>JAAUYK010150146.1_pt1 | contig 17693 bp, 16 predicted proteins | sample 7278021 | NCBI WGS metagenome assembly JAAUYK01 (sample SAMN14350223, study PRJNA611818) | marine sediment metagenome | isolation source: surface marine sediment (1.8m) | place: French Polynesia: Moorea | collected 2018-08
ATAGCAACCTCTCCTACTTCTAAACGTCCTTTTCCTCGTACTGCAATTAAATCTCCAGACTTAACATTATAACTAGATTGAGTAGTTTCCTTCCAATTAACTCTAACATCCCCCTTATTAATAGCATCGCTCATTTTACTACGAGACATACCAAACCCAGCAGAAGCAATGGCATCTAGACGCATTGATGCTTCCACCGTGGTCATTTCTTTGGTTTTAGGGGGTCGTATTTTCAACTCACTGAGTTCAATTCTTTGTGTTTTCACAGGAACAGATCGCACTTGATTCAAGCTAGTTTCTAAGAATTCCACCAATTCGGGAACAACGATCACCTGGCCACCTCGTTCCCCCAAAACGATGATATCGCCGATTTTTTCTCGGACGATACCCGTCCCTAAAATCGCCCCTAAGAAGTCTCGATGATTGGCCGGGTCAAAAAGAAAGTTTCCAGCAATATCTAGGGCAGCTAGAGGAACCTGAGCCTGTTCTAGGGGGATTTCAGGACGGACTATACCAATTCTTCTTCTTTCCGCTTGGGGATATCCACCCCAGACCAGTATTTCTACATCCGCTAAGCGACTAAAGCTGTTTTCCACTTCAGCAATTACAGGAGGGGAGAAAAAATCACTGACCACAACCTCCCAAGTTTTGACAGCAATTTCAGCTTGATCAATAATACGGGTAATTTCTTCGCGGTTTTCAATTCCTTTGAGGAGTTTTTCTCTGGGTAACATATAGATTTAACCGATTTCAGTATTTATTAGTTGATCTTTGAGTAAAAAGGTAGTAATTTCCAATAGTTTAAATATGATTTTTGTAGGGGCAATTTCTTGCTCAGTAAAACTTTCATCATAGACATAAAGTCTCTATAAAAAATTTACAGATCAAATCTTACTCTAGGTATAGAATGAATCGAGGATATAACCCAATGAGCCTCTTATATGTCTATTGTTAGTGTTACAGTTCCTGCCACAACCGCCAATATTGGCCCCGGTTTTGACTGCATTGGTGCAGCCCTTAGCCTTTATAATCAATTTGAGTTCACAGAGAACCCAGAAGCAGATACCGATCTAACTATTACAGTAACAGGAACCGAAGCCCATCGCATCACAGGCGATCGTAGTAACTTACTTTATCAAGCCTTTACTAATTTATACAACCATCTCAACAAAACTCCCCCAAAAATAGCCATTAACATCAAATTAGGGGTTCCCCTTGCCAGAGGGTTAGGAAGCTCTGCAACAGCCATTATTGGTGGGCTATTAGGTGCTAACATCTTAGCAGGGCAACCCCTTTCCACAGTAGAAATAATGGAATTAGCAATTGAGATAGAGGGTCATCCTGATAATGTAGTGCCGGCCTTGTTAGGAAACTGTCAATTATCTGTTGGAGAACCCAAAAAATGGGAAATTTGTCAAATTCCCTGGCATTCTGATATCGTACCCGTGGTCGCCATACCAAACTTTGAATTATCAACAGAAGAAGCTAGAGCCGTCTTACCGAAAACTTTACCGCGCGCTGATGCCATCTACAATATAGCGCGCATGGGATTATTAATTAAGGCTTTAGAAAGCGGTAATGGACAATGGTTAAACAAGGCCATGGCCGATAAACTGCATCAACCCTATCGTAAAGGACTGATCGAGGGCTATGAATTTGTCGAAGAATGCGCCCTCAATGCAGGGGCTTATGGTATGGTCATTAGTGGAGCCGGACCGACCTTATTAGCCTTAGCAAACTCCGAACACATCCAAGCAGTTGAAGATGCCATGAAAAACGCCTGGAGCCAACTAGAAATTACGGCAGATGTGCGATCTTTAGCGATCGATACTCAAGGAGCAAAAGTTGATTTTAACAGCCCTTAGGGCGAGGCAGAAGGCAGGGGGCAAGAGGCAGAAGGAAAGATTTTAGTTAAGGTAAAGCCTGTCTTGGTGCGTTAAATATGATACAATGGGAGGGGTCAGTATAAGACTTAAAAACCTACCGGGGGACTCTCGGAAAGTTTATGCCCAACACCTGAATTGGCAGGGTTTAAGGAGATATTACCGCGCCTAAGCAGGCAAATGTGGTGAGCCTGGGAACTTGTGAAAACAAGATAATAACCTGTCTTTAACGACGGGGTTGAAATAATCGTCCCCATAGGGATACTTTATCTGAGTGGAGAGTTGGTACTCTGTGCTGCAACGTTTTAGACAAGATTTAAAAAATGATCTAATTGCTGGGTTGTTAGTGGTTATTCCCTTAGCAACCACTATCTGGTTAACTATTACAATTGCTACTTGGGTTGTTAATCTTTTAACCCAAATTCCCAAACAACTTAATCCTTTCGACGGCCTCGACCCTATTTTAAGTTCTATTTTCAATCTCAGCGTTGGCTTAGCTGTGCCTTTGCTGTTTATTTTAATTATTGGTTTAATGGCCCGTAATATTGCTGGCCGATGGCTGTTAGATGTAGGAGAACGGATTTTACAATCAATTCCTTTGGCTGGGGCTGTTTATAAAACCTTACAACAGATATTAGAAACCCTCTTCAAAGACTCTAAAAGGAAATTTCGGCGTGTGGTGATGGTGGAATATCCGCGTCGGGGAGTTTGGAGTCTAGGCTTTGTTACAGGTACTTTGAGTCCTTCTCTACAAACCCATTTAGAGAAACCGATGTTAAGTGTCTTTATTCCTACCACACCCAACCCCACCTCAGGATGGTACGCCATTATTGCTGCTGATGATGTGATTAATTTACCCATTTCCATCGAAGATGCTTTTAAAGTGTTAATTTCTGGTGGTATTGTCAGCCCAAATGTTCCCAACCCCGTTCCTCACTTATCTCAACCGAAGAAGAATAGTCCTATTAGTATGGATGCTTCTATGACGGAAAAAAGCGAAGAAGTAGAAACGACCAAACCTTCTCAAATCTAAAAATCTTAGTTCTTTAACTGCTTATGCCTCCCCGTCAGCAACCCCGTCGTATTGCCCGCGAACTAGCTTTATTAAGTCTTAGTCAAATCAAAGGAAACCCTGAAAAACTAGAACAGGTTGACCTTAGTGATCTAACTTTAGCCGCTATTCGTACCCTAACTAGCGAGGTACAAGATACCTTAGAAACTGCATCAGCAGAGGTAAAAAGAGGACATAATCAACTGTTTCAATCTGAAACCCGTGCTATGACTCTAGAGAGTTCTAAAACAATGATTGAAGATGCTCTCACTTTAACACAAACGGCCATTAATCGTTTAGCCAGTGCCGTAGAATTTCCAGAAATCATTCAACTAGCTACTCAATACGAAGTTAGAGAATACGCAATTGAACTGATAGCAACAGTTTCCCGACGGAGAAAGGAAATTGATCAACAATTGGAAGTGGTTTTAAAAGATTGGCAGTTAAAGCGTTTAGCTAAAATTGATCGCGATATGTTACGTCTTGCTGTAGCAGAAATTTTGTTTCTCGATATTCCTGAAAAAGTTGCCATTAATGAAGCAGTAGAGTTGGCGAAACGTTATTCCGATGATGATGGTTATCGTTTTATTAATGGGGTACTGAGACGATTTACGGACAATATCAAACAAAAATGAAATCTATTCAATTTCATGATTTTCCTCTTTATTTTGTAGTCTTTGTCGTAAGCGATGTAAATGGGTAGTTGTATTAGAAGGAATTCTCGGGGCCGGTAATTCGTTGTTGGGCCAAGTGGATAAATCAAAACAGGTACACACGCTAGAAGGGATACCAGCTACTGATATAGGGATAGGTAACTCACAACGAGGACAGTCGATGATTTCCCAGGCAGGACTTAATAATTGTTGTATAGTTTGTTCTGTTCCTTCTAAATAACAATCAGCATCAGTATCAAGGATTTTTTGCCAACATTGTTCAAATTCCCTTGAATAATGATGTTCTTCAAAAATTACTTGGGGATAAATTCTTTCTTGTAGTTTGGGACAAATGATACATTTGCCTAGTTGAAACCAATGGGCAAGATATTGTTTAACCTGTTCAGTTGAAGCCATACTCATAGATTTTACCAAAATCACTCAATTAATTCTATGCTAACCTCTTCTGCAAAATTTCTATAGAAGAAAAAAGTTAAAAAAACTATAGCAATCAGAAATTATCACAACTTATTCCTGACTAATATAGTTAAAAATAGCAAATTATCCTGTAGTGATAAAACTTCCTTAATCTTGTATATATTCTGTTCCTTGAATTAAGGCTATTTCCGCGCGCATAAATTCTCTTCCTAAATAGGCAGCATGGTCTAACATTGTAATGGAACAATCGGGATTTTCTTCAATAACTTTTACACATAATTCTTTAGCACTACGTCCTGTGAAAACGGTTTCTGATGTACGATTGGTTTTACCTCTTGCAGCAATAACTTCTCCTGTTTCTGGGTCAACTGCTAGACCTTTTTCATTAATGATATTGGTAAAATATTTAGTACAGATAAGACTATTTTCTCGATCAATATAGATAATAAAGTATCCTCCGGGGTCAAGATCAATATGACGTTTTGAAAGTTTATCATCGAGTTTTTTAATGGTCTGTGCTAAGTCATTCATAAAATATTCTAGATGAGTTTTAATTAATGAGGGGTGATAATAGACAATGGAGAATTAATTTTCTAGAGTTTTGGGAACTTTTAATCCTAATAGAATAACTCTAGCAAGCATAAATAAAGATAAGGCTAACCATAGTAAATTACTATCCTTATAATGCCAAGCAATGGTAGCAACAGGAACAAACCCGACAAAAGTTGCTCCTAAGGCTGTATTTCTTAACATAACACCTTCTGCTAAACCAATAAAATAACCGTCTAAAATAAAAGCAATTGAACCGAAACCTAGAACTGGTAATAACCAGATAACATGAGCATTTAAGGAAGCAAAAATCTCTTGATGATTGGTTAAGAGCCCGAATAAAGTTTGAGGGAATATAATTATTATAGAAACCGATACTAAAGCGAACATAAAGCCGAGAATTGCTGATAATCTTAGTAAAGGTATTAACTGTTTTTTCGTTCCTTTTCCTTTAAAATTACCTGCTAAAGATTCGGTGGCAAAAGCTACTCCATCGATAAAATAAACCACTAAAGAAAATATTTGTAATAAAACAGAATTTTCCGCTAAAGTTAGTGTTCCCATCGCAGAACTAATATTAGTGAAGAAAGAAAAAGCAGATAGGAAAATTAAAGTCCGGATAAATAAATCACGGTTTAACATGAAATTGTCTTTCCATTGTTCCAAGGAAAGCCTTTCTCTAACCTGTTTAAAATCTTGCCAATTAATATCCTTGCCAACTAAAAATAAGCCAATTAAACACATTAAAATCTGACTTAAAGAAGTAGCTAAACCAGCCCCACCACTTTCTAAACCCCAACGAATAATCAATAAATAATCTAAGATAACATTAGCACCATTTCCAATCAGAGAAAGCCATAAAACTTTACCGCTTTGTTCCTTTCCCAGAAACCAACCAATTAAAACAAAATTGAGTAAAACAGCAGGTGCTCCTATAATACGAGTATCATAATAAGCCTGTGCGGAGGCTTTTACCAAAGGTGCTGCACTAACTAAACTAAACCCTATCCACCTTAAAGGATACTGTAATATTAAAATAATTAAGCCTAAACTTAAGGCCAACAATCCATTTTTAAGTAAAACTAATAAGACTTCTTGAGAGTCTTTTCTTCCCATTCCTTGAGCAGTTATTCCTGTTGTGCTAGTGCGAAGAAATCCCAAAGCACGATAGAGATAATTAAAAATAATAGTAGCTAAAGTTACTCCAGCTAAATGATGAATATCTTTTAAATGTCCCAAAAATGTAATACTAAGTAACCCGGCAATGGGAACCATTAAATTAGATAAAATATTAATAGACGCTAACCGCAGAAAACGCGGGGAAAAAGAAGGCAAATTCAACAATTCTAGACAACGATTCTTATAGACTTCTAGATTAATTCTTTTAAAAGAAGATTCCATTATATTTACTATAAGTAAAACTAATTTTAGCTTTTATTTATGATTATTATATTAACATTAAATAGGGGTCAAGAATTCTTGACCCCTAGAGTAAAGGTATTAAATAATTAAGAGACCCCTTGTAATTGTGCTGTTTTCACTGTCAACTCCAATAAGCGATCGCCTCGATATAACTTAACCCGTAAGTTAGCATCGATCCCAGATTTTTCGACAATTTTTTGCAAAGCGGTGCCATCCTTAACTGGTTGTCCGTTAACGGCTACGATCACGTCTCCACGGCGTAATCTCGCCCTTGCTGCTGGACTGTTAGGGACAACTTGTACAACTAAAATTCCATCCACCTCAGCAACAATCATGGGAGAATTGGGGTTACGGTTATTTTCCCTAGCTATTTCAGGGGTTAAATTAAGCATTTGCACCCCAATATAAGGGTGAGGGACTTTTTGACCAGAAGCTAAGATTTTTTCCAAGGCTTTGGCTTTATTGATGGGAATAGCAAAACCAATACCCATGGCATCAGCACGAATAGCGGTATTAATGCCAATCACCTCTCCTTTGCTATTTAATAAAGGCCCCCCAGAGTTCCCAGGATTAATGGCCGCATCGGTTTGGATAAAATCGAGACGTTTATCAGGGATGCCGGCTTTGGCCGCTGAACGACCAATGGTACTAATAATCCCCAAAGTTACCGTATTATCTAAGCCCACAGGGTTGCCCACAGCGATCGCCCAATCTCCTACTTTAAGACGGTTGGAGTCCCCCAAAGGTGCGACTGGTAGGGTATTTCCTTGAGATTGAATGGCAACCACGGCCAAATCCGTCACCTCATCGGTTCCTTGGACTTGCCCGTTGAAAGTCCGTCCATCTTTGAGAGTGACCGTTACTTTATCGGCACCATTGACCACGTGAGCGTTGGTCAGAATAATACCACTACCATCAATAATAAAGCCAGAACCCTGACCGCTAATCCTTTGTTCTCTGGGTGGTTGAAACTGTTGACCAAAGAAGTCACGGAAAAATGGATCATCAAAAAAAGGATCGATTTGTCGGGTTACAACTGTTTCTGTATCGATACGAACTACCGCCGGGCCCGTTCGAGTAACGGCAGCAGCCACAAAACTATCAGCCGTGATCTGACCTGGCGTTTGGGCTAAGTCCGGGATGGGAATTGCTTGGGACGATAAAACGTGAAACCCCCCAAAATCAAGAATTATACTCAAAAAGAGTGTTATACTGCCACTGACGAGCAAACGGAGACATTTTCTCAAGTTCATAACGCTTAAAAGATTTTATTGTTATGGGTAAAAGTTGGCAAGAACTAGATTATCCTTAGTCTAAAATTTTTCTGCTTTGTTGAGTTGATTTATCTTAATTTTGTTATTGTTAAGTTAGGTAACGATTATTAATTTTTTTATAACTTTCCTATGGCTGTTTCTCCTGATACACAGTTTAAATCATCTGTCAAGCCCTCAAGACAAAATGATGGGAGGCTAGTTCTCAAGCTACTTCCCTATATGCGTCGTTATCCTCGGTTATTATTGTTATCTGTTAGTTTATTATTGCCTTTATCGGTTGCTGGGGCGATTCAACCTCTGATCGTCGGACAAGCAGTTTCTTTGTTGCGTCAGGAAACTACTTGGCCTTTTTTGGAAAAATTATCTTTAGACAAAGGATTACAATTTTTAATTGTTTTATTATTAGTAACAATTATTGTTCGTTTAGTTTGTACATCTTGTCAAGGATTTATTGTTCAGAAACTAGGACAGAATATTACGGCAGATATTAGGGACGATTTATTTAACCATGTTCTTTCACTGGGAAGCAGCTTTTTTAATCGAACCCCTATCGGGCGTTTAATTACCCGTTTAACTAGCGATGTTGAAGCCTTGGGAGGTGTTTTTGCTAGTGGTGCGATTGGAGTTATTAGTGATGGTATTTATATCCTGTTGATCATTTTTACCATGTTTACAGTTCAGGCACAATTAGCCTTAATGCTGTTATCAATGATGGTTCCTATTACTGTATTAATTGTCTATTTTCAGGAACAATATCGTAAAGCCAATTATCAGTCAAGAGAAAAATTATCAGAACTTAATTCCATGTTACAAGAGAATTTATCAGGAATTAATGTAGTTCAATTATTTCGACGAGAACAGTTTAATAGTGAGTTATTTCGTGTCATAAATAATGATTATCGTCAGGCTACCGATAAAACAATTTTTCATGAATCGGCGGTTTCTGCTACCTTAGAATGGGTTAGTTTAGTTGCGATCGCTGGAGTTCTTGGCTTAGGTGGTTTTTTTATTGGTAATGACACTATAACGTTTGGAACTTTGTCTGCTTTTATTTTATATGGCCAACGTCTCTTTAACCCTTTACGTCAATTTGCTGATAAATTCACTATGTTTCAGGCAGGTTTTACGGCTATTGAAAGGATTAGCGAGTTAATGAAAGAACCCATTGAAATTAAAGAAAGTGATAAAAATATTCAATTTTTAGACAGCAAAAAATATCAAGATAAAATTGGAGAAATCTGTTTTGATAATGTTTGGTTTGGCTATAAACCTGATGAGTTTGTTCTCAAAGATTTAAACTTTACCATTTCCCCCGGTGAAAAAGTAGCCTTGGTAGGTCCAACCGGTGCCGGCAAAAGTTCAATTATCCGTCTTCTTTCTCGTCTCCATGAACCAACAAAAGGAAGAATTCTTATTGATGGAGTAGACATTAGAGATATTTCCAAGAAAGAATTAAGACAATATATAGGAATGATTTTACAGGAGAGTTTCTTATTTGCAGGAGATGTAAAAAGAAATATTACTTTAGGTGAAAATTACTCCCTAGAACAAGTACAAAAAGCAGCTAAGCTAACCAATATCAATCATTTAATTGAAGAATTACCACAAGGTTATCATACCCAGTTACGAGAAAGAGGAACCAATTTATCCGGGGGACAAAAACAATTATTAGCCTTTGCTAGAGTAGCGATACGCAACCCCCATATTTTAGTATTAGATGAAGCCACAGCAAGTTTAGATGTGCAAACTGAAGCCTTAATTCAAGAAGCTTTAGAACAATTATTAATTAATCGAACAGCAGTTATTATTGCTCATCGCTTATCAACTATTCGAGATGTGGATAGAATTTTTGTCTTAAAAGAAGGGAGAATTATTGAGTCAGGAAATCATCAACAATTACTGAATCAAAAGGGTTTATATCATAGTTTATATCAATTACAAATGATGGGATATGACCAAATTACAAGCAATCAACGATAACTTTAGCAAAGAATACTTGCTCAGAAGTTAATTAATTCTTTTTTCCGCATTTCTACTCTTATCTCTTTAACAGCCCTTCGGGCGAGGCAGAAGGCAGGGGGCAGGAGGCAGGAGGGAAGATTTTTAGTTAAAGTCAATGTAAGATAGTATTTTTGCTCAAATTAGTAGGGAAAATTGAAGAGATAATGATCTAATTTTGAGTTATGACAACGGAAAATATAGGGTTTTAGGCGTTTATTTTTTAAGTAGACACAATGGCTACAGATTTTTAATCTCTACGATCATACCACAAGCCCGTAACTTCGTTGCTTATTGAGACTTATTTTCACACATTAAGATATGTAAACGACTCTATTGATATAAATTTATTAGATAAAATTGTATATATTATAAGTTTTACTGATTCAATTAACCCTATTCCCTAAAAAGTGATTTCTAAATGACATCTTAAGATAATAAGGTGGACAATCAAGAAACTGATTTCCAAGGGATTATAATAGTTAAAAGACTTGCCTACCTTACAAAGTTGGTTGCGATATTATCATATTTGTATGAGATTATTATTATTGTTTTCTTGAGGTATTGTTACCATGAAACCATTGTTATCTATGTTATTAATGAGTGCTGTTTTTACAGTTCCCAACACAGCATTAAGCATTCCTCTATCACCATCTTTGCTACTGTCTCAGCAAAATAAAGAAGAGCAAATAACACAAAAAATTCAAGTTGCTTTTCCTGACTTTGTTGTTGTTTCTTTGAAGTCAGGGAATAGGGTAACAGGAAACTTTCTTGATTTGAATAATCTTAGTTTAATTATTAGTTTTAAAGATTATGTTGCCGGTATTCCCTTAAATGATATTCAATTGATTGAGTTTAAAGATCAAGTGTTGATTCCTGCTAATGAAAGCGTTATGTGTCAACAAAGTAATAATCAATGTCGTCGAGTTCCTTTGAGTCAAAATCAAGAACAAGAAGCAACAATTATGGAGAATATTCCTTTTGCTAGTTTAAGCTTATTCCAAGGTTCAAAAACCGCTTTATTAACCATTCCTGAACAGTCAGAAGAAGAGGAAAGCGAAAACATAAATTATTTATCTAATGAGAATATTCATATTATTAACTCTCTAGAAATAGACGAGTCAGGACAACTAATAACCATAAGCTTGACTCCTAATAAACGGTAATCAAAACAATAGTATAATGCTGTTCATTTTTCTAATACCGATTTTCTAAAGTACGGCTACACATCGCCGTAGGGGTCAACGGCCCTTGACCCCTACAATATAAACATCTGTAGTCTAAGTTGATGAAAATGGGATACAATTTGCCAAAATAGAAAAGTATCAGTTATCAATTAACTACTATGCAGTCCGTTGATGTTACCACCCTAACCGCCATTTGTCATGATCTACAAAGCCATTGGCTACCTGCTAAAGTTGAACAGGTTTATCAGAAAGATACCCACACCATTTCTATCGCTTTACGTACCCTAAAAAAACGCAGTTGGTTAACCATTTCTTGGCATCCTCAAGCTGCTAGATTATGTATCGGAGATCCTCCACCAAGAACCCCCGATACCTTCACTTTTAGCGATCAATTACGTCATCAATTAAATGGCTTTGCACTGACTGGTTTAAAGATGATTTCTCCTTGGGAAAGGGTGGTTAATTTACAGTTTGCTAAACGTCCAGGAGATGACCCAGTTTGGCATATTTATGTAGAAATAATGGGTAAATATAGCAATGTTATTTTAACAGATAATAAACAGCAAATTGTTACCGTTGCTCATCAAGTTAATGCCAATCAATCGACGGTTAGAACAGTGCAAACAGGACGAAAATATGAACTACCCCCTACTTTAACAGGGACATTCCCAAAATTAGAAGAGCAACAAGAAAGATGGCAAGAAAGAGTTAGTTTAATTCCTGGTTCTATCAAAAAACAGTTATTAAATAGTTATCGAGGTTTAAGTCCCGTTGTTGCTTCTTATCTGATAAAAGAAGCTGGATTAAAAAAAGAACAATCTACAGAAATATTAACCAAAATAGAATGGAATAAATTATATAAACTATGGCAAATATGGCTACAAAGTTTTCACAGCAAAAATTTCATACCAGGTCATACTGAAGAAGGTTATACTGTTTTAGGTTGGGGAATAATTGGTCAACATATTAATATTCAAACATTGATCAATGATTATTATACTAAGGAAATTAATCAAGGAAAATTCAAACAATTAAAACATCAACTACAACAAAAATTAAAATCTTGCCTCAAAAAACTCTATAGTAAAGCCAATAATTTTCAGCAAAAAATGCAGCAATCCTCAGAAGCAGAGGAATATCGTCAAAAAGGGGATTTATTAATGGCCCATTCTTACCAGTGGGAACCAGGAATGAATTCTATGACTTTGAAAGATTTTGAAACAGAAAAACCCATAAAAATAACTTTAAACCCTGAAAAAAATGCTATCCAAAACGCTCAACTTTTCTATAAAAAACATCAAAAATTAAAACGTGCAAAAGGTGCAGTAGAACCATTACTAAAAGAAGTCCAAGAAGAAATTAATTATTTAGAACAAGTCGAAGATAGCTTACAAAAAATTGATAATTATCATTCCCTAGAAGACTTGCAAACTCTGCAAGAAATCAAAGAAGAATTAATACAACAAAATTATTTACCATCTCGAAGTCAACAAACCCAAACTATTCCCGATGAATCTCAACCCTATCAACACAAAACCCCATCAGGGTTTGAAGTCTGGATCGGTCGTAATAACCGACAAAACGATCGCCTCACCTTTCGTACTGCCGGGGACTATGATTTATGGTTTCATACCCAAGAAAGTGCCGGTAGCCATGTCTTATTGAGACTTGAACCCGGGGCTAAACCCAATGAAGCCGATCTTAATTATGCTGCTGACTGGGCTGCCTACTATAGTCGCGCCCGTCAAAGCGAGCAAGTTCCCGTGGTCTATACAGAACCCAAATACGTCTATAAACCCAAAGGAGCAAAACCGGGTATGGTTATCTATAAACGAGAAAAAGTGCTTTGGGGAAAACCACACAAAGTCTCATCTTATCTAAAAAATCAAGTTTAAGACAAATATTTTAAATATTGTTTACAAAAATTCGTGTCTGATGTTACAATTCATCTATAGAAATCGACTGGTTAGCAAGTTTGGGAATGCGCAACCTGATTTCCTCAAAGAACAACAACAATTTAAACCCCGTCCTTAACGACGGGGTTTTAGGTTATGCAGCGATGGCTGGTTTTTAATTCTTTATTTTTCATAATCATAATAAACTTTTTTCATAGTTTAACTATGATTGAGAAAGTAGGCTAAATTCTCTCCGCTTAATTCCGTTAAGGTTCAGATTACGGATGTGAGTAACTTTTCAAAAGTAAATAAAGCGAATTAGGATGAAGAAACAGGTTCTTAGTAGTATAATCGCTCTGTCTTTGGGTTTATTTCCCTTTCAACCCTTGCAAGCAGCATGGGACCGTCCAACTATAGCAGCCGTCAGTGATGGTCTGGATGCCTTTTGGGGCGAAGTTTTACGACGTTTAGGGATTAACTATAGCTATCCTCTTGTATATTCCCACCGAAACATCCAGTCAACTCCCTGTGGCCCTGCCATGATAGCTCATTACTGTGCCAATTCTAACACTATTCATCTAAATATGGAACAGATCAATAGATTAGTGGCACGAGTGGGGGACTCTGCCGGTTATTTTGCCTTGGCCCATGAATATGGTCATTCTGTCCAGAGACATCTGGGTATTCTCAACAGAAACCTTCCTATTGTGGTCATAGAGTTACAGGCCGACTGTTTAGCAGGGACCTTTTTTAAGGTTAGTGAGGAACTAGGAATCTTAGAACCCGGTGATTTACAAGAAGGCACAATGACTGCCATGATGGTAGGGGACTATGACTATGAACACACCAATCATCATGGAACCCCCGAACAGCGAGGAAAAGCATTTTTGAGTGGCTTTAATAACCCTCAATCTTGTTTTGAAAAATATTAAAACCCTTATTTCAACCCCGTCTTGAAAGACGGGGTCTTATGGAAAAATAATGGGTCTAAAACCCCGCCGGGACGGGCGTAATTGTGTTATAATTGGAGTTTAGCAATTTTCAGCTACCTACTGGGAGTCCCCCAGAAAGTTACGACTAACCCTGAATCGGCAGGGTGTCTGGAAACGGATGGATGTATGACCTAGTAAGGTAAGTACCAGTCAGCCTAGTAAACCTCTTATGAGAGTAGGTTTCAACAAGTAATTGTTGAATCATAACCCACTCGCCTTTAGGCCGTGGAGTATGTCAATGTGTTTTATTTATCGGGTAACTGATATTGAGACACAATTTTTTTTGCATAGTCAGGCACATGATTTTCTAACTTTTCTGGGTGATTGCGTTTCACATATAAATAATTACGAGTAAAATGAGAATCAATGGAAAAACGGGCATATTCTAGACCTTTTGGACCCACTCTTTCGATGACAACTCCCATTAATTTTGCAGCCCACATCGGCAATGTTACCCCTTGATCGTAAGCGGCAATACTTTGTTGTACTGCTTGCTTTCTATTCCCTTGAGAAATGACAGGTTTGGTGTTAATTTGGTCTTCTATTAAAGCTAACATTTCTTTTCCTGTATCATTACGAACCATGATCCATTGCCAACCAAACTCAGCCCCCATATAACCCACAACTAAATCAGCTAAAGAGTTAACATAATCAAAACAACTCATACAAGAAGGGGCAAAAACATCCTTTAATTTGTTAGTTTTTAAGCCAAAAAATGGTACTTTTTCAACCGAACCATCCTCGTGTTTAAAATGTACACGAAAATCCTGCATAAACTCATAATGAACAACAGTATCAGGGGAATGACTGGTAGTTTCTAAGAATTTTTGTAACCCTTCACGGGTAACATTATCTACACAAGGAGTTCCCAACACATAAAGTTTCTCTAAACCTAATTCCTTTTCCACCGAACGTAAAGCTTGAATTTGACAGCCCACCCCAATAACTAAAAGACGTTTTAAGTTAGATTGTTCGATTTCTTCTAAGATAGATAAATTAGGAGATAAAGTCGGTTTATTTACCCTAGCCGCCAAAACCTCCTCAGAAGTTCTAGCGATCACTGGCATGGGTTGAAAGCGATCTTCTTTCGTATTCTGCACACAAACCACTCCCTCCACTAACCCCCGTTCCAACATTTCACAAGCAAGGGTACTAACAATTCCTGTCCACTGTGCGCCTTCAATTGGTACTTTTTTTCGTGCCGCCATCATCTCTTGATGAACACCAAAATACCAGTCATTTTCATCATCTAAATTGCGACTTTTTCCGTGTGCAATTGTTTCTAATTCAGCAATTTGTTGATTAAGAAAAGCACAAGCTTCCTTGACATAATGAATATAATATGTATCACATAAACCACACTCACTACAGAGTTCTTTTGCGGGACGACGACTACCAGGTTTAAGGGCTTTTGCTTTGTTATGAGGGTGAATAGATGTCATAGATGAAAGTCTTTCTTAAATCAAACTAATTACAGTTAACAGTTAACAGTTAACAGTTAACAGTTAACAGTTATCAGTGTATATTATAGAAGATAAGAACCAATTTTGTAATTCACCCCTAACTTATTTTTTATTTTTGTAAACTAATTTAACATTTCCTAGTCTAGTTCTTATTTTGTGCTTCAAATTTTTCTTTAATTTTAGCTATAATATTGGTATTCGTAATATGAATGGGGGTGAAATTAATGAAGGGGCAAAAATTGGGGGAATTATTAATGATGCAGAATCTAAAAATTTAGCCATAGCAGTGAAAGAAGTTCAAGAAATTCTTGACCAACTATCTAATACTTATCCTATTCATAAAACTACAGATAAAATGATAGTAGCTGGAAAAGCTATAGAAAAAATTTAACAAAATCCTCAGTTAACTCAAACATTATTAAGTGCAGCTAAAGTAGGGAGTCTAGCTGCTATTGAATCAATGTTAAATCATCCCTTAGCTTCTTTTATAATTGCTGCCATTGAAGACTTAACAAATAATCAATAATCACTTATTAATCATTAAAAACTATGCTGATAACTTCTTCAAAACCCATTACATTAAAAGAATTTTTGTCTTTACCAGAAACAAAACCAGCGAAGGAATATATTAGCGGAAAAATTATTCAGAAACCAATGCCAAAGGGAAAACATAGTACAATTCAAACCGAATTATCTACCGCTATTAATGCTACTCTAAAATCAAACAAAGTTGCCCGTGCTTTTTCTGAACTAAGATGTACATTTGGCGATCGCTCCATTGTTCCTGATATAACTATCTTAAAATGGAATAATATTGCTCGTGATGATAACGGAGAAATTGCAGACTCATTTTATACCGCACCAGATTGGGTAATTGAGATTTTATCACCCGAACAAAGTCAAACCAAAGTAGTCAAAAATATTCTCTATTGTTTAGATAATGGAACAGAGATAGGATGGTTAATTGATCCTAACGATAAATGTGTATTCGTTTATTTTTCCCAACAAAAACCCTTGCTGTTTGAAGCAGACGATGACATTTTACCCGTCCCGAATTTCGCCAAATCCTTTAATTTAACTGTAGGAAAATTATGGGATTTTTTACAGTAATAATGAAGCAAAAAACTATATTAACGAGTGCGTAACTCAATAGTATCTTCTTTAATCACCACATCATAATGACCATAAAAAGTCTGTCCCAACAAACCAATGGGTAAAGAAGGATTAATAGCCACCTGAAGATTAGAAGAAGTTAGTTCCCCTGCTTTAACCGAAGACACCGTAGTCAGACCAATGGGAACCACACCCCCTGCTGTTTGGGAAAGTGCCTCTCTTTCAGACTTTAAACCAATAGTCTGAGCCATATCCGTACTAACAGTAATACCACTCGCACCGGTATCAAACAACATTTCAAAAGTATGTTTTCCGTTAAAGGTGACATCCACCACAGGAATACCAGACTCTCTGCGTTTGATAGGAACAGTGAAAACTCCCGTTTGCGGGGAAGCAGTGGGTTGAGAGGTATTAGAACGACCACTGCCACAAAGATGACCCAGATCGATATGTTGACCATTAGCCCCTTGTAAAAAACAAGATTGTTGGGCTTGAGTGGGTAGTAAAGAGGAACCTAAAACCATTCCTGTGACAAGAAGAGTGCTACTAATAATTCTTTTCATAATAATGATGACGAATAATTGCTAGAGGGACTTATAGTTTAATTTGCCCAAAATGACTATGACATCCAACACAATACCTTATCTTATAATTATTCCTTAAGCGTAATTAGTATCACATTTAACCAGTTATTATAATCACTTTGTCCATAGCAATTTTTCACAGACATTGGGGAATACTGATAATAAAATCTATTGTAATCTATTGTAAAATTTTTAAACAAATGAAAATTACTCTTACTCTCTTCACCGCAGTTGTTTCCACTGGTTTAGCCATGACCGTTCCAGCTAAGGCACAAGATTATTCCAGTAGCAGTCCCCGTAATGTCGATAACTGTGATTATGGTAATTATCTGGTTAATAATAATGGTCGTTGTGTTGATTTATCTGGAGATGATTCCAACCGTTTCAATTTTTATGAAGCAAAATTTTTGACCGCTTTAAAAAAGGCAGGAATTTCCATTAGTTATGAAAGTTGCGATGCAGGTGTTTTAGGGTATTATCAGCCCCATTATAATAGAATGACCATGTGTCAAAATAATAGAGAAGATTTTAACCTTTATATCGAAACTTTAGCCCATGAAACCTGGCACGTTGTTCAAGACTGTGCTGCTGGATTAGACAATGGAAAAATAGTTCCGATTATGAATACTAATGCTGCTACCTTTCGCTCCATTTTATCTAGTTTAGGTTCAGCAGACTGGCAAAATTTAAACCTCTACGATCCCGAAGATTTACCCTACGAAGCAGAAGCATTTCTCATGGAAAAACATCCTGATAAAGTTTTACAAGCGTTAAATGCTTGTACGAGTGGTCGTTAATAGGAGTTGAAAGCGATTGCACCTACTAAGCTGTTAAGCATCTAAATTACTATACTAGACTGACGGGGAGACGGGGTGAAAGGGAGACTGGGAGAGGGTTTGCTAATTTGTTGCTTAACTTCATGATGTGCGGTTTAAATGCACAACAGCTGAGTGAACTACCTACACTGACCTAAGGGTACAGTGTAGGCTTCTGGTATCCCCTTAAGGACTGCCAGAACTTCCTTCGTGGTACTATTAGTTTGAGTTTTAACAATTTTCCCACTACGGCGGTTTATAGTCGGGAACAGTTCCAGCCCGACTATTTTAAGATTAATAGCAGCAGAAATATCTCTATTAACCCAAATTTGCTCAGTTTCATCCCAATATTTTCTGATACTACAATCAGTAAACA
>JAAUYK010070300.1_pt1 | contig 17689 bp, 25 predicted proteins | sample 7278021 | NCBI WGS metagenome assembly JAAUYK01 (sample SAMN14350223, study PRJNA611818) | marine sediment metagenome | isolation source: surface marine sediment (1.8m) | place: French Polynesia: Moorea | collected 2018-08
CGCAAATATGTAAAAAAAAAGATCTGAAATTACAATTGTTATCAGTGTTGTGTTACATGTACAGCCTGCTTTTCATATGCATCCTTCACAGACACAACTCCTTAAATTTTGATTCGCGATTCAATTTTTGTGGCGATTCATTTGCCTTTTGAATCGGTTCAGAAATTATGCTCTATTTCTTCGAACATGGACGATTTTGAATCGCCAAACGATTCATGAATCGTAATCGCGAACAGCACTAATCTGCGATGCGAATATGTAAACTACTTTCACCTCGTGATGTCGTGCTCGCTGTGCTCTGCCGTCTTCGACTCGGAGTCGGACTCGGACTGTGTCCGAGTGAGCTCCGAGGAGCGGAAGAAGGCGGCAAACTTCCTCAGGGGCGGAACAACGCGCAACGATGAGGAGGCTCTGTGTGTGTGCGCCAAGTGCGCCCTCAAGGTCGACCTCGTCGTCTCCATGCAGAGGGAGGTCAACAAGAACGACCAGGAGGACAAGGAGCAAGACGAAGAGGAACCGGATGAGGGGCGAAAGGTAAGGCATGAGGCGATTAAGGTTACCAAGTCTTTCTGTGATCCTACCAATGTGATGTGTGTGTGTGACTACTACCCAGGGCCAAGTGGAGGAAGTCCCAGATGCCGTAGTGAAGGAAGAGGTTGACTCCGATGCGAATGCCGAGAAGGAAACGGAGGTTGACTCCGACCCAGGTGACGCAGTTGTGGAGAAAGAGACAGAAGACGATGCCGAGATCTCCAAGAAAGCGAAGGGCAATAAATGCCCCCAGTGCGACAGGACCCTACGTAACGTGCACTCTCTGCAACGCCACATCCGCGAGGGCGTCTGCAGACTGGCCTGCACCCACTGTCCGTTCAGGACGGGCGACAGGAAGTCGCTCGTGGCGCACGTGCGCGTGACGCACCCGGAACACCTGGAAGAAATGCTGGCCGAGAACGAAGTGGATGAGGATCCCATGGAGACGTACAGAAAGGAGCTGAAGAAGCAGCGCTCCGGCTTCTGCGAGATCTGCCAGGCGACCAAGGTGAGCTTGAGGTCGCACATGAAGACTGTGCACTCGAAGGGACCGTTCCAATGCAAAAAGTGCTCCGAGGTGTTCACGACGTGGGGCAGGCTGCAGGTGCACATGAGGCGCGATCACCGGGGCCTGCCGACCGGACCTTTCACGTGCCCCCTGTGTTTCAGCACGTTCGCCCTGCTCCAGTCGCGCACGAGGCATCTGAAGACCGGATCCTGCCGCCGCTCCTGCCCGCATTGCAGCTTCGTCGCGCGCACGGAGCAGTCGTTAAAATACCACCTCAAGAAGGAGCATAAAAAGGAAAAGGTCAAGGCGTCTGATGGGAAAGTGGTCCCGCCGATGTCAGAAGGGGAGGCTATCCGACGTGAACAGTTGGCGGCCAACAGGCGCGGCTTCTGCGACATTTGTAAGCAGGAGAAGAAGAACCTCCAGGTTCACATCCGGGAGGTACACAAGAGGGTAGAAGGACGGTTCGAGTGCCAGATATGCGACTACGTGTGTACGCTGGCCTCGACGTTGAGGCATCACGTTTACAGTAAGCACCGGTCACCCGGAAGAAATGCCTACCTTTGCAAGCCCTGTGGCCAAACCTTCTCTCGACCGGCAGCGCTTAACCGACACCTGAAGAGTGGCTCGTGTAGCAAGCGAGCCGCGAATGATGACACCATTGAAGAGCCCGATGAAGATATCAATGGGACCACTAGTAACGAGGCCCACGAAGAGAATCCTGTGGATGCAGAAGCAGGAGAACCGACTACCCACGACGCAAACATAACAATCGAAGAAGAAGAAGGAGGCGTACTTGGAGAACTTGACCCTGAGCCAATCGACGATGGACTTTCTAGGGAGGACGAGGCTGTGGTAGATTGGGAAGACGAGAGCGGGGTCTCCTGGGAGACAAGTCCGATCAAATACAGCGGAAAAGCCGAGCCACAGACAGAAAAATCCTTTGGGAAAGAAACCGAGCCAGCCACCAAAAGAAATCCCGTCTGTCCCAAGATTAAGAAGGACAAAGAGCCTGCTGGCGGCGACCATGACGGGACCCTTTTTTCCTGCCCGTTTTGTCGCACCGGCTTCCCACGGGAGGCGTCCCTGCGGCGACATCTTGAAAAGGCCGAATGCAAGTTCAAGTGTCCCCACTGCAGCATGAGGGCGTCCTCGAAGGCCGATGTCGCCAAGCATATGCAAGTAGAGCACCGGGACCTGCTGAACAAGCTCATTCAAAAAATGGTCGTCGGTGGCGAAGACGAGGAGGAAGCGGAGGATGATGGAGTGAAGGACACGAGTTACGAAGAAAGAGACAAGATTCAAGAGATGGAAATTAGTTTCCATGCGTCGGATGAGGACCATAATGAGGATAATATGAGCAGCATTGAGGGAAGGGAGGGAGTCGCAAGCCAAGGTCAGGCAGACGCCGCCGATCCTATCGTCGCCGTTAGTGTTGAGCAAAATGAGACGTTTCATCATTCGGACATTCAGAGCAGAGATGATAGGGAGAAAGAAGATGAAGATGTTGACCCCATCCAATCGAATCATGTCGATATCGATCTGCCGTTGTCTCCGGAACACCTCAGTACCAGCGTATTTGAGCTTGACTACCCAAAAGACGCGGATGTCACGGATGGGGTCTTAGAACAGCAATCCGAGGATGAAGCAGGTCTCGCCGAGAAGGAGAAGGAGAGGAGCAGCTCTGACAGTCAGTCAGACCGAGCCGAAATGTGCCATCTCTGCGATAAGTCGTTCATTTGCCTGAGGCAGCACATTGAGAACATGCACGAGAAGGCGGGCGAGCTACTGTGCGAAATATGCTCTGAAAAGTTCCCCACCAAAACCAGACTCCGCGCCCACATGAGGAAGCACGACTCTGGCGCCCTCAAGCAATGCGACCACTGCCAGCAGCTAGTCAAGGAGCGCAAGCTATCAGCTCACATGACCAAGTGCAGAAAGGCCAGGGTGTGCAACTACTGCGAGACCGAGTTCCCCTCCATCAGGGAGCTCCACAACCACAAGAGGAGAGAACACTACAGCATCCCAGACAAGGGGGAGTGCGACATCTGCGGCGCCTACGTGAACAATGTTACGGACCACAAGTTGCGCGTCCACCAGAAGGCCTTCGCGCGCCAGTGCGACGTCTGCTCGGCCGTGGTCTCCAGCCAACGTGCGCTCAAGTACCACATGCTGGTCAAGCACTCGGACAAAGAGCTGGCCGCGTGCCCAACGTGCGGCACCCGGTTTCCCAAGGAGGCTCTCGCGAGGCACGAGGCCAGGTGCAGCAAGGTGAGGGTGTGCAACTTCTGCGACGCCAAATTCGCCTCGGTCAACGAGCTGCAGAATCACAAGCGGCAGGAGCACACCGGCGGTGCCCCGCAAAAGCTCCGTCGGTGCGACGTCTGCGACGTCGCGGTGGTCAACCTGAAGCGCCACAAGGAGGTCGTGCACGAAAAGGTTGAGCAGCACCAGTGCGACCGGTGCGCTGCGGTCCTGATGTCCGACAGGAGCTATGCCTACCACGTCCTCGTCAAGCATTCGGACGTCGCGCTGCAGCAATGCAAGGCGTGCAAGATGAAGGTGAGGGCCGAGGAGTTCGAGGCCCACGTGGCCAAATGCACTTCCGCCGAGCAGTCCTGTTCCATGTGCGATTTTACGACCAACATCAAAGTCGAGCTTCGCAATCACCGCAGGAAAGAGCATCCGACGGCGTCGCTGCCCAAGAAGAGAGCGGAGAGCAAGACGTATCCTTGCGACCAGTGTGACCGCCAGTTTCAATCTAGGCAGCGGCTTGAGAAACATGCGATAAAATGCGGCAGCCCGAGAAGGGACCTGGCCGGCTACTGCGAGATTTGCGACAAGCATTTGAAGAACATAAAGGAACACATGAAAAAATCCCACGACAACGGGGGTCCATTTTCTTGCAACAAGTGCGGCGACGACACCACCCAGTTCGACTCCTTCGCCGAGCTGAGGAAGCACCGGCGCGAGGCGCACCCGGACCCGCCGGAGAGCCTCGTTTGCGACGCGTGCGGCAAGGCCTTCGCCCAGAGGGACTCCCTGCTGCAGCACGTGAGAAACAACAGGTGTCGCTTCGGCTGCCACCACTGCGACTTCAAGGCCGAGCTGAAGGTCACGGTCAGCGAGCACATCCGGTCCGAGCACCCTGACGCCATCGACACGCTCTGCAAGGTGCGCAAGTGCCACTTCTACGCGAAAACATCGGCCGAGGTGGCGGCGCACGTGGAGGCGGCCCACAAGTACTACGAGTACGAGCTGCTCGGCTCGCAAAAAGTTCCCTGCGAGACGTGCGGGGCGCAGGTGAAGGGCACCTACATGCAGCAGCACGTGACGAACATGCACGAGAAGGAGAGGAACGTGCTCTGCGACCTTTGCGGGTTCGCGGCGACCGGCAAGGGCGTGCTCAAGCGTCACATTAAGAGCGTGCACGGAGAGAGGGCGTTCCCCTGTCCCGAGTGCGGCTTCGCCTTCCGCGGCCAGTGGCAGTTGATGGAGCACGTGAACAATGTGCACAAGAAAATCAAGAATCTTCAGTGCGACCAATGTCCGATGACGTTCTACCACTTGGGCATGCTAACCAGCCACATAAAGGCTGTGCACCTGAAGGTGAAAGATCACATGTGCCACATGTGCGACTACAAAGCCTCCGAGCGCTCAGACCTGAAGAAGCACATCACGAGGGTGCACATCAAGGCGCTCGACTTTGCCTGCGAAACGTGCGACTTCGCGACGACCAACGTGACGGCGCTGAAAAAGCACAAGTGCAGGAAGAATCTGACCCCGGCCAGTACGAAACCGAATACCGGCCAGGAGGAGCAACATGCGGAAGAGCCCTTTGCTCAATACTCGGTTGAAGTTAGTTCGTTGGGAGAGCAAAAAATTGAGGGGAATATTATCGTTGAAGAAGTACCGTCATTGCTAGATGAGCAATAAAATAATTGATTCTGTTTCTCCTGTCGATCATTTTGCACTATATCGGTAGCTTGTGTTTTACGATCACCGAAAGAACAGAACGAAACCTATCGCGTTGCAGACCGCGGACGCCGTCGACGAGTTCGATGAGCTCGACGCGCTGTCCGCCTTTTACGCCGAGAACAACGACGACGATAACGACCCCGAATACCAGCCGAATGGCATCAACGCCGCCTCCGCCATAGGAGCGGCAAACAAGAACAGTTCTGCGGCCTCGTCGCGATCTCTCAATTGCCAGCTGTGCTCCTCAAGCGTTCGGAGGTTCGCCAGCCTGAAGCGACACTACATCACCATGCACGGATACGAGCAGAGCCTCGCGACAGTACGTATATTTAAAAGCCTCTTGTTATACTATAATAGCCCCAAATTTGTGTGCACAGGAGATCTCCGATAACAACGACGTCGCCGAAATCAAACAGAAGCCGATTGGGTGCTCAAAGTGTCCCGAGTCGTTCCCCACCCCCCACCATCTGATCCGTCACGCGCTGACTGCGCACATTGGGCCGGGCGAGGGGCGGCCCTCGTTCGAGTGCGGCCGCTGCCACAAGCGCTACCGTCATGAGAGGGACTTGAGGACCCACGAAGAGAGGCTGTGTCGATTCGCTGATAAGGGGCGGAACGGACAGCAGCAGCGAGAAACGCAGGTAGGTTTAAAATAATTAATTGCTCTTTTTATCGGTTTTTTTTTCAATTCGCGCACGCGGACCTGCACGGTCTTAATAGGCATGCACTAGCCTCGCTCGATCCATTGAATTTAGGGTATATGCCCAAAGTAAGGGCTCTTACTGATACTCGTACAACAAAAGTTCGATAGATGATATTGTATCAGGTGACGGGCGCGCGCTCGGAGTTGTGAAAGCAGGAGGACAATTCTTTCAAGCGCATTATATTTTTCTTTAACTCGACTCCTTGTCCTGGATTCGAGCTGTGAGGGAAGGCAAAACAAAAGCGGACGCTTAAAATTACATGGTACGCAACGCTTTAAATTACATGGTACGCAGGTACGTATGCACAGAGCAAGTGCAAAGAGTACGCATTATACATACGTACAGGGGGTTGCGTACCGTCATGTTCTCCTTCACGGCGTTTCTCTGTTGGTGGATCGTCTCCCTTTCGAAAGCATCGACGACGGAACTGGAAGGCATGATTAAAGGCCTCAGTTTAAACGGCATTGTTTGGCTATGCGATAATACTGCGGTGAGAGGCGGTGGGAATATATTCAAGGAGGCTCCTTACGGCACTGCCATGGCCTGGAGCAAGCCGTTCCCCGGCAGTTGGAACGCGATGCGAAACAGCAGCGTCGTTGTCTGCTATGATCGGCTGCCGAACGTCACCAAGATGCAACTCCATGACCACGCGAAAATGCTGGGCATTACGGGAGACGTTGTTATAATTACGGAGGACAACTCATTGCGTCTCTGCACGGGCGCCAACCAGCGTGTGTACTACTTCAACCCCGTCTCGAGGGACATCTCCGAGAATTACGTGCTTGTCGACACGTGCGTGACGAATGAGTTGGGGAGTCTTGAGCCCAGTTCGACGGGATTGGCGCTGCTCGTGAAGATCAAAAGCGAATTTTTGGAGCGGCGATCCAACTTTAAAGGCGTTAATCTGAAGCTGACCCTCGCTACCGAGATGCCTTTCATTCAAACCAATTCTGAGAGAGTGCTAAGGGCGAAGGCGGCGCGAGAGGTGGAGGACATCGTCGTATCGGACTCCGAACTCTTCGGCCCCTATATCTCCATTGGCGACATGATGTCCAAGAAGATGAACTGGACAGCCACCAGGCATCGATAAGCTCGTTTACACGAGTACGTGTGTAATATTGAATTTAGACTATTCCGGGGTGTGTTGTAGGACGCTCTACATCGGAAAGGACTGGGGTACGATCCACGACGGCAAGTGGACCGGTCTCGTTGGCAGAATGGTCTCTGGTGAGGCGGATTTGGCCGCCGCGTCCCTCGACATAACGCTCACTCGCTCCGAGGCCGTCGACTTCATCTGGCCCATGGTCGGGACCAGCGATGTCCTCGTCGTTACAAAAGCCATGAGGTGACCACGCGACTGACTGACTGACTGACTGCGGTAGACAGGAATTCGATTCCTACTTTAGCAATGCCAACGAATGGTTACTTTTCCTCCTTCCCTTTTCAAACTACGTTTGGCTGGCGATTTTGATCCAGAGCCTTGGATACTGCGTGTTTATCACTTGGTGGATGGCTGCCAAAAGAACGGGTAAAGTGGTGTAACTGGGAAGTATGCGCATATTACGTAGTCCGACTTCTTCCCCGACAGAGCCATCCATTTTGAAATACTTAGTGGCGAAGCTGCCCTCGAACCTGTGGTCGGTCTTTACAACGGCTTTCGGTGGAAATATTCGCCTTTCTTCTGGTTCTGATCTACAAATGAAAGTCCATTTGCGTTTCCTCATATTCCTCGTCAGTCTCGCGGGCAACGTAACCTTCATTGCCTACCGGGCCAATTTCACTACTTTGCTGACCACCGAGCAACCCAAGTTGCCATTCACAGACCTGAACGGTCTGGCAAAAAGCAACTTCAGGTACAGTCACCATACTTAAAGCCAAAGGTAGCGACTTGCAATCCATGGCAAGGTTGATGGTCTCGCACAAGACGGTATGGCGTCTCCGCTACTATGAGAACGCCTCCCCGGAATCTCTGAGCGGGAGGATTTTCCTGAACAATATGAAGGGAACGGACTACAGCGTCACTTATGCCGAAGCGAGGCGACGCCTCCGCGACGGGTCTTCAAGGAGCGCGCTCATCCTCAAGGAGAACACGTTCAAGCAGCACTTCGGCGACGTGCACTGCCTCACCTCCGTCGCGTGGAGAAGTCAGGGCGCTCAGTTCAACGGGTTCAGTCTCAGGAAGCACTCGCCGCTGACGAAATTCTTCCGTTACCAGGCGGGCAATGTCATCTGCGTTGTTTAGGCTTGATATACGTGGGCACGGGTCTATGATTAGTTAATTCTGTGTGAGTATGGCGATGACATTGTGTGGCATAGTACATCAAAATGGCGAACAGCGGAACGGCCGCGCGAATATTGGCGTCTTCGTCAGAAGACAGCATGAACTACTGCACGGAGCAGTCGACAACCCCGTGGTCTCCACTGAGCTTCGACAAGTTCTACGGAATAGTCGTCTTTCTCGTCTTTGCTTACGGCAGTGCCTTAGTTGTGGGTCTGTTAGAAAAATGCTGGAGGCCTTCCCCGCCGAAGTCGCCAATGGTATCATCGATAGACTTTTGGAAACGAAAATTGTCTGGATGGGAGGCTGTGCTAGCGACCTGTCGGAAGTATGAGATCGGCGCGATGGATCTCAGAAGTCTGGCCGAAGCAATGGACGAACCGTCGAAAAAAAGCGATCGAATATTTGAAGCCGAATAAAGCGACACTTTGAGCGAGCACGTACGTCTATCATTTCAGTCGTCCTGTTCGATATGCCACCGGACGTTCACTGCCGGACACCTGGTCCGCCACCGGGCCTACGCCCACACGTGTCGCTTCTGCCCCGCTGGCGTCGAATTCGCGAGCCGCAGGGACAAACAGAAGCATCTGCGAGAGATGCACCTCGACGAGATGGAGGCGAACTCGTGCGGGGAGTGTGGCGTCAACTTCGAAACGGCGGGGTGCCTGAAGAAGCACGCCGCAGTCGTCCACGGAAAGATTTCGATTGAGTGCCCCATGAAAAACTGCAGGTAACACGGAGACGTCGCATACGTAGACGCAATGCACCTACATTAGCGTTCGACCGTTCCAGGGAATCGTTCCAGAAGGGCAGCTCCCGCCTGAAGAGGCACCTGAAGCAGTTTCACAGTGCGGAGGCGGAGTCGCGCAGGGCGCAGTATCGCTTCGAGTGTCCCGAGTGCCTTAAGCGCATCCGCACCAAGGACCTGCTCGAGTGCCACCTGAAGGTCGTCCACAAGACCGAGGGGAAGATGGAGAAGTGCGAGTTCTGCGATTACCGCGTGCCCCGGAAGCGCCGCGCCGACATCATCCGCCACGTCCGCGTCAGCCACCCGGAGCAGACGGCGCTGATCGCCGGCCACGAGGCGCGGCTCGCCGCCAGGAGGGCAGACTTCGAGAAGCGGGCCAAGATCCAGTGCTTCCTGTGCGCGTACGCCGGCGTCAAGGTGAGCAACATGCGCCGACACTACGAGAACCGGCACGACTACGACGCGTCCAAGGCGGACGCGAAGGAGGCGCCGGAGCAGCCGGACGGCGCGCTCTGTCCGGAGTGCGGAGCCCATTTTGTCAATAGCCACGCGCAGATCAGGCACCTGCTGAAGGCGCACTCGAGGAGCACCGGCGAGCAGTGTCTCTACTGTCCGTTTAGGTAATCCAAGAACGCCGACGTCTTATACTAAGATGCATTATTTATGGATTCATTAATTGTATCAGGTATTATGACACCCAAGAGCACATTGACGAGCAACACGAGTCCGAGAAGAACGCGCCGCTGCAGATCTGCAAGCGCTGCGTTCCCGAGCAGAACTTCTCCTCCTACGAGGACCTGCTCCGACACACGAGGACCTATCACCGAAAGAAGCCGGAGGCGGTGAAGAAGGTTAGCAGCGGCAGCTCGAAGGCCAGGCAGCTGTGCGAGAACTGCGGCAAGACCTTCGTCGTGACCATGATCGCCAGACACAAGACGGAGTGTAGGCACAATAAGGCCAAGGGCAATAGTGCGCCTGACTGCGAAGAGGAAGAACCAGGTAGTTATTTGACTTAAGTGGCTAAAAAATATAAAAACTGGTTCTTTTACAGATACTGAGGGGGAAAGGTCCTCCAAGAAGTACGTTCCCGTACACCTGTCAGGCATATGTCCCTACTGCGAGCTTAAGTTTTCCGACCTGCTCGGGCACATTCGCCACGGCCACGAGAAGGACAAGACGTCTACGGGGTGCGCGCTCTGTGCCGAGAGCTTCAAGAGTGTCAGGGAACTGGTCACCCACCGCCAGCTTCACCCACAGTTCAAGAACCACGTCTGCTCAAAGTGCAGCGCTGAGTTCGAGACTGTGGTCGAACTCAGGAAACATAGGTGAACACCATTTTAGAACGTAATTAATAACTTGAAGCCATAACATTAAAACAATTAACCCACCCACAGAAAAGACGACTGTGTCAAAAACAAGAAGCGAAAAAGTGCGAACGCCGCGGCCAAAAAAACCGCCTCCAACGGCGCCGGCATCCTAGTCCCGGCTTCGCACCAAGACGTAAAGCGAGAGCCGTCCGAGCCTAGTGGCCTTCGTGTCCTGATGAACATGGCAGCCGCCGACAGGATCCTCGGCGACGACGATGCGGCCGCCAACAGCGCGTCCGATGCTCCGCTGCCGGCTCCGCCACCAAAGCCGAAGCCGGCGGAGTACGAGGGTCGCGGCTCTGTCTGCTGCCACCTTTGCCAGCGGACATTCACCCTGAAGCAGCTCCTCCGACGCCACTACATCAGCAGCCACGGCTACGACCCAAACCTCGTGGGCACCGCCAGCGCGGTGAGCAAGGAAGCTGCCGGTTCGGGGGCCGGAGATGGCGGCAGTGTGGCGGGCACAGAGTACCCTTGCGACTGGTGTAAGCAGACCTATAACAACCTGCACGCAAGGATCAAGCACCAGTTGGATTTCCACTCGACATTATCGGGACAGGTAATGACTTTAATTAAGGCGTCGAAATAATTACTCTGAGCACTCTTTTTTACCTAGATCTGTCCATACTGCGATAGCAAGTGGACCGTGCGCAAGTTCGACAACCTTGACGAGCACGTGAGCAAGTACCACGTGCTCGAGATGCAGTCGCCGGTGCAGACGTGCAGCACTTGCAAGCTCAATTTCAGCTCATACGAGGAGCTCAAGGTGCACCGGCAGCTCCACGACGGAGGAAACAAGAGGATCGTCGAGCTGGCCAATTTCCAAGCCTCGGGAGGTGGGGATGGCGGCGACGGGGACGCGGCAGGCTCCGCTGGAGGCGGCAGCAGCGGCGCTTCAACGACGACCGTCCGCGTGCACGCTCGAGTCGGAGCCCATCCCGAGATCGGCAACCGCGGAGGCGTCAAGTGCCTCCTCTGCAACGCGTTCAAGCTGCGCAAGGACCACCTCAAGATCCACTACACGAAGCACCACGGCTACAACCCGAAGGCGGCCGACCTAGACAATGACGACGGCGGGGCTGGAGATCCCAGCCTGGACTCTGGCGTGTCTTGCCCCGCCTGCCACGAGATCTTCTCCAACAGCAACCTGCTGATCCGTCACATACTGAAGCAGCACTGCAGCTACACCGGCCTCATCTGCCCCTACTGCCGCGGCCACCACCCCGAGCGCTACCTAGACCTCCAGAGCCACGTGACCTCGCGCCACATGGACCAGCTCACCGGCTACAACGTTACCAACGTGTGCAAGGTGTGCAAGGAGAAGTTCCCGGGCTACGCCGAGCTGCGCGACCACGTCCAGACCCACGGGGAGGCCTTCAGGGAGCCGTACGGGAATCCGGAGGCCTACCGCGAGTACGCCAACAAGCGTCGCCGTCTAAACGGCCAGACGCTGCCCTTCGGCCGGTGGCGCGAGCTGAAGCAACAGCAGGACCGCCGGCGCCGGGAGGAGCAGCAGCGGTCTAAGGAGACGCCGCTGGAGCTGACTAACAACGCCCACGACGCGTCCATCTCTTCCGCTATCCTCGACGAGATCATCATGTCCTGCAACGGGGATGATTTCGTCGGGCAGAGCGAGGAGGCGCAGCGGGAGCAGATGCGCGCGTTCGAGGAACTCCTCTCAGTCGAGGACGGGGCAAACAAGGCGGTGGCGAACCCCCAGCTGCAAGCGCGATCAAACGTCAGCAATGAGTTAAAGGGTGGAAAGGGATTAAAATCTCAGCGAGAGTAGTGCAGCAATAATAAATATACGCATTATATATGCGTTCCGACAGTCCTTAAGTGATGCGCATTCTTTTTATTCAGTGCCTTGAATGTTCAATTACTAGTCCTCATGTTCAGTCCAGCAATGAACGTTGAGATTGGTCTGCGACGCGTCGGAGAAGTCGCACTCACTGCAGTTAAATATCTCCTTCGTCCTCGCTTCGTCCGCCCTCATTTCCTGCATGTCCGAGTCTTGATTGGCGATATCGTTGCCTTTCTCATTCAGTTCGCCAGCTTCATTGTCGGACGGCCGAAACAATACAAGCTCGCTGTCTCTGCTGCTGTCGTCCGTTTCCGATGCCAAGAACGAGGCTCCTATCCCGGTGTCGTCCACTTTGTCTGTCCTCAACACAGCCTCCGACTTTTCGACTACGATCGAGAGCGGCGTGCAGTGGGCCCTCCTCATGTGCTCCGTGATCGCCCTTTTGTCCGTGCCCTGGATGCCGCACACATTGCACTCCGGAAGGTGCCACTTGCTGCGGTGATCGTACAGCCAGTCGGCCGAGTTGAAGCGCTTCCTGCAGCCGTCGGCAGTGCACTGGAAGCTCGAGCGCGGCGCGTGCACGTTGTCGATATGAGACCACAACTTCGCCACGCTGCTCACGACCACTTGGCACAGGATGCACGGGTGAGACTCCTTCTTGCGGTACGCGTACATAATTTCTGCTATTCGAGAGCTAGTCTAATTTCCATTGGAAAATGGAAGCCAGAGCGGGGCTGCGTGCTATTGACTCGGTCCGAAGACTTGGAGGTCGAAACACACTGAATTCTTGACCGGAAGTAACGAAGCGTGCTTCGTGTTTGCCTTCAGGCCGAAGTTCGAAACGTTGAGAATTAACTAGACTAGACAGCTAGGGTAAACAATTTTCAATAGATACACTTGCCATCACGAAAGTGTATGTGTTTAATTTCTCCCATTTCAGTGCTTAGAAAAATATAGACATGTTTTCACTGTTATACAAAAGTTAAGCACTTTTGATGTAGCCCTGCACCTCCTCCTCGAGCACCTCGAGAGGCCCGGCCGCCTTGAGCACCACGTCGTGGAATGCCTTCAGACAGAACTTGGCGCCCATCTTCTGCTCGGCCTCAGCGCGCAGCTCCTTGATGCGAATCTGCCCCATCTTGTAGCCTAGGGCCTGCCCCGGCCACGTGATGTACCTGTCCACCTCCTTCTCGGTGTGCCCGAGCGAGGACGCGCTGTGCTCAAGCATGTAGTCGATGGCCTGCTGGCGCGTCCAACCGAGGGCGTGCAGGCCCGTGTCCACCACCAGGCGGCATGCGCGGAAGATCTCGGCAGAGTAGTGGCCGAATCTGCGTAAATTCAAAGAGTAGCCATATTGGACGTAGCTTGGTCTCGTTTGTCTTACCTGTCGTATGGATCATCGTAGAGTCCGAGGTCGAAGCCGAGTGACTCGGCGTAGAGGCCCCACCCCTCGCCATATGCAGTGTTGATGGGGAAGCGAGACGGGCACATAAAGTAGCTGAAAGTCCGTAGTTGCAGAGAGTAAAGTTAGTCATTGCTTTAAAAGGATTCCATACCTTCTATCCTCCATGACCTTTCTGAATTCCGGCATGTCTCCCTGGGCCAGGAGGAACGATCCCTGAAGGTGATGGCCGGGGTTCGCCTCGTGGAGGGCCAATGTCATCATGTCATACTTGGGCCTTGAATGACGCAGGTTCGCAGGGCACGGATGGTATTTTCGAGGAAAAATAATCTACGTACTGGGACTTAAAGTTGGGATTGACGAAGAACTTTCCCGGCCTCGTCCCGTCAGCGGTGCCCGTAATGTAGTAGGCCGCTGGAGCAGATTCGCTTTCAGAACGGACCACTCTGCAAAGATAGACATATTGAACGTATCTTCCTAACTAATTATTGCTCAACAATTTGGGAACTCACTCGCAACGGTGCTTCGGAGCGTGCATGAAGATGTCGGTGAGCTTCGGCTGCACCTTGTTGTAGACAATGTCCTTGAAGGCGTCGACGACCTCATCGGCGGATTTATAGTATTGGTTCTCGTCGTCACGGATCATGTTCATGAAGTCCTTCAGGGACATCTCCTTGTGGCCGAGAGACCTGACAATCTAGGAAGAAAAAATAAATGTACGTATATAAGGGAGTTGTTAAAAAGGGCTTAATGGGGGTCAACCTTCAGCATCTCCTTCTCGATCTTGGCCACCTCCTTCAGCCCGATCTCGTGAATTTCCTTGGGCGACAGGTTGGTCGACGTGTGGAACTTGATGCACTGCTGGTAGAACCTGGCGCCGTCCGGCAGACCCGTGGTCGCCGCAATGTCCGCGCGCGTGTGCTTCAGGTAGACGTCCCTCACGTAGTCGCGGAGCAGCTTCATTCCCGGCTGCACGGACGACTCGATCGCTTCCTTCGCCGCAGCCTGCAGCTGCTTCTTGTCCGCGTCGGAGATGCCGGCGGGGAGGTTTTTAAAGGGCTCGTAGAAGGCTGTGGATGTGGCCTCCTTGGTCACGTGTTCGTCGAATGTCTCAACTACATCTTGCTGTAACGACGCACTTAAAATGTGCTTAATAACTGATTAATGCATTCATTACCAGACTGATCTTATGCAGAGTCCTTCCCTCGGCGACGGCCGCCTTAAGGACGTCGACGACCTGCGCGGCCTGTCCGGAGCACTTCTTGTACCGCCCGATCAGCTGCCGGAACTCGTCGGCCGTAGCCGGGGACGACCATCCGCAGAGGCGCTGAAAGTCGATGTGCATACCCTCGAAAAAGTTCAGCGGAAACATGAAGCCCTTGAACTCGTATCCCGTGACGAAGGTCTCCAGCTCGGCCCTGAGCAGCCTCAAGTTGAGTCGCTCGCGGTCGGTCGGCGCCGAGGAGGCGAGCAAGGCATCGCACTCGGAGAGGAACTTCTTGGACGTCGCCAGGTCGGCGGAGAAGCGCTCCAGCGTGTACTGCTCCACCTCAGACTCGTGATTCTTGTTGCCGGCCTGGGATTTTAATATGAAATTCTGAATAGGGCTCCTAATTTCAAGTGAATATATCTTTTTATACCAGGGAGGCGAACTCCGGGGTCGTCTTCATCCTCCATTGCCAAAACTTGTCGAAGAGCTCGTTCGGGGACGACATGGCGGCGGGTACGTAAAGTTAAGAAAAGATGTCCTGCTGACGGAATATCGTTCAATGATAAGACTCGACAGACACTCTGCAATTACCGATAATGATTGCGGAAGATACAGAGAATGAAGTTCTGGCTGCCGAAGTCACCGTTCGCTCATGCAACACTTCACCTGACGGCTTAAGCCGGCTTCGGCCAATCAGGCGATGTCGAACTGTTGCTGCGCGCCAGCATGGACTTTAAGAGTTATATGCACCGCACGTAATAGAGCCATTTGGAGGATATTGCCCTATACTATAGGAATAACGAGACATAATCTTGACATAAACTACGCCAATTTTCAGTACAAAAGAAGAATGCGCTATATCATCGCATTTTTTACCCCGCCGCCGGGCTTTCTAGCGGTGCGAAAGCGAAACGACCACGAAGACAGCTGCTGCTGCTGCAGCGATTTCAAAACATTGACGATACGATTGACTTGTAGTCTACGGCATGCGCCACTTCAAGAACCCGTACCCGGAGTACACGGAGGCCACCGGTGATCCGAAAGCAGTCTATCCGGACGACCGCATCAAGGCCGATCTTGGCCGGCTGCTGTCAGAGATAATCGTAAATCGAGATGCATACAAAGATGCTCAATCGGGTGGGATGTACACAGGGACCGCGGGAGTCGCGTTCGCCATGTGGTACGCCGCGAAGGAGAGGAAGGTCTGCTCTGATGCAGAAGGAGTCCTCAAGTTGGCAAAGACTTTGGCCAAGTAACAACTCTCCATGCTTATGCAACATACGTAGATGCTAATAGCAAAATTGTTAATAGGAGGAACAAGAGGAACATGCTGGAGCATCGTGACAAGTATAGGGCGGGCTTCTTGCACGGTCGCTCTGGCGGGTTCGCCATGCACGTCGTCACCTCGCTCGACGAACGCGACGACATTGGAGGCGTCGTGGACAGCGCGAGGTGCCACGCCGCAATTTGCGCCGATGCCTGCGCAAGCGACTTTGACGGGTGCGACGAGCTGCTCTTCGGACGCGCGGGATACCTCTGCGGCGCGATGTGGCTCAAGAAACGGGTAATGTCTGAAGCTGCTGCAGCGCCCCAGGCTGTCAAAGAGTCGATAGTCAAGGAAGAAGATCTAGTGAAGTAAGGGGTATTTAAACTATAATTATTTTGATACTGATTAATCAGATAATATGAATGCACAGATTGAGCAAGGAGCTAATTAAATCCGGCCGACGTCACGCCCTCCGCTCGAAGATGCCCAGCCCCCTAATGTACTCGTGGCATGAGAAGGAGTACCTCGGCGCTGCGCACGGACTATCCGCCATCCTCCAAATGCTGCTCGCCATGCCTCGAGCACTTTCTGAAGATGAACTGGAGGACGTCAAGACCACCGTGGACTATCTCATCAGTATCCAGGTTTGGGAACATACTCAAGCATTTGGTCGAAATGAACATATACTCAGACTACGTACGTACGTAGGGTTCCGACGGCAACATTCCCAGCTCTATGGGCTGGGTGTCCTCCTACTCTGGCAGGTCTCGCAAGGAAGAGGACCAACTTGTTCACTGGTGCCACGGGGCCGCCGGCGTCGTCTACCTCTTTGCCAGGGCCTACATCGTCTTCGGTGGGGACAAGTACCTGGCAGCCGCCGTCAAGTGCGGAGAGTGCGTCTGGCGGAAGGGGCTGCTCAAGAAGGGGCCGGGAATATGCCATGGAATCTCGGGCGGCGGATACGTCTTCCTGACCCTGTACAGGTCAGCGATGCACGTACCTGTGTACGTTAAACCGGCCTTAATGAATGCCTCTTAGGCTAACCAACTTCGATCGCAAGTGGCTCTATCGGGCGAGGAGATTTGCCCACTTCATGGCCACGTCGGAGGAGTACGCGCGGGAGGCGAGGATGCCGGACCGACCGTTCAGCCTCTTCGAGGGCTCGGCCGGCGCAGTCTGCTTTCTCGCCGACCTGCTGCACCAGGAGACTGCGGAATTCCCATTCTTTGGCGTTTCCGCTTAGTCAAATATAGATATATACGGTATATGTTTCCTTTCTTCGTTTATATTATTCAAAGCAAGCAACAAAACAGAACTTATCCTTTCTGTACGAACGCACTTACGACGGAGAGAATCACGAAAAGTAAGATAAGAATGAATGTCTTCTTTGTGTAACCCTTGAGGATCATATTCTCAGCTGATCTGTAATTTGTGGGGTGGGTGGTATACGAAAGGTCCTCCTGGCGAACGACCGGCAGGCAGCTACACAAGAATGCCTAGCTTGTATACACTAGGCATATATTGGCAGGGCAAGAGAACAAGCAATTCACGGCCACTATATTGACGAATCCTGTATGGCTTATAGCGGAGTTAAGATTGCTCGTCTTTTTCATGCCTGCCATATGCCTAGCTTGGCCCGCAAAGTTGGCTGCAAAAAATGACGACGGCGCCTGCTACCGGAACAGCGCGGCGCTCGTCTGCAGTCTGACTGAACTGAGGTTGTGTGTCTTGCATTCATCTTCTTCTATTATATGCTTCTGTAAGTCTTTTCTTAAGGGCACTACGACTGCTGTTTGCATCATACTCCGAGTTCATCTTTCCTTCAGCACTAAGCTGCCGCTCCACCGCCGTCATCTTCTCCGTTGTCCTTTTCCCCGTTTCCGCTTCCGCTC
>JAAUYK010136922.1_pt1 | contig 17676 bp, 13 predicted proteins | sample 7278021 | NCBI WGS metagenome assembly JAAUYK01 (sample SAMN14350223, study PRJNA611818) | marine sediment metagenome | isolation source: surface marine sediment (1.8m) | place: French Polynesia: Moorea | collected 2018-08
CGCATCGGCACCCGGGTGGCGAGGTTCTGCCGGGCCTTCGACATGGAAGTGCTGGTGGCCGATCCCCACGTCCCGCGCGCGGCCGTGGAGCAGCAGGGTTTCCGTTACTTCTCGGACTTCAGGGAGGCCTTGCCGGAAGCGGACTTCGTCACGCTGCACCTGCCGGGGCGGGAGGACAGGCGGGCCATGCTGGGCGCCGCCGAGTTCGCAGCCATGAAGCCGGGCGCCTTCCTGATCAACACCGCCCGGGGCACCCTGCTGGACGAGCCGGCCCTGGCGGCGGCCCTGACGGAGGGTCATCTGCGCGGCGCCGCGCTCGATGTGACCCGCGAGGAGCCGCCGTCGCCGGACTGCCCGCTCCTGAACCTGAAGTCGGTGATCTTCACGCCGCACAGCGCCGCCCTTACGGAGGAGTGCAATCGCCGGGTCTCGGTCACCGCCGTCCAGAACCTGCTCGATGGCCTCGATGGCCGCCTGGACCCGGCCATGGTGGTGAACCGGAAGATCCTGGGCCGCTCCAAATCTTAAGACTAACCATTTTGTAGAGATTGGGCCCTAGAAGTTGGCCCATGACGGCCGACGCCAGACGAAACGAAAACCGGCGCACCTCCCAGGCACTCTACGCCGAGGGCCGGATCGACGCCGCCATCGAGCAGATCCAGTCGCTGCTCGATGAGCACCCCGATTCGCCGAATATCGACGAACACAAGCTCCTGTCGCTCTTCTGCTTCTCCAAGGGAGACCTGGCGGCGGCCCTGGCCGCGACCCAGCGGACCCACGATCTCTTCCCCGAGGACCTGGACGCGATCAAGAACATCGCCGTCGTGCTCTCGCGCATGGGCCGTCCGCGGGAAGCCCTGCCCTGGGCCGAGCGGGCGCTCGACCTGGAGCCGGACACCCCCGAGGCCCACGATTCCCTGGCGCATATCCACGGCCAGCTCGGCGACCGCTCATCGGCCCGCAAACACGGCGAAGCCGCGCTTCGCCTGAAGGACGCCGAGGCCGCGCAGCGGTCGGTCCTCTGCCAGATGCCGGACTCGGCCCCGCCGCCCTTCGACGCCAAGGCCCCGAACCGCAACATCATCGCCTTCAGCCTCTGGGGCGACGATCCGCGCTACACGGAGGGCGCCCTGCGCAACGCCGACCTGGCGCGGGTGATCTACCCGGAATGGCGCTGCCGATTCTACTGCGGCGCGGACGTGGCGGAGGACGTCATCGCCGGGCTCCTCGCCCACGGCGCCGACGTGATCCGCATGGCCCAGGGTGGCCTGCTCTACGAAGGGCTGTTCTGGCGCTTCGAGGTCGCCTCCGATCCCGGCGTCTCCCGTTTCCTGGTGCGCGACGCCGACAGCGTGGTCAGCCTGCGCGAGCGCGCCGCGGTCGAGGACTGGCTGGCGAGCGACAGGCACTTCCACGTGATTCGCGACTACTTCACCCATACCGACCTTATCCTGGCCGGCATGTGGGGCGGCGTCGGCGGGATCCTGCCCGACCTGCGCGCGGCCCTGCCGGGCTACCTCGAGGGAAGCGCAAAGAACGCCAACTGCGACCAGAAGTTCCTGCGGGAAGTGGTCTGGCCGATGGTGCGCAAGAGCGTGCTGGTGCACGATTCCTGGTTCGAGAGCAGGTCGTCCCGGCCTTTCCCGGAGCGCGCCGTTCAGCGCGCCGGCTGCCACGTCGGCCAGGACGCCGGCTTCGAGCCCATGCCCGAGGCAGGCAGCTACGCCGTCCGGACCCGCAGCGCGGCCAAGGAAGAGGCGCCGCGCCGCCGGCGCTACGTCTTCACGCTCACCACAGGGCGGTCCGGCACGAGCTACCTCGCCAAGCTCCTGGACTCCCGCGCCCTCGACGCCGAGGTCCACCACGAGCGGACCGGATTCCGCGACCTGGGCCGGATCACGCCGGACGCGTCCCATTTCACCCAGTTCAACGCCGCGGGCAACGTCCCGGCGGTGCGCGAGTTCTGGCGCCGAAAGCTGACCGGACTGAAGGTCGGCGCGACCGAAACCTACGTCGAAACCTCGCACTTTCTCGCCAAGGCGGGTCTGCTGGAGAACCTGGCCTTCCTCGGGAGCGAGGCCGAGATCCACGTCGTGGTCCTGGACCGGGACCTGGAGAGCCTGGTCTGGAGCTTCGCCAACCGGATGGATTTCGCGAACACCGGCTTCACCTGGCTGTTCACGCTCGACCCGCGCTACCCGCGCAACATCGTCGACGCGCAGCCGCTGCTGCGCTACGGCATGTTCGGTTCCTGTCTCTGGTACGTGATGGAGATGCGCGCTAGGGCGGCCTACTACCGGCGCCTGCTCGCCCGGCAGCCCAACCTCACCTTCCACAGGGTGGACCTGGAAGAGATCGCGGGCGAATCCGGGGCCGGGCGGCTGCTCGAAGACCTGGGGCTCGAGCCGGTGGCGCCCCTGCCCGAGCTGCCCGGCCGTCAGAACGCCAGCCAGGACGCGCTGTTCAATCGCTTCCACCGGCTGGAGATGCGGGCCATGATCGCCGACCATCCCTTCGATCCCGAAGCGCTCGCCGAAGCCTACCTGGAGTCGGGGCGCAGGATCGGCAAGCCGGGCTAAAGCCCCTCGTCTCGAAACGGGAACGCCGCGAAAAGCCGGCGTGACACGGCCGATTCCCGGCTTATTGTTGCGATCAACCGCAGCAAGAAGAAACCTGGGAGGGCCGACCTTGCAGATTCACGCCGCGCCTCTGCGCGCCCTGGTCAGAGAGGTCTTCCAGGCCGCGGGCTGCGACGGGCAGGAACCCGATCGCATCGCCAACTATCTCGTGGGCGCCAACCTGACCGGGCACGACAGCCACGGCGTGATCCGCGTGCCGCGCTATCTCCAGTGGATGGCGGCGGGCGGCGTGAAGCCGAACCGCGAGATGACCGTGGTATCCGAGAACGACGTCATGGCGGTGCTCGACGGCAACTTCGGTTTCGGCCAGACGATCGGGCCCCGCGCCGTGCAGCTGGGCATCGACAAGGCGGCAAGCGCGGGCGTCGCGATCGTCGCGCTCCGGCACTCGGGCCATCTCGGGCGCATCGGCGACTGGGCCGAGATGGCGGCGGCCGCGGGCCAGGTCTCGATCCACTTCGTCAATGTCTCGGGCAGCCTTCTGGTCGCGCCCTTCGGCGGCGCCGAGCGACGCATGTCGACCAACCCTGTGGCGATCGGCATTCCCGTGCCAGACGAGGATCCGCTGATTCTGGACTTCGCCACGTCCCTGGTGGCCGAGGGCAAGGTCATGGTCGCGCTGGAAGGCGGCAAGCCCCTGCCGCCGGGCAGCCTGATCGACGACGACGGTAAGCAGACGACCGATCCGACGATCTTCTACGGCTACGGCCCGGGCGAGACGGTGCCCGATCCGCGCAAGGGCGGCGGCGCGATCCGCGCCATGGGCGAGCACAAGGGATCGGGTCTGTCGTTCATGTGCGAGATGCTGGCCGGAGCCCTGACCGGCTCGGGCTGCGCCGGACCCGGACCGCGGCCGCTGTGCAACGGCATGCTGTCGATCTACCTCGAGCCGGCGTTCTTCGATTCCGACCACGGCTTCGCGGCGGAGGCGCGCCACTACGTTGAGTTCTTCAAGAGCGCGAGACCGGCCGGGCCGAACGGCGAGGTGCTTGTGCCCGGAGATCCGGAACGGCGCAACCGCGCCCAGAGGCTGGCCGAGGGGATCCCGCTGCCGGACGACACCTGGAACGGCATTCTCGAGGCGGCCCGGTCCACCGGGCTGACCCAGGCCCGCATCGACGCGCTGATTGAAACTCCCGAGACTTGAGCGGATCAGGTCAGCGGGATCATGACGTGCTCCCGGAAGGCGGCGCGCCCCTGGAGCCTATCATACCAGGCCGCCGTATTGGGCAGCGCCGGGCGTTCGATCGGCAGCGCGTGGTAGCGGTAGCAGGCCGCGCCCATCGGGATGTCGCCCATGGTGAAGGCGTCGCCGGCAACGTAGGGCCGGTCGGCGAGATGCTGGTCGAACAGCAGGAAGCTCTTGCCCAGGCGCTCGGCCGCGGCGGTGATCGAGGCCATGTCGCGTTGGTCTTCCGGCGTCCGGATCAGGCCGAGGAAGATCGGGTGCATGTCGGGCAGGATCGTCGTGATCTTCCAGTCCATCCAGCGGTCGGCGAGGGAGCGTTCTCCCGGCTCTTCGGGCCACAGTTCGCCGGGGTCGTACTTGGCGGCCAGGTAGCGGACCACGGCATTGGATTCCCAGACCAGCATACCCCCGTCGTCGAGCACGGGAATCCGCCGGTTGGGATTCATCGCGCCGTATTCCACCGTGTCCAGGCCGCCAAAGGCGCCGCCGACGTCGCGCCGCTCGTGGTCGAGGCCGAGCTCGGCCACGGTCCACATGACCTTCTGGACGTTGATCGAGTTGTTCCGTCCCCAGATCGTTCGCACGCCCTTGCCCTCCCTTCGCCTATTTGACCTTGGCCGACTCGGCCAGCGCCTGCCTCAGAACCTCGGCATCGAAGCCGGGCGTCCGGCAGGCGTCGAGGATCACCTTCTCGCGCCGCGCCACCAGGTCGATCGCGGCCGGCAGCTCCGCGAGCGCGCGGCGCGGGATGACCACCGCGCCGTGCCGGTCGGCGTGGATCAGGTCGCCGTCGTCGACCGTCATGCCGAAGACGTTGACCCGGCCGCCGAAGTCGACCAGGTGCACGTGAGCGTGGCTGGGCCCGACCTTGCCGCCGAGAATCTGGAAGCCGGGCGCGAGGTCTCCCCAGTCCCGGAACGAGCCGTTGGTCACCGCGCCGAGCGAGCCCAGCGCCTTGTGGATGGTTGAGTTGACCTCGCCCCAGAAGGCGCCGAGCCCGGGTCTGGGGTCCAGGTCCTGGATCACGCAGACCGTGGGGCCCGGCCCCTCGCCGACATAGGCGTAGTAGCGTGCGCGCTGCCCGCGCAGGGCCTCCGCGTCGAGCGGCGAGGCCTCGAGCGCGCGGATCGTCGCGGTCCGGGCGTAGCCGACGATCGGCGGCAGAGCCGGGTCGGCGCAGAAGAAGGGCTCGGTGGTGAAGCCCTTGGTCCGGAATTCCGGCAGCACAAGCTCGAGCCCGTTGCAGATCGTCGGCGTGTCGAAGCGCCGCAGGGCTTCGAGCTCGGCCGCCGTTGGCGCCCCGCCGGTCACGATCGGCCGTCCCCGAGCGCGGCCCGCAGCTCGGTGACCGCGCCTTTGGCGGCCGCCGCCATCAGCAGGTTGTCGCTCATAATCGTGACCAGCTGAAAGCCGAGGTCGATCATCTTCTTGGCGTAGGCCGGCGAGCCGCAGTGAATGCCCGGGGTGACGCCGTGCCGCTTGGCGGCGGCCAGGATCGCCTCGATCGCGGCGACGACCTCGGGGTCGGTCTGGTCCGGCTTGGCGACGCGGCCGAGCGACAGACCCAGATCGGAAGGGCCGATGTAGATGCCGTCCAGGCCTGGCACGGTCATGATCGCATCCAGGTTCTCCAAGGCCTCCTGCGTTTCGATCATGGCGATCGCCAGCACCGTGTCGTTGGCTTCGGCCAGGTAGTCCGGGCCGCCGTACATCAGGCCGCGCACGGGGCCGACGCTGCGGAACCCGGCGGGGGCGTAGCGGCAGGCGCCGACCAGGGTCTCGGCCTGTTCACGGTTGTTGATCATGGGGCAGATCACGCCGTAGGCGCCGGCGTCCAGCATCTTCATGATGTAGCCGGGATCGAGCCAGGGCACGCGGGTCATGGGCACGGTCTCGGTGGTCGAGACCGCCTGCAGCATGGCAAGGGCGTTGGGGAAATCGACCATGCCATGCTGCTGGTCGACGGTCAGCGAGTCCCAGCCCTGGTGCGCCATGGTCTCGGCGGAGAGACTGCTGGGGATCGCCAGCCAGCCGTTGATGACGGCGCCTCCGCGCGCCCAGATTTCCCTAACCCTGTTCGGCCTCATAGCCTTCCTCCCCCCGTTTCTCTCTCTCGTTCAGGCGTTGATGGTCATGCCGCCATCGACGGTCAGGAGATGACCGTTGACGTAAGAACCGGCCTCCGACGCCAGGAACACCGCCGGCGCGCCGATCTCCTCGGGCCGGCCCCAGCGGCCGAGCGGCGTCCGCTCGGCGACCCAGCCGGAGAATTCGGGTTGGGCGGCCAGCACCGCGGTCATCTCCGTCTCGATGAAGCCGGGCGCGATGGCGTTGCAGGTGATGCCATCCGGCCCCAGTTCCACGGCAAGCGCCCGCGCGAGAGCGGCGAGCCCGCCCTTGGCGGCCACGTAGCCGGGGACGGTCGGCCGCGCCACGCTGCTCATGATCGAGGCGGTCATGATGATGCGGCCGCTCTGCCGGCGGCGCATGGGTTCGGCGGCGGCTCGCGCCAGTGCGTAGCAGGCGGTCAGGTTGGTCTCGACGACCCGCCGGAAGTCCTCGACCGCGTGCTCCTCGAGCGGCGCGCGATGCTGGATGCCCGCGTTGGCGACCAGAACATCGAGCCGGCCGTGGGACTCGACGATCTCGTCCACGGCCGCGCGGCCGGCAGCCTCGTCGGTGACGTCGAAGGCCGCGACCGCGGCCGCGCCGCCCGTCTGCGCGATCTCGGCGGCCCGGTCTTCGAGCACGCCTCGGTCGCGGCCGTTGAGCACGACCACGGCGCCGGCGCCTGCCATGGCCCGGGCAATTGCCCAGCCCAGCCCCCGCGACGCGCCGGTCACCAGGGCGACCCGGTCGTTCAAGCGAAAGCAATCCTGCATGCCTGCCCCCCGACTGGCGGTCCGGTCGAACCCGAGACCTGCCTCATCCTAGTCGTAGGCCGGGGCCCGGGCCAAGCCAAAGGCGCGGCGGGTCACGACGGGACCGGGACGGAAGCCGGTGGCCCCTCGACGTGCGATTTGCTATCTTCCCCGCACCGATTCGGCCCGTCTGTCCCTTTCCGCGAAGCGCGCGTGGCGGCACGAAAGAACGCTCCTGAACACCCGGACAATGGCGCCGACGCAATCGGCCTTGGCAGCTGACACTGGGTAGGTAGTCATGATACGGCGTCGGGTCTCGATTCTCTTGGCGGCGGTCCTGGTTATGGGCGCGCCTGCGCACGCCGCCGACGACGAGCGCTCGCTTCGGCGCAGCATCAACCAGGGCACGGTCGGGCTGGTCGCCAGCCCAGCCGGCGACACGGACCTCGCCATGGCGGCGGAAATCCCCTGGGTGCTGGACAGCGACGACCTGCGCGTCCTGACGGTGGCCGGCAAGGGTTCGCTGCAGAACATCGACGACATTCTCTACCTGCGCGGCATCGACCTCGGTCTGGTCCAATCCGACGCCCTGCCGCTGGTCGAGCGGGAAGCCGCCCAGAAAGGCGTCGCGAACCGCCTGCACTACGTCACCCACCTCTACGACGAGGCGCTGCATCTCGTGGCCGGCGATGCTATCGCGGATGTCCAGGACCTCGCCGGGCGGCAGGTCGCCGTCGGCCCCCCGGCGGGCAAGAGCGCGATCACGGCCCGGATCCTGTTCGAGACGCTCGGTGTGCCGATCGTCGCGTCGCCCCTGGCGGGCGGCCACGCCCTCGCCGCGGTAGAGAGCGGCGAGGTCGCCGCCATGCTGGCCGTGACCGATCCCTCGGCGCCGTTCTTCCAGGGCCTCGGCGCGCGCAACGGCGTCAAGCTGCTCGCGCTGCCGCTCACCGACGACCTGCGCAAGACCTATCGCGCGGCCACCCTGTCGGGCGCCGACCATCCCGGCCTGATCGCGGAAGGCGAGCAGGTCGAGACGCTCGCCGTGAGCACGGTGCTCGCCGTCTACAACTGGAAGCCGGATACCACGCGCTATGGCAAGGTCGTCCGCTTCGTCGAGTCCTTCCTCAGCAACCTGCCGGCATTTCGCGAGGAGACCCGCCATGCAAAGTGGCGGCAGGTGAAACCCGGCGTGATGGTCCCGGGCTGGATCCGGTTCAAGCCGGCCGAAGACTGGGTCGTCCTCGAGACCGCGGCCGCCTCGGGCGACATCAAGGCGGCCTTCGAGTCCTTCGTCGCCACCCAGGCGCCGAGCATCGCGAACCGCCTGGACAGCGAGCGCGAGAAAGAAGAACTGTTCCGCCTCTTCCTGCTCTGGCAGGCGAGTCAGCGCGAATAGTCCAGATCCGATTCTGGCGGCCGTCTCAGGGCTGGCTACGATCGCTCTGCAGCAGGCTCTGCGCTTCGAGGTCGCCCGCTTCGGCCGCGCGCCGGTACCATTCGGCGGCCAGGGCCGGATTGCCCGGAACGCCGATCACTTTCTTTTCTTTCAGGAAGGCGGGATCGTAGGTGCGCCCCATGGCGGTGGCGGCCTTGGCGTTGCCCTGCTGGACGGCCAGTTCATAGAACAGCCGCGCGGCCGCGATATCTCCCAAGGCGAGCAGTCGGTCGCCGCGGGCGATCCAGTCATTGGCCGGGGCGGCGGGCGCCGGCGGCGTCTCGGCGGAGGGTGCGGACAAGGCGGGGGCCGGGACGCGGTCCTCGCCTTCACCATCCCGCGTTTGCTGGGCGCGCGTCTCCACCGGCGCTGCCGCTTCCGCGGGGTCCGCTTCCGGCACCGGGGCCGCGATGGCGTCGACGATCACCGGCAAGGTCGCCGCCGTTTCCGCGTAGGAGTCGTTCGACTCTTCGGCGCGGGCCACGACATCGATCTCCATGCGGCCGCCGTAGTCGGCCGGCGGCAAGAGCGCGAGAGCGCCGAGATCTTCCGGCTCGAGCCGCCAGCTGCCGTCGGCGGCGCGGCGGCCGGCGCTCAGCGCGAAGCCCTCGGGCAAGCCCTCTACGCTGATCGAGAGGCGTTCGGAGCCGTCGAGGTCGCTCAGGGAGGCGGAGATCGCCAGCGCGATCGCCGTGCCGGCCTCGCCGCGCGCCTCGGAGACCCACAGCTCCGGCGCGTCGGCGACCGCCTCGACGTCCACGGTCATCAGCGCGCTGGGCCGCTCCGCCTCCTCCTCGAACGCCAAACCGGCCTCAACCGTGATGGCCATGGTCCCGCTGAAATCCGACGGCGGCAGCAGCTGCAGTCCTTCGAGCTGCTCCGGCTCCAGGCGCCAGCGCGCCCCGTCGTCTTCGACGCCGATCGATAGCGCCGCCCCCTCGGCCAGCCCGCTCAACAGCAGCGACAGGGGCCCACCCGCTTCCTCGGCGCCCGCGAGGGAAATCTCGAGAGGAATGGCCGAGTCTTCCAGGCCGCTCGCGTCGGCAGCCTCGACCAGCACCAGGTCTTTCAGGGTGCGCAGGATCAGCGTCGTCTCCGCCACCGCCGTGGCGGTGTCACCCTCGGCCTCCTCCGCGTAGAGCGTGACGGTCAGGGTAAAGCGGCCGCTTGTGCCCGGTTCCGCGGTCAAGACGAGGGCCGCCAGTTCCTCGGCGCCGAGCAGCCAGGTTCCCCCGGGACCCGGCTCCCCGTGGGACAGGGTCGCCCCATCGGGCAGACCGGCCAACTCGACGGAGAGCTTCTCAGAGCCGTCCGGGTCGCCCGATTGCGCCGAGATCGAAAGGGGAATTGCTTGGCCGGCCACGCCGCTGACGCTCCCGGCGGCAAGGCTCGGCGGGTCGGCGACCCCGCGCACCTGGACGGTCAGGACGGCTTCGGCGACGGCCGATCCGCCGTCGGGCTCGGTGGCTGTTGCCCGCACGGAGAGTGGCATGGCGCCGCTGAAGTGGGGTGGCGGCGTGACGGTCAAACCGTCGAGCTGGTCGGCCCGCAGGCTCCAGGCGCCGTCGGCCCGTTCCTCGCCGCGGCTCAGCCGCGCGCCCGGGGGCAGGCCGGCCACCTCGACCGTCAGGGTCTCCGAGCCGTCACCGTCCGGGGTTTCGGCGGCGATGGCGAGCGGGATCGCTTCGTCTTCCAGGCCTTCGGCCGGCGTGACGGCGAGGGTCGGCTGGTCGGCGCGCGGCGTTACGACGACGGGCAAGATGGCCGAGACCGCGGTCTCCCCGATACCGGCGACGTCGGCCTCGACCGAAAGCTCGAAGCGCCCGCTGAAGTGGGCCGGCGGGGTCAAGGTGAGGCCCTCGAGCTCATTGCCGCCGAGCCGCCAGATGCCCTCTTGCTCCGCGGTGCCGGCGGAAAGCGCGGCCCCCTCGGGCAGGCCGCTCAGGGTGACCCGTACGCCTTCGGGCCCCCGCACGTCCTCGGTGGCGATCCCGATCGCCAGGGCGACGGGGATGTCCTCCTCGCCGGCGGATTCGCCGACCTGAAGGTCCGGTTTTCTCAGATTGGGCGCGACCGAGAGCGTCGCTCCCGCTGTCGTCACCGCCCGCCCGCCATCCACCTCGACCGCTACCGCCTGGACCTCGATCTCGATATCGGTGAGCGCCTCCGGCGGCGGCGTCGCGGTGAGGCCGTCGAGCTCCGCCGGCGTCAGCGTCCAGATACCGCCGTCGGATAGCGTGCCGGCCGACAGCAGCCAGCCCGGCGGCAGGCCGCGCAGCTCGACGGTGAAGGACTCGGAGCCGTCGAGGTCCGTCGCAGCAGCGTCGATCGCCAAGGGAATCGGCTCCCCCGCCTTGCCTGCGCCGCCCGACACCTCGAGCCGGGGCGGATCGGCGACACCGACAACGGTGATCGGCAGTCGGGTGCTGGCGAAGGCGATGGTCGCGTTCCCGCCGACCCGGTCCCGCGCGGTCGCAGCAATCTCCAGGGCCAGGCTGCCGCTGAAGTCCGGCGCCGGAACAAACTGCACGCCAGCGATATCCGCGAGGGTCAATCGCCAGCTGCCGTCGGGCTGCCGGATCCCCGCGCTCAAGGCGCCGCCTTCGGGCAGGCTGGAAACCCTCACCGTGACGTCGGCGGGATCGATCTCGGCGGGGTGACTGACGTCGATGTCGAGCGCGACAGGCTGGTCCTCCGGGCCGCTGGCCGCGGACGCGACGATCACGGGAGGGCTGCCCGGGTTGTTCGATGCGGCCGACAAGGCCGGGCCGCTGGCCGGCCCCGACTCGAACAGCGACCCGTCCTGCAGGTTCTGCCAGAGTGCAGCCAACCTGTCCCGGGACAGCAGTGATTCCTCACCCGGTACCGCGGTCAGCAGGAAGCCGACCATCACCGCAGCGCCCATCGCGGCGCCGATCAGGAACCCGCGGAGGACGAGCGTGAGTCCAGAAGATCGGGAGGGGGCCTGCCGCGCTCGCGCCCCGGCCAACTCGCGACCGCCGGGCGTGGCCGCCGTCTCCCTGCGGTGCCGCTCTCTCGACCGCTTCTCCGCCTGCTCGATCTCCTGCTCCACCGCGAGCAGATCCACCTTCAGCGTGAGGACGTCGTCGCCGGCGGATTCCTGCTTGTCGTCCGTCGCGGCGCCCGGGGCTTCGGAGCCGGCATCTCCGAACAGCGCGACGGCGCCGTCGACATCGGGCGCCGGCTCGCAGATCTCGGCGGCAAGATCGACGATGTCGGGCGAGACCGTCTCGGCGTCCTGGTCGCGGGCCATGCGCAGGCTGGTGCCGCTCAGGCGGTTGATCAGCCGCGGCACCCCGCCGGCAAGCCGGGCCACGCGCTCCGAGGCGCCCGCGTCGAAGACCTCCTCGGACTGGGCGCCCACGACCGCCAGCCGATGCTTGATGTAGGCCGTGGTGTCGACCTCGTCCAAACGATCGAGACTGTGGCACGCCTTCGAGCAGGCGCGCGCGGCCTCGGTCTCCGAGGCCTCCAGGCGTTCGGCGAGCTCGGGCTGTCCGGCGAAGAGCACCTGAACCGAAGGGGACTGTTCCGATGCGCAAAGCTGGCAGAGCCGGACCAGCGCCTCGTCCGTCATGACCTGCGCCTCGTCGACCAGGATCAGCAGAGGCTTCCTCGTCCCGACCTCTTCCGGGACAGCTTCGTTCCAGCCATCGAGTCCGAGTCCGTCGGCGCCCAGCTCGCGGCAGCTGTCCAGCAGGTCTTCGTAGGACAGCCGCGTGTAGCTCGGGTAGATGACCTTGAACTCCGAGCTGTCTAGTTCCTGCTGCAGCTTCCCGAGCAGGGTCGTCTTGCCCAAGCCGGAGCCTCCGATCAGGAGCGTGCAGGGGCGGCCGCCGCGGATATCGGCGATCAGCGCATCGTAGGTCTTCCGTCGTTCGTCGTTGAAGTAGAGAAAGCGGTGATCGGGCGCGGGCTTGAAGGGGTCTTCCCCGGACTCGAGGAGTTCGATCGGCATTTTTTCCGTCTCGCTGTCCCTTCCGACTGCTTATTGGTTTGTCTTCACACCAGGGCCGGACCGCGAATCGCCGCTTTAGGGCCTGTTGACACTCACGGCGCGCTCCTGGCGGGAGCGGATTTGCGCCGGGGCTAGGAGCGGGAGGCGCCGTGGGGTGGGGCCCCACAAGGCCTTCCGCGACGCCGCCCCAGCGCAAATGCGCCCCGTCCCGAAGGGATCCGGCGAAATCGGCATCCTGCCGCGTTGCTTGTCGTCGAATATGCTCGGCATGTCCTTCCTCCTCGCGCCTAACAGCAGGCCGATTTCACTCGGACCAGGAGCGCGCCGTGAGTGTCAACAGGCCCTAGGGCGGACGGCGCACATCCTACCCGATCACGGTGTCTTTTCCACAGGCTTGGCGCCAATAACGCGTAAGGAGAGACCGCCGCGGGCGTTTGCCCCGGGAATTCGAGCGAAGACAGGCATTTTTGACGGAGGGCCGGCGCCGAATTCGCGCCAACCCGCTATTCGAGATGCTCGTCGCCGTCCACGCCGGCCGGCGTCTTTAGGAAAAGCGCGAAGAACGCGCAGAGCAGGGGAATGACGGCGAGGCCCTGCAGCGTCCCCGTCACGCCGCCGAGATAGTCGAACGCGAGCCCGACGGGTAGAGGACCGAGCGACGCGCCGACCACGCCGATCATCTGCCCGGTCCCCTGGATCGAGCCGAGGTGCCGTCGGCCGAAGTAGCGCGGCCAGATGTAGCCGAACAGGGTCATGCTGAAGGCGTTGTTCAGACCGAAGATCAGGGCATAGATCGTCGCCGTGGCGAGATCCGCCGCGAACGTGATCATGACCAGGGAACCCGCCATGACCAGCAGCGCCGCGGCGAAGACGTAGCGGGTCCTCAGGCGGTCGCAGAGGCGGCCGACCAGCGGCATGGTCACGACCATGGTGATCGCCGAGATGGTGAAGAGGCGGGCGGCGACATCAGAGGCGATGCCCTGGGTGCCGAGGATGGTCACCTGGTAGAAGTGCAGGGTGGTGACCAGCATGGCGATCGCGAACCATCCCGCCGCGAGGATATAGAAGGTCCGGGTCTTCAGCGCCTGGGCAAGGGTGATGCCGCTGGCCGCGGCCGGGCTCTGCGGCGCGGACGGCTCGCCTATTGCCGCCGGTGGTCCGGCGGGGGGCCCGCCGTCAGGCTGCAGGCCCTTGTCCTCCGGCTTGTCGTAGACCAGCAGCAGAACCGGCGGGAGCATCACCACCCAGGTCAGAATCCCAAGGACGATCCAGGCCCTGCGCCAGCCGATCTCCTCGACGAGGTATTGGGCGAGCGGCGGATGAACCGCCATGGAGATGCCGAAGCCGAGCGCCATTAGACTGAGGGCGAAGCCGCGCTTGCGGCTGAACCACTGGGAGACCAGGTTGGCGCAGTTCAGCATCAAGGAGCCTTGGCCGAGGAACCGCAGCGCGCCGAAGCCGAGGGCGAGCCAGAAGAAGTTGCTGGCCGCCCCGAAGGCGAGGCAGGCAAGACCGAGCAGGACGACGACGATGGCGGTCATGCGGCGCGGGCCGTGGCGGTCGACCAGACGGCCCATCTGCGGCAGGCAGAACGCGGCGATCAGGGTGGCGAGGCCGTAGGCCGTCGCGATGGTCGCGCTGGAGATTCCCAGGTCGGCGCTGATCGGGCCGACGAAGACGCTGAAGGTATGAGACTGCCCGGGTCCGGAGGTGAAGATCCCGAGGTGCGCGACAGCCAGGACTGCCCAGCCATAGAAGAAGCGGCCGCTGATGCGGTCGAACAGGAATTCCCTGGAAGCGCCCAACACCGCCATCGACCCGCGCAGACCTCCCCAAAGCAGAGGCCCGGCGCTCGGACAACAGCCGCAGCGCCGGACCGCGCTCTAGTTTCTCGCAAAGCAGCGGGATTTGAAAAGGGGACTCGCCGCGCCTCGGAAGGCGAGCCTCCGCGCCCTCAATCCAGCATCTTCTCCGGCAGCCAGAGTGCGACTTCGGGGAAGGCGATGACAATGCCGAGACCGATCAGCTGCAGCCCCACGAAGGGAATGATGCCGCGGTAGATCTCCTGCATGCGCACTTCGGGCGGGGCGACGCCCTTCATGTAGAACAACGCGAATCCGAAGGGCGGCGTCAGGAACGAGGTTTGCAGATTGATCGCCACGAGGATCGCGAACCAATAGATCGCCTGCTGCTGCACTTCCTGGAAAGGCGCGCCCTCGAGGCCGAGATGGCCGGCGAAGGCGGGCGCGATCTCTTTTATGACCGGGGCGAAGACCGGAAGGATGATCAGCGTGATCTCGATCCAGTCGAAAAAGAAGCCGAGCAGGAAAACGACCGACATGAGCAGGAACAGCAGCGCCCAGGTGTGCAGGTCGAGATACTCGATGAACTCGATGATGAGTTCCTCGCCGTAGACCGCCCGAAAGATGTAGGAGAAGGTGGTCGCGCCGACGAAGATGAAGAAGATCATCGCCGTGGTCAGCGCGGTCCGATGGACCACGTCGGTCATGACCTGCTTGGTCAGGGTGCCGTTGACCATGGCCAGCACGATCGAGCCGAAGGCGCCGACGCCGGCCGCTTCGGTCGGGGTCGCCCAGCCGGCGAAGATCGAGCCGAGCACCAGCACGATCAGGAAGATCGGCGGGAAGAAACCCTTCAGAACGGCGCCGAAGAGCGAGTCGCCGTCGGCCCGGCCGATCATCATCGAGGTGCCGAAGATCCCCAGGAAGGCGATCAGGCCCCAATTGGTCGAATCGGCCAAGGGAGTCTGGTTGAGCCCCAGGGCCATGACGATCAGGCCGATCGTCACGCCGGCGTAGGTATAGACCAGCCTACGGTTCGCCGGCTTGAGCTTGATCGCGCCCTCTTCCAACGGCGGCGCCCACTGCGGCCGCGCCGAGGAAATCGACAGGATGTAGATGAAGTAGAGTGACGAGAGAACCAAGCCCGGAAAGATCGCGCCGACGAAGAGATTGCCGACCGAGACCGCCAGCAGGTTGGCCATCAGCACGAGCATGATGGAGGGCGGTATCAAGATACCGAGCGTGGCCGAGGCTGCAAGCGTGCCGGTCGCGAGCTGCGTTTGGTAGCCCTGCCTCAACATGGTCGGCAGGGCCAGCAGGGTCATCATCACCACCGAGGCGCCGATGATCCCGGTGGTCGCGGCCATGATGGTGCCCATAACCGTCACCGAAAGGGCCAGACCGCCGGGCACTCGCCGCAACAGCACCTGGAGCACGTGCAGCAGGTCGGCCGCGACGTGCGAACGCTCCAGCATGGTGCCCATGAAGATGAAGCAGGGAATGGCGACCAGCACCGGGTTCTGCACGGCCCCGCTCGAGCCGTCGCCGCCCCAGATGCGCGGCAGGATGATGAAGAACTCCCTGAAGGAGAGCAGATCGAGGGCGATGCCGAGAAACCCGAAGACGAGGGCGACGCCGCCGATCGCGATGGCCACGGGCAGGCCGGTGAAGATGGTGAGCGCCAGCGCCAGGAACATGTAGGCGCCCAGGTACTCTGAGAAATGGTCGTAGAGCAGCTCCCACATGGCCCTACCCCCCTCGGCCGGCTTGTTCTTCTTCGATCAGCTTCCTGGCCTCTTCCTCCAGGGCCTCCTCGTCCTCGTGGGCGAAGATATGCAGGTCGGACTCGGCGTCCGCTTTGTCCTGCGGCGTCCCGAAGAGGAAGACCGTGAGGCGCAAGGCCGTGGCGAGCACGGCGCTCAAGACAAGCAGGAAGCCAACCACAGTGAACGACTTGACGATATAGCGCATGGGAATCCCGGTAAGGGATTCGGAGCCTTCGCCCTGGAGCCAGGAGATCTTGACGAAGATGAAGGCGAAGTAGAGCACCAGGGCCAGATAGGGTACGGCCAGCAACAGCAGGCCGCCCAGCTCGATCCAGGCCTGTCCCCGGCGGGACAGCTGCTCGCGGAAGATGTCGACGCGCACGTGGGCGTTCAGCAGGTAGCCGAAGCCGAAGGTCATGAGCAGCAGCACACCGTGCAGATGCCACTCCATGTCCTGCAGCTTGATAGGCTCGATCAGCCAGTACCAGGACAGCTCCGACATGCCGATCCGCAGGAAGTCGACCTTCCGCGTGATCACGTCGAACATGATGATGCCGATCAGCGGCAGGATGAGCCAGCCGGCCAGCTTGCCCAGATTGCGCGGCCCCCAGTCCAGGAAATCCGCCGCCTTCAAGAGGGTCTTCATGGTGCTGCGCCTTCTCCCGGCTCCCGCCCAGGGGAGGACCGGTTGCGGTGAGCGCCTTTTCGCGACTGGGCGGGCCGAAGACCTGGACTGCCTAGTCGGAGAAAGCGTCGCCGAGGAGGAACGACCGGCCGCCCAGGGGCGGCCGGTCGTGCCAGGGGCCTACTTGAGGTAACCCATCTCACCCCAGGTCTTGTACTTCTCGCGGAAGCTGGTGATCGAGTCCCAGATCCGCTTAGAGTCGGGGTTGGTGGCGACTTCCTCGGCGATCACCTCGTCCCAGGCCACCTTCAGCTGGTCGAGCACTTCCTGCGGCCAGCGGTGGTTGGTCACGCCGTCTTTCTCGTTGGCGAGCATGGCCTCGAACTGCGAGGCCTCGCCGTCGGCAACCTGCATCGTGGTCTGCGCCATGCAGGCGACTTCCATCATGGTCTTGTGCACGTCCGACAGTTCGTTCCACTTGTCCATGTTGACCAGGATCTCGTTGGTGGTCGACTGCTGGTGCCAGCCCGGGAAGTAGTTGTGCTTGGCGATCTGGTAGAAGCCGTAGGAGCGGTCGATCGCCGGCATGGAGAACTCGGTCGCGTCGATCGTGCCCAGTTCGAGCGCCGGATAGATGTCGCCGCCCGCCAGCTGCTGCGTCGAGACGCCGAACTTCTGCATGACCTTGGCGCCGAGGCCGAAGAAACGCATCTTCAGGCCCTTGAGCTCTTCGAGGCTGTTGATCGGCTGACGGAACCAGCCCGAGGTCTCCGGCGGGATCACGCCGCACATGTGGTACTTGATGTTGTCACGGGCGTACATCTCCTCGGCCAGCTCGATGCCGCCGCCGAAGTGCAGCCAGGCCAGGAACTCCGGCGCACCGGGCCCGAAGGGCCAGGTCGAGAAGAAGTTGTAGGCCGAGTTCTTGCCCTGGTTGGCGCCAGGCGTGCCGTAGGCCGCGTCGATCGCGCCCTGGCTGACCGCGTCGTAGTAGGCGTAGCCGCCGACCAGAGCGCCCGGTTCGAAGACTTTGATCTTGAAGTCGCCGCCGGACATCTTGTCGACCCATTCCTGCACGCGGTAGGGCGGAATGCCGATGACCGCGACGTTCTTGCCGAAGGCCGCGTGCATCTTCCAGCGCACCTTCTTGGCGTCGGCCTCGGCCGAGATGGCGAGACCCGCGCAAACGGCAAGGACACCGACGGCGAGCGATCTGAATGAACTGAGCTTCATGGATTTCGTCTCCCGATTACCCTGTCAGTTATTGGCTTTATTGGACGCGGTGCTCCCTCCAAATCCGCGTCCGGGACGTTCTGTCCGCACGGAGCGACCAACTCTCCGGCCGGCCGACCCGCCGCGCGAGTGTAGCCGAGTCAC
>JAAUYK010032982.1_pt1 | contig 17633 bp, 19 predicted proteins | sample 7278021 | NCBI WGS metagenome assembly JAAUYK01 (sample SAMN14350223, study PRJNA611818) | marine sediment metagenome | isolation source: surface marine sediment (1.8m) | place: French Polynesia: Moorea | collected 2018-08
ACGAGGGCGGCGAGCCCTTCGACCAGAGCAAGTATCTCTCCACGGTCACCGGCTACTACACCTCGAGCGACGGCAAGCTTCTTTCGATGCCGTTCAATAGCTCGACCCCCGTACTCTATTACAACAAGGAGGCCTTCAAGAAGGCGGGCCTTGACCCGAACGCGCCGCCCAAGACCTGGCCGGAGGTGGCAGACGCGGTAAGGAAGACCCAGGCCGCCGGTTATCCCTGCGGCTTCACGACTGCTTGGCAGTCTTGGGTCCATCTGGAGAACTTCTCCGCCTGGCACAACCAGCCAATCGGCACCAAGGCCAACGGCTTCGGTGGACTGGATACCGAGTTCACGCTCAACAGTGCGGCGCAGGTCAAGCACATCCAGCAGATGGCCGACTGGCAGAAGGACAAGATCTTCGTCTATGGCGGCCGGCGCGGTGACGGCCAGGGCAAGTTCACCAGTGGCGAATGCGTGATGTATACGCAATCCTCGGCCGGCTATGCGGGCATCAAGAAGACCGCGAAGTTCGAGTTCGGCACCGGCAAGCTGCCCTATTGGCCCGATGTGGCCGGTGCGCCACAGAACACCATCATCGGCGGCGCGACCCTTTGGACCTTCGCCGGTCATCCGAAAAATGACTACCAGTGCGTCGCCAAGTTCTTCACCTATCTGTCGTCGCCGGAGGTTCAGGCGGAGTGGCACCAGGGCACCGGTTATCTGCCGATCACGCACGCCGCCTACGAACTGACCAAGAAGCAGGGGTTCTACGAAAAGAACCCTGGCACGGAGACGGCGCTCATCCAGATGACGGAGAAGGCGCCAACCGAGAACTCGAAAGGTCTCCGCTTCGGCAACTTCGTTCAGATCCGCGACATCCTGAACGAGGAGATGGAAGCGATCTGGGCCGGATCGAAGACCGCGCAAGAGGGATTGGATGATGCGGTCGCGCGCGGCAACAAGCTGCTGCGGAAATTCGAGAAGGCCAACAAGTAGGTCCCAATGGAGGCCGGGGATCCTCCGCCCAGCGGCGGGAGATCCCCGGCCAATCCGCCGGGCCCTCCGGGCCCGATCGCTCTAGGCTCCCGAAGGCTTTTCGTGAAGGTCTCCAGCCGCTCCCCATGGAAAAGCGCGTCGTCTTCAATCATCGGGTGCTGCCCTACCTGCTGCTAGCGCCGCAGCTGATTATCACCCTGGTCTTCTTCATTTGGCCGGCAGTGCAGGCGCTCAAGCAGTCGTTCCTGATCGAGGACGCTTTCGGGCTCAGTTCCCAGTTCGTCTGGTTCGACAACTTCATCGAATTGTTCGCAGACCCGCTTTATCTCGAGTCGCTGAAAATCACCGTGTTTTTCAGTGCGTCCGTCGCGTTGCTCGCACTCTCCGCCGCGCTTTACCTCGCGGTCCAGGCGGACCGGGTGATCCGCGGCGCAACCGTCTACAAGACACTGCTGATCTGGCCTTACGCCGTGGCACCCGCCGTGGCCGGCGTACTCTGGCTCCTGCTGTTCAACCCCACCCTGGGCGTCCTGCCCCATGTCATGCGCGGCTTCGGCTACGACTGGAACGCCAAAGTCAACGGCGGGGAGGCGATGCTCCTCGTCGTCATTGCGGCGGCCTGGAAGCAGATCAGCTACAACTTTCTCTTCTTCCTCGCCGGGCTGCAGGCGATCCCGAGATCGCTGATCGAGGCGGCGGCCATCGACGGTGCCGGTCCGGCGCGGCGGTTCTGGACCATCGTCTTTCCGCTCCTGACGCCGACGACCTTTTTCCTCGTCGTGATCAACATCGTCTACGCCTTCTTCGACACCTTCGGCATCATCCACGCGGTCACCCAGGGCGGACCAGCCGGCGCCACCAACATCCTGGTCTACAAGGTTTTCAACGACGGATTCATCGGGCTCGACCTGGGTGGCTCAGCGGCACAATCGGTGGTGCTCATGGGCATCGTCATAGCGCTCACCGTGATCCAGTTCCGCTACGTCGAGCGCAAGGTGCATTACTGATGGTCGAGACGCGGCCCTGGCTGACCGTCATGACCCACGCGGTGCTGCTGCTGGGCGTGCTGGTCGTCGCCTATCCCATCTACGTCACCTTCGTCGCCTCGACACACACGCTCCAGGACGTCGTGCAGTCGCCGATGCCCTCACTGCCCGGGAGAGAATTGCTCGACAACTATTGGCAGGCGGTATCCGCGGGCCTCGGCGAGGGCGCCGGCACTGCCGCCGTGGGCGCCGGGCGGATGATGTTCAACAGTCTGGTCATGGCGCTCGGCATCGCGCTGGGCAAGATCGCGATCTCGATCATCGCTTCCTTCGCCATCGTGTACTTCAGGTTCCGGTTCCGCATGACCGCCTTTTGGCTGATCTTCGTGACGCTCATGCTTCCCGTGGAGGTGCGCATCCTGCCGACCTACAAGGTGGTCGCCGATCTGGGCATGCTCGATTCCTATGCCGGCCTCACGATCCCCCTGATCGCCTCGGCGACCGCTACCTTCATGTTCCGCCAGGTTTTCCTCGCCATCCCCGACGAGCTGACCGAAGCGGCGCGGATCGACGGCGCCGGGCCGCTGCGGTTCTTCTGGGACATAGTTCTGCCGCTGTCGCGCACCAACATTGCAGCGCTCTTCGTCATCCTTTTCATCTTCGGCTGGAACCAGTACCTCTGGCCGCTGCTCATCACCACGGATCAGAACATGCTGACCGTGGTCATCGGCATCAATCGCATGCTGGCGGTGGGCGACGACCAGGCCGAGTGGCAAATCGTGATGGCAACCACCATTCTGGCGATGTTGCCGCCGGTATTGGTCGTTATCTTCATGCAAAGGCTGTTCGTGAAAGGCCTTGTGGAGACGGAGAAGTGAGGAACATCAGCCGGCATCCGTCGGGAAGCGCCTGATGGCACGGGTCCAGCTTTCCGGTGTCCGAAAGGTCTATCCCAACGGCTTCAAGGCGATTCACGGCGTCGACATCGACGTCGCGGACGGCGAGTTCGTCGTGTTGGTCGGACCATCGGGCTGCGGCAAGTCGACCCTGCTTCGAATGATCGCCGGGCTGGAGAGGATTTCGGAAGGAATGGTCTCCATCGACGGCCGGATCGTGAATGAGCTCGAGCCGGCGGAGCGCGATATCGCCATGGTGTTTCAGAACTACGCGCTCTATCCCCACATGACGGTCTTCGACAACATGGCTTACGGCCTGAAGATCCGCCGCCTGCCCAAAGCCGAGATTGAGGGTCGGGTCAAGAAGGCGGCTGAGATCCTGGAGCTGAGCGATGAGCTGCTTCAGCGCAAGCCGCGCCAGCTCTCGGGTGGACAGCGACAACGGGTCGCCATGGGTCGCGCCATTGTGCGCGAGCCGAGCGTCTTCCTGTTCGACGAGCCGCTCTCCAACCTCGACGCCAAGCTGCGCGTTCAGATGCGCATCGAGATCAAGCGGCTGCAGGCCGACCTGGGGATCACCAGCGTCTACGTCACCCACGACCAGGTCGAAGCCATGACCCTGGGCCATCGCTTGCTGGTGCTCAACGAGGGACGTGTGGAGCAGTTGGGCAGCCCCATGGAGCTCTATGAGCGGCCGGCTTCGACCTTCGTCGCGGGCTTCATCGGTTCGCCCGCCATGAACCTGATGACCGCCCGCATGGCGGACGACGGCACGGCCATCGAGCTGCCCGGAGGCGACCGCCTCCCTTGTTCCCTGACCGCCCCGGCCCAGCTCAACGGGCGCGAGATCACGCTGGGCATTCGCCCCGAGCACTTCTATCTGACCGAGGAGGAACGGGGTCTGGCTAATCTGACGGCCGATGTCGTCGAGCAACTGGGCGCCGATACCTTGGTGCACGGCCACTTCGGCGCCGACCGGAAGACACTCACCGCGCGCTTCAACGGGCTCTTCTTCGCCAAACCCGGGGACGTGCTGCCGCTCTCGGTCGAGCCCGCACGGCTGCACATCTTCGATCCCAGCTCGGGCCAGCGGATCGAGGGGTAGCGCCGCGCCGAGAGCGGATCATGTTTTGACGGAAGCGCTTCGCGGTTCCGGCAAAGCATGTGAATCCGCTCGACAACATAGATTTTGAGCAGATTCACCGGGTTTGATGGATCGCCTCTGGCGGTTCAGTCAAACCCGGATTTGTTCTAGCGCGGCCTCAGCTTCCCGCCTGGGCGCCCAAGTAACGGCGCAGCCCGGCCGCGATCTCCTCGGCCTGCGCCGTATGGCCGAAATGGCTCAGGTAGGCGCCGTCCGGCCCCATCAGATAGATCAAAGAGGTGTGGTCCATCAGGTAGTCGCCGCCAGCGTCGTCGTACTTGGCGTAGAACACGCGGTAGGCCTTGGCAGCGCCGGCGATCTGCTCGGCCGTGCCGGTCAGGGCCACGAGGTCCTCGTGGAAGCTCGACGCGTAGGCCGCCATGGTCTCGACGGTATCGCGTTCCGGATCGACGGTGATGAAGACCGGCGCGACCTTCCTGGCGGCTTCCGGATCGGTCTCGGCCAGCAGGTCGAGCGCCTGCGTCATGGACAGGAGCGACGTCGGGCAGATGTCCGGGCAATAGGTGTAGCCGAAGTAGACCAGCATGTAGCGGCCGCGGAAGTCGGCCGCGCTGCGCGGCTCGCCGTCCTGGTCGACCAGCTCGAAGGGGCCCCCGACCAGTGCCGTGCCCTGGCTGGTCGTCGGGCCGGTAATGGAAACGGCCGGGCCGGCGCGCTGCGACAGCAGCCAGCCGCCGACACCGGCCGCCAGGACGCTCAGTCCCAGGAAAAACACGAGAAGCGCGCGGGCGAGCGCGGACCGTGGCATGAGCCAGCTCCAGAAATTGCTGTGACGACCGGGATATGGGGACGCGCCGACGGCGGCGCCAGAGGCTAGCGGGGCAGCGCCCTGCGCAGATCGTCGGCCTTGGGGTTGGCCACCTTGCCGTGGAGAATGATGTCGCTGGGGGTCACGACCTGGCCGTAGAACTCCTCGTTCAGCCCGTTGCGCGGAACGATCAGGGCGCCTTCCAGTGCGCCGCCGCCGAACAGTCCGACCGCCGTCGAGAAGGCGTAGACGTCGAGGCCGAGGTTGCTCGTGGTCGAAGTCTCGATGCCGCCGCCGATCATGCCGACGGCGACGCTGGCGTCGGCGCCGAGCTTGAATTTGTCATTCAGGAGGCCGCGCACCGCCTCCTCGTTCATCACGGTGAGGACGACCTGCGAGAGCTGGCCGCCGATCTGTAGGCCGACGCTGCCAGAGGCCAGGGTAAAGAAGGCCGGCTGTCCCCAGGCGCCGGTCTCGTCCTTGGCGAGCAGCACACCGGTGCCGCCCTCGCCGCCTAGGATGAAGCCGCCCTTGAATACATCGGGGAAGATCAGAACGCCCTTGGCTTCCTTCAGGTAGAGCGGGAGCTCCGCTTCCAGATTGGGATTCTCGAGCAGTTCCTCGAGCGTCCAGCGCGATTTGTAGATCAGCTTGTCGGTCTGTTCCTCGGCCGACGCCGTGAAGCATCCGGTGAGCCCGGTCGCGACGCCCAGGAGCGCCGCGCAGACCCGGCGGCGCGACGGCTGCGTCAAAGCGCTAGGATCCGTCGCCTGCTGTTGTTCCTTGATCATGGCGCGATCATAGTCCCCTCGGCAGCGGTGATCCATGGCGATCTTTCGGGCACCATCACGGCGGGGACGCCACCTGGTTGACCCGGACGACGCGCCAGGAATCCCCATCGTCCCCGGCCCCGCTCCAGCTCGGTCCGGCGATGTGATCCAGGCGCGTCAGGGAACAGTTGTCGATGCTCAGCGCGAGCGCCGCCTCCGGCTCGAGGCCAAGAGCCTGCGCCAGGGCGGCGCGGATCGTCCCGCCGTGCGCGACCGCGACGATGTCCCGGCCCCGGTGCGCGGCGTTGAGGCGCTCGACCGCCAGGGACACGCGTTCCGTGAGCTGGGCGAAGGACTCGCCGCCCGGCGGCGCCATGGTCGCCGGCATGAGCCAGAAACGATGCCACGCGCCGTCGCGGCGATCGGCAAGCTCCTGGTGGGTCAGTCCCTGCCACTCGCCGAAGTGCTGCTCCATCAATTCGGCCTCGACCAGCGGCTCGACCCGGGCTCGCCGTTCCTCGTGCCAGTGCGCGCGGATCGCCGACGCGGTCTGGCGCGTCCGTTGCAAGGGCGTTTCCAGCCAGACCGCTTCCTCGGGCATCCAGTCGGCGAGCTGGCGAAACACCGCAGTGTCGCCGCAGTCGGCCGGCAGATCCCTCTGCCCGTAAATCCGCCCGCCGGAATCGACCGGCGCGTGGCGGATCCACCACCAGCGCGTCGTCGCCGTCACAGCGTCCCCGCCGCGACGAGAAGGATCGTGATTTCCGCCATCTGCTGCACCGCTCCCAGGACATCCCCCGTATAGCCGCCGATCATGCGCCGCGCCAGCCAGAGAACGGCGCCGGCGGCGGCCCCGGCGAGCAGCAGCGCGAGCAAGGCGTCGGCCAGGCCGAGGGCGAGGACCGCGAGGAGCGCGCCGAGCGCGAGCGCGATGCTGGCATCGCGCGCCGTGGGAACGCCGGCATCGGCCGCCAGGCCCTCGCTCGAGGCGGCCGGCGCGAGCGCCATGGCCGGCGCCAGCAGCGCCCGGGAGAGCGCGTGGGCGGCGACCAGGGCGGCGACCGCCGACCCGCCGGCGGCGGCCAGCGCGGCGGCCCGCAGCAGGATCGAGAGGAAGAGGCTCGCGGCGCCGTAGGTCCCGAGACGGGAGTCGCGCATGATCGCGCGCTTCGCCGCGGGGTCGCGCCCGCCGCCGAAGCCGTCGGCCACGTCGGCCAGGCCGTCCTCGTGCAGGGCGCCGGTCGCCAGCATGGTGACGGCCACCGCGAGCAGCCCGGCGACCAGAGGGGGCAGCCCGAGCCCGAGGGCGACGGCCGCCACGAGCCCGCCGGCGAGACCGACCAGCAGCCCGACAAGGGGCGCCAGGCGCAGCGCGCGACCGATCGCCGCCGCCGGAAGGTCTCCTGCCACCCTGACCGGGAACCGGGTCAGGAAGACCGTCGCGACCTTGAGGTCCCGAATGGCGTCGTCGAACCAGGGAGCTGCCATGAACCGTGTTGCGTTTGGGAATGAATGGGGCTGGCCACCGGCCCAGGGTTATAGGACAGTTGCCCGGAGGCGCAAGAGAGCAAGAGCCCGAGCACGGGGAAAAGTCATGACCGATCAAATCGTTGCGGCGAATTTCGGCGAGATCCTCAGCCTGCTCGCCCGCATGCCGGAGGGCGACCGCGCGGCCGCGGCGGCGGTCGAGTCGCGCCAGGCCGAGCTGACCAAGCCGCCGGGCTCGCTCGGCCGGCTGGAGGAGCTGGTGGCCTGGCTGGCGACCTGGCAGGGCCGCATCGTACCGCGCATCGAACGGCCCCACACCGCCGTCTTCGCCGGCAACCACGGCGTCGCCGACCGGGGCGTTTCGGCCTATCCCGCCGCCGTCACCGAGCAGATGGTCAAGAACTTCATCGACGGCGGCGCCGCGGTGAACCAGCTCTGCGTCCTGGCTGACGGCGACCTCAGGGTCTACGAAATGGCGCTCGACGAGCCGACTCGGGACTTTACGGCGGAGCCCGCCATGACCGAGGAGGAATGCGCCACGGCCATGTGCTACGGCATGATGGCGGTCGAACCCGGCCTCGACGTCCTCGCGGTCGGGGAGATGGGCATTGGCAACACGACCAGCGCGGCGGCGATCGGTCACGCGCTCTACGGCGGCGCGCCCGCCGACTGGGTCGGGCGCGGCACTGGGATCGACGACGCGCGCCTGGAGCGGAAGGTCGAGGCGGTCCGGCAGGCGGTCGCCCTGCACGGCGTCGGCGCCGGCCAGCCGCTCGAGGTGCTGCGCTGTCTGGGCGGCCGGGAGATCGCCGCGATCAGCGGGGCGATCCTCGCCGCCCGCATGGCCGGCACGCCCGTATTGATCGACGGCTTCGCCGCGACCGCGGCCGCGGCCGTGCTGCACGCCGCGGCCGACCACGCGCTGGACCACTGCCAGGTCGCCCACCTCTCGGCCGAGCCCGGCCATCGGCGGCTGAACGAAGAGATCGGCAAGCGCGCCATCCTGGATCTCGACATGCGGCTGGGCGAGGCCAGCGGCGCGACCCTGGCGATCCTGATCTTGAAAGCCGCGGTCGCCTGCCACAACGGCATGGCGACCTTCGCGGAAGCCGGCATCAGCGGACCGTCCGACCCCCCTGGCTAGTGTGGAGTCTCGCGTTTGATCGAGAGCCTCGCGCGACAGCGGTTGAGCGCGACCCGCGCTACAGCGGATCATGTCTTAACGGGAGCGCGCCGCGGTTCCGTCAAAACATGTGAATCCGCTCGATATCAACTCGTTAGAGCAGATTCACCGGGCTTGTCGGATCGCCTTAGGCGATTCCGTCAAGCCCGGATCTGCTCTAGGCGGCTGCAGCCTCGGCCAGCATCTGGTCGACCTTGAAGCCCTGGTAGGCGTGGATGTTGAGGGAGCGGCCGAATTCGATGGCCGCTTCGCTGTCGCAGCGGTTCATGACCATGCGCTCGGGCGACTGACGCTCGACCGCCTCCCGCAGTTTCGCGAGCCGCTGCCCCTCCTGCTGGCTGACCATGGTGTTGTCCCACTGCAGTTTGATCAGGTCGAAGCCCATGCTCTCCCGGTCTATGTACGGCAGGGTCAAACGGGTCACGCCCTCGAGGCAGAGCTTGTAGCCGCGGCCCTTCAGGAGCTCGCGCGCGAATATGAAGGTCTCGAAATCCGCCATGACGTCGTAGAGCTGAAGCTCGATGATCAGGGACTGGCGCCGGGAGTCCCCGAGCTGGGCGTCGAAGTTGAGGAACTCCGGCCGCGTCAGGGTCTTGATGTTGAGGTTTATGCTGATCAGGCCAGCGAGGCTCGAGTCGTCGTTCTTGGCCAGGGCCCGGAGAACGCAGCGGTCGATATAGAGCGTCAGCTCGCGGAACAGCCACTGACTGGCCATGAGATCGTATTCAGGCAGGATGGAGGACCGCAGGTCGTCAATCGAAACGAAGACCTCACGGTACAGGGTCTTGGGCGGCGCGTTCCTGGCCAGGGCGCAGACCGGCTGGCGCCGCATCTTGCTCGAGAGGTCGGCCTGTTCGATCGCTTCGATGACCAGGGCCAGGGTCTTGGGATCGAGCGGCGCGAGCGCCTTGCGCGGCTCCTCGGGCGGATTGTCGTCACCCTCGGCGGCCTTGACCGCCTCGTCGTGGCGCTTGCGGTCCTCGACGGCCTTGCTCGCCATGGACAGGAAGCTCGGGTAGTCGCTCTCGATGTCGAACCAGGTGCAGAACTCGACGCCCTTGCCCTCGTGACCAGCCAGCAGCGGATCGTCGCTGAACAGATAGCGCAGGCGCAGAATGCAGTCGTCGATCTCCGAAACCTTTGCACCCTGGAGCACGACCACCATGTCTCCGTTGAAGATTCGGAAGAGGGCGCCGTTGAACGTCTTGATCAGTGTTTCGAAGCTCGTGGCGGCGACCCTGAGATGGTGCGATTGGCGATTGTGTCTCTGAAGGCGGGAGATGTGAATGTAGACGGCGCGGCGCCCCTCGCGGTAGCGCGCGAGGCGTTCCGCGTAATCGAGCAGGACTTCTTCCTCACAAGACGGTACGTTCGCGAACTGAGAAAGCATTGTTAACGTTCTTGGAGACGGCGCCGGGGCATGACTGGTCCTTTAATGCTAGATTCTTTGTCTTGCCCAAGGGTTAAGTGTCTATGAAGAGATTGATTTCCATTGTTTTGTGCGGCCCCGGGGTGGGCGGCGGCGCGCCGATTCCATGACGGCCGCGGCAGCATCCCAACCTTGGACGGGCGGTCGGGGCGCGGCCCGGGCGCCGGACGGGACCAGGATCTACGCCATTGGCGACATCCACGGCCGGTCCGACCTGCTGCGCGCCCTGCACCGAAAGATTCTCGCCGACATCGCCGCGTCGACGGCGACACGCCGGCTGATCGTTTATCTCGGCGACTACATCGATCGGGGCGATGATTCACGCGGCGTTCTGGATCTCTTCATCCGGGAGCCGCTGCCAGGTTTCGACAGAGTCTTCCTGAGCGGCAACCACGAGGATTTTCTGCTGCGCTCCCTCGAGGAGGAGTCAACCATCCGACCCTGGCTGATGAACGGAGGCCGCGAGACCTGCGCCAGCTACGGGATTGATCTCACCGAGATCACCGATTGCTCCCGCCGCCCGCGCGAGCGGCTCAAGGCCGGGCTGCCGTCGGCTCACCTGGATTTCCTGCGCCGCTTGAAGTTCAGCCACGCGGAGGGCGACTACTTCTTCGCGCACGCGGGTGTTCGCCCGAATGTGCCGCTCGACCAGCAGGAGCCGCACGACCTGCTCTGGATCCGCGAGCCTTTCCTGAGCAGCGAGGCCGATCACGGCCGGGTGGTGGTGCACGGCCATACCCCGACCAGCGCGCCCGTTGTCCGGCACAACCGCATCGGCGTTGATACCGGCGCCTGCTACGGGGGCGCCTTGACCGCACTGGTGCTCGAGGAGGACCGCCGCGCCGTCATCCAGGTCTGAACCCAACGCCGAGACAGTCCGCGCGGCCGCTCAGGTGTCGCGGGATGCGGTTTCCGCGCGCAGTTCCCACCAGCTCACCAGGCACTGATACATGCTGGGCTCCGCCACGCCCTCGAGCAGGAATTCCGCGCGGATCTTGGTCCGGGCGATCAGCCGCGGCACCTCCCACCGATTGGCCAAGTCCTGTTCCATCCAATCGCAGGGGTGGAAGCTCTGATAGCGCACGAAGGTGGCGATCGACGCGGCGACCGTAAGGGCGACGATGAGCAAGGCGTATCGCATGTCCGTCATCTCCCCGGGATCGGCCCTACGGCCGATCCGGCTTTCCGAACGGAAGGCTACCGGGCTCCAGACTCCGACAAAACGTCACGGCCGACAAGCCCCGTCGCCGTCTCTGGCCGGGGATCCGCGCTAGCGTGGATCCAAATGGCGGCTGAGACGTTCCGCGGCGACCAGGCCGAAACTGAGGCTGAGCGCCTTGCGCCGCACCGAGTTGAGCCTGCGCTCCGGCGCCTCGCGCAGGATGGCGGCCTCGTAGCCGTCGGCGACCATCAGGCCGCAATCGCCGGGCAGGATCTCGTTCGGAAAACCCGCCGGCACGGCGAAGTAGAAGCGGTCGCAGTAGGCCAGGTATTCCGGCCACTTCCTGTCGCACCGGAAGTCTTCCGGGCTGGTCTTGATCTCGACGATGGTCGTCCGGCCGGCCCGGTCGAGACCGATAAGGTCGACGCGGCGCCCGGAGCCGAGGGTGAACTCGGTCAAGCTCGCCACGCCGAGGTCCGACAGGGTCCGCGAGACGCCGCGCGCCAACGCGAGCGCGGTGGTCCGCCCGGTGAAACCGGTTTCCCGGAGTTCGTCTCGTCGTTCTGCGGTCATCACGCTCTCGGCGCACGGGGTCCAGACCCGAAATCATAGAATGATTCGCGGCCTTTCGGGTATCCGCGGCGGGTGTCGCTCAGAACTGGAGGTAAGCGAGCAGCTCCGTTCCGGCGCGCCCGAGGGTTTCCGCGTGGTCGACCAGGTAGAGCGCGCCGAGCAGAACCAGCAGCGCCCAGGGTATCCAGCCCCCGGCCTTGGTCCGGCGGCGCCGCGGCTCGGCCCTTCTGATCAGGTTCCGATGCTCCCGCCCGACGAAGAGCGCTGCGTAGTAGCGGGCGCTACCGAGCGAGAAGCTCCGGCGAAAATCGACGGCGTGCCGCCTGACCTGCCTGAGGTCGAGCATTACTTCGAGTGCACGCAACTGGTCGGCGTCGAAGGATTGGGCCACCCTCGGCTCGATCCGGCTGAGACAGGCCTCGAGCGCGGTCGCCGCCTTGAGGCGGTCGCCGCTCCCGGGTCCCGGATCCCGAGACTTGTGCCATGCAAAGTCGTTCGCCATGGCGGCTCCCGCCGCCGCGGCCGTCCGCTTGATGCTGTCTTCGGTCAGCCTTCCTGGCATGCCGTCCCCCTGTTCCCCTGTTCCCCGTAAACGCGCCCTGTTACGGCGGGCGCCCGGAACATCATAGCGCAGGGGTCGGCGGAGGCAAGAAAGACTCTGTTAATTCAATCGGTTAACCATGGCGTCTCGGCGCCGTTGAGAAGCCAGACCCTCGGCGATCCGCTCCAGGTCGAGCGCCAGTTGCCGCAGCTCGAGGTTGGCCGCCGCGTCATCGGTCTCGAGGGAACGAACGAAACTGGCCGCCAAGGCGACGTCCCGGGCGCTCTGGCCGCGGTTTCGACCGCCGCGCCTGGCGGTCCGCGTGATGAATTTGTCCCAGAAACTCAAGCCCAAACTCCTCTGGCAGTCGGCGGGGAGGGCCGTGGGAAACGAGAGCAGGCGAAGACCGTTCGACTCCAACGACACGGACTCCGGGGTGGCGACGCTAGTGCCAAAATCTTTACAGTGTATTAACCTTGATTCCGGGCGTCCTCTGGGCTCAGGCGGGCGCCCACGTTCTCGGAGGCCGTGAGCTCGCCATGACCTGGCCCCAAGCATCCGTCGGGACCGACCCGGCACGCCCGGCGTGCGGCACGGCAGCCGGGGCGCGCTAGTATGTTCACGAAGGCGGAGAAGCAAGAGATCGACTGGGCGGCGCAGATCGAAACCCTGCGCCGGACGGTCGAGGAAGGCCGGGGCCTCTCGGTCATCGGCGCCGAGGACTTCGTGATCGGCGACCTGGAGACCGGTGGCACGCTCCAGGTCTTCGGCCGGGTCAAGGGTGACATTCGGGGTCATACCGTGGTGGTCGAACCCGGCAGTCAGGTCGAAGGCAACATCACCGCGCAGCGCTCCTTGATCTGCGGCCAGGTCACGGGCCAGATCTGCGCCACCGAGGTCGGCATCGAGGGCACGGCTGTGGTCGTCGGCAGCATTATCCATCATCATCTGGCGATCGAACCTGGCGCGCTGCTGGAGGGGCGTCGCCCCTGGCGCCCGCGCCCCGACTTTGACTGAACCGCAAAACTCAAGAAGGAGGCAGGCAAGATGTTTTCAAAGAGCGGCGACAAACCGAAGGCGGCGCCCGCGCCGTCGGCTCCGACCTTGGATCGGGGCAGCTCGAGCGCTGCGGTATCGCGTATCAGCGGGGACATGAAGGTGGTCGGCGATGTCCTGGGCAGCGGCGACCTGGAGATCGATGGCAGCGTCAAGGGCGACGTCAAGAGCCGGGGCGTGACCATCAACCAGGGCGGCACGGTGACCGGCGACGTCGAGGCCGACTCGGTCCGCGTAGAGGGGACCCTGAACGGGCGGATCACGGCTGCGGCAATCACCGTGTCGGCGACGGCGAAGATCAAGGGCGAGCTGACATCGCGGAGCCTCGCCATCGAGTCGGGGGCCGTCCTCGAGGGCCAGGTGCGGCGCCTGGGCGAGGACAAGCCGAAGAGCGGCGCGATGATCAGCAAGGCGGAAGCGAAACCGGAGACAGGAGAAGCGACGAATGTGCCGAAGATGGCCGCGGCTGCAGGCCAGGGCACCGGCGGTCCTGGCAAGGTGTCATAGACCTAGAGCGGATCATGATTTGACGGATCGCCTCTGGCGATTCAGTCAAACCCGGATCTGTTCCAGGGCCTTGGCCGAATCCGTGGCGGCGCGCCGCAACTTGGCGGCGCCCGGCCCGCGCGCCTGGCTTGCACGCCTCGCCGCCGGTCTGGTCCTGCTCCTCGCCGTGCCCCAGGCCGGCGCGGAGGCGCCCGATTACCCGAGCCTGCGGGACGAGATGGTCCGCCGGGTCGAGCTGATGGCGCGGATCACCGGCAGCAGCATCGGTATCTCGGAACTCGACGCCCGGGTCCTCGACGCCATGCGCAGCGTGCCCCGTCATCTCTTCGTGCCGGCGCCGCTGCGCGGTCTGGCCTACAACAGCCATCCTCTGCCCCTGGGCCACGATCAGAACCTGGCGTCGCCCTATCTGGTCGCCCTGATGACCCACCTGGCGGAACTCAAGCGCGGCGACGTCGTCTACGAGACCGGCACCGGCGCCGGCTACCACGCCGCCGTCCTGTCGAAGCTGGTGGCGCGGGTCTACAGCGTGGAGGTGGTGGAGCCCCTGGCCCGGCAGGCCGCCGAGAACCTCAGTGCCTTGAAGGTGGCGAACGCCCACACCCGCCATGGCGACGGCTACTACGGCTGGGCGGCCAAGGGGCCGTTCGATGCGATCATCATCAAGGAAGCGGTCGACCACCTGCCGGTGCCCCTGGTCAATCAGCTGAAGCCGGGCGGCCGCATGGTCGTTCCGCTCAGCAACGGCGGCGAGGGCCAATATCTGACGGTCGTGCGCAAGCGACCCGACGGCAGCCTGAGCCGGACACGCGTTCTGCCGGTGATCTTCTCCCCGCTCCAGGGCGGCGAGCGGACCTGAGCCTGCGCTAGAGCGGATTCACCGGGTTTGATGGATCGGCTCTGGCGATCAGTAAAACCCGGATCTGGTCTAGCGGCTCAGCTCGTCTCCGGGCGGTCGTCCTGCCCCTCGTCGCCGGCGGCCGCCTCCTCGGGCAGGTGATGACGCTGCATCAGCGGCGCCTGGCAGACCGCGAAGACCATGGTAAGCGCGAGAATGCCGAAGACCTTGAAGGTCACCCAGAAGTCGGTGCTCTGGGTGCGCCAGACCGCCTCGTTCAGCGCCGCCATGACCAGGAAGAAACAGGCGAAGCGGAAGGTCAGCTTGCGCCAGCCGGCCTGATCCATCGGCCAGGCGTGGCCCATGAGCGGGCTGAGCAGCGGCCTGCCGAAGGCCAGGCCACCGAACAGCACGACGGCGAACAGCAACTGAACGATGGTCGGCTTCATCTTGACGAAGCGCGGATCGTCGAGCCAGAGGGTCAAGCCGCCGAAGACGCAGACGACGACCGCCGTGACCAGAGGCATCACGGGCACCCGCCGCTCGACCGCGAGCGACAGCAGGACGCCGAGAACGGTCGCCACGACCAGCACGGCGGTAGCCGGCATCAGGCCCCAGGCGAGATAGGCGGCGAAGAAGGCCGCCAGGGGGCCGTAATCGACCGTGGGCCTCAGCCATTTGGGGGCGTCGATGCTCTGGTTGGCCATGAAGCGCAGTCCTGGATTGTTCCGGTGGGCTGCACTAGGTAGCAGACTTGAGGATGGATCGAAATGTCGCGTCGGAGTCCCGATGATTTGCCAGCCGCGAAGCGGTTTCCCTTGCCTCGGTGCCGCTCACGGCAGGAGACCGCGCGGCCTGCGCGGTTTGACCGCCGCCCTGGCGCTCGCCCTCGGCGGCTGCGCGCTCGCCGGGCCGGGACCGGCGATCGGCCCGGCGCCCCAGGGGCTCGCCGACGAGCAGCCGGCGGCGGCGCGGGACGACGAGACGGAGACCTGGGTCGCGGGCCTGGAGGTTCCCTGGTCCTTGATCTTCCTGCCGGACGGCCGTGCGCTGGTCAGCGAACGGCCCGGACGCATTCGCCTGATCCGGGACGGCGCCCTGGCTGAGGCGCCCTATGCGACGCTCGCCTCGGCCGAAGGGGCGAGCGGCAGCCTCGCCGGCGGTATCGCTACGCTCTTCATCAGCGGCGAAGGCGGTCTCATGGGTCTGGCGGCGCATCCTGACTTTCCGCAGCAGCCTTTCATCTATGCCATGCATACCTACGAAGCCCCCGACGGCGGCGTTGCGAACCGGGTGGTTAGGCTGCGCGACCGCGGCGACCGGGGCGACTTCGACCGGGTCATTCTCGACGGCATCCCAGGTTGGGTGTTTCACAATGGGGGGCGCATCGGGTTCGGGCCCGACGGCATGCTCTACATCGCCACCGGAGAGGTGTTCGAGAACGAAAAGGCGCAGGACCGCGGCTCTCTCGGCGGCAAGATTCTCCGGGTCACGCCCGAAGGGGCGGTGCCCCCGGACAATCCCTTTCCCGGTTCGCCGGTCTATGCCCTCGGGCTGCGCAATCCGCAGGGCCTGGCTTGGCACCCCGGCACCGGGACGCTCTTCGTTTCCGATCACGGCCCGTCCGGCGAGTTCGGACTGGGCGCCCACGACGAGATCAACGTGATCCGCCCGGGCGGCAACTACGGCTGGCCGCTCGCGGTCGGCGCGCCGGGACTGGCGGGACTGACCGACCCGCTGGTCGCCTGGACCGAGGAAACCACGCCGCCGGGCGGCCTGGCGTTCCACGACCGGCGGCTGTTCCTGGCCGTCCTGGGCGAGGGCGCGCTGATCAGGATCACGCTCGAGGAGGTCGCGGGGCGCTACCGCGTGGCCCGGATCGAGCGCCTCTTCGGTACCGGCTCTCCCGGCCCCTCCCTCGGCCGGCTCCGCGACGTGGTCTCCGGGCCCGACGGCAAGCTCTACATCTTGACCTCAAACCGCGACGGCCGGGCCGACCCGAAGCCGGGAGACGACATGATTATTCGGCTGGTGGTCGATTAGGTCTTCGAGGACACCCCCGCGCCCCTGGGTCAGAAGGCCGCGCCTGGCGCACTCCAGTCGATCTCTTCTTGCGTCTTGGCCACCCGGTTCGCCGGCAAGGTTACGGTGACCGTCGTGCCGCGGCCCACTTCGCTCTCGATCTCGAGCGTGCCGCCGTGGGCCTCGGTGAGCGACTTGGCGAGCGGTAGGCCGAGCCCGGTTCCCTGATGGCGCCGCGACAGGCTGCTGTCGACTTGAACGAAGGGCGTGAGCGCCCGGGGGATATCCTCTGCGCTGATGCCAATGCCGGTGTCGCGAATCTGGAAATGGCAGCCAGTCGCCGCATCCTGCCAGACCCGCGCGACAATCTCGCCGCCGGGCGCCGTGAACTTGATGGCGTTTGTCAGTAGGTTGGAGAGGATCTGCTTCATCTTGCAGGCGTCCGCGACCAGCGGCGGCAAATCCTCCGGCACGTCGGTCTTGAGATCGGTGCCCGAATTCTCCGCTCGCAGCCGGATCAGCGCCACGACCGCGTTCATCAGTTCGCTCGGGTCGATCAGGGTTTCCTGCAGCTCCTCGCGGCCCGACTCGATCTTCGACACGTCCAGGATATCGCTGATCATCTCCAGCAGATGGAGCCCCGACTGGTGGATGTCCCTGGCGAAGACCTTGCGCTGCGTGGTCGCTTCGACCCGCGGGTTGTCGCGTTGCAGCAGTTCGGAGAAGCCGATGATCGCGTTGAGCGGCGTGCGCAGCTCGTGGCTCATGTTGGCGAGAAACTCGCTCTTGGCGCGGTTGGCGAGTTCAGCTTCCTCCTTCGCCAAGCGCAGTTCCGTTTCGAAGCTCTTCTGACGGGTCACGTCGACCATGATACCGCGCGCCGTCCCGAGCCCGCTGTTCGACGCCAGGGTGACGATGTCGCGGATCCATTTCACGTCGCCGTCGGCCGCGATCATCCGGTACTCGATCTCGTGAGCGCCGCCCGTGGCCGCCGCTGCGGCGTAGAGCTGCACGATGCTTTCCCGGTCCTCCGGATGGAGGCGGTTGCGCCAGAACGCTTCATCCGAGACCCACTCCTCGGCGGGATAGCCGAGCAGGCGTTCCGCCTGCTGGCTGACGAAGCCGAAGCGGAGGGTCACGATGTCGCCTTCCCAGACGATGCCCTCGAGGCTGTTGATCAGGTGAGTCTTGCTGGCCTCGCTCTGTTCCAGCTCCGCCGTCCTCTGCTTGACCATCCGGCTGACCCGTTCGTTCTGGATCAGCAGGAAACCGAGCACGGCGGC
>JAAUYK010070895.1_pt1 | contig 17616 bp, 15 predicted proteins | sample 7278021 | NCBI WGS metagenome assembly JAAUYK01 (sample SAMN14350223, study PRJNA611818) | marine sediment metagenome | isolation source: surface marine sediment (1.8m) | place: French Polynesia: Moorea | collected 2018-08
GGGTAAGATGGCCACTAGAGTAGCTGCTTCTGAGATGTTGAGATCTCTTGCTGATTTTTCAAAGTAAAATTGGGCCGCATCTTCAAACCCCGATAGTCCAATACCGAGATACACTCGATTGAGATAGTTTCTTAAAATTTCATCTTTGCTGTAAAAAGTTTCTAGTTTTAGAGCTACAGCCATTTCCCGGAATTTTCTTGCTGCGGTGTTTTCTCGGCCAACTTCAGGGAATAAGCTCCGGGCTAACTGCTGCGTAATCGTACTGGCACCTTGTTTTAATTCAGAAGCTTGTAAATTAGTAACAATTGCTCTGGTAATACCATAGGGATCTACTCCTAAATGCCAATAGTAACGACTATCTTCCGAGGCAATTACTGCTTGGCGTAAATAGGAAGAAAAATCTTGGAGACGGGGAAGTTCACGGTGGGTATTATTAGCTACAGGATTAATCGGAGTTTTCCCATCGTCAGAATAGACTATTATGGGACGAGATTCCCCTTGAGGCAACTTCCTCACGGATACATTTGACCATTCCAAACCAATCCACAAGATTAATAATCCCAGGAATCCTGTACTGCCGTAGAGACCAAAACGCAGTAGTTGAATCCACCAAGGAACGGGATTATAGTAACGAATCTTTACTGAATCAGCTAATTCTGGAGGAGAGAGAGTAAAGCTTTCTCCGTTATAGAGAGAAAATGTTTTAAAACGTTCTTTCCCACGATAAATCCCGTTGGTAGAATTCTCATCCTGCACGACAAAAGAACGCGGTTTTTGTTTATTTCTGGTTAAGGAACAATGTTCTTGACTGATTAGTTCGTTGTTGGGTATTTGAATATCGCAATGAGAACCTCGCCCAATAGTATAGCGATCGCCTAAAAGAGTGTATTTTTGTTCTTTGCGATCGCCATCTTGAACTCTAATTTCGGCTACTGTTTCCCCTTGTCGAAGTTTTAACGAACTAAAATTGACTCGTGCTTGAATATTCCGTACGGCTTGGGAAACTATTCTTGTAAAGGAAGATTGGGAGTTATTGTCAGTCATTGATTACAATATCGCGCAAAAACGCCAAGGGATTTTCTGCAAAGCATTTCTATTGTAAAGAATACTTCTCGAAGATTAAAAAATCCAATAATTGCAGTCAAGGAAAATCTGGTATCCCTCCAATTTCTTGCAATGTGGAGAGATATCTAGTGTTTATCAACTAGATGGCAAATCTTGAAACATTAGTGTAATACCAATTCACTTTAACTTTGCGAAGAATGAATTCGACTAAACCAAAGGCTGTACTTCTATAACATATAGCGTTCATTTAGTGAATTGGGATAACCCTCTTTTGTCACTTTGGGAGATTTTCACGAAAGCACGCCATTTCAGCCAACGAGAAATCAAGATTTTAACCCAGTTTGACAGAAGAGGAATAATAAGCAAAAAAATCAGGGAAGTTAATTTCTGGTTATAACCGAGTCCCTTGTAGCTAACTGTTCATTGATAGACGCTCTCAACTTGTCAGCTAAAATCCTCACATAAGGTTCTCGATCGATAGTGCCGTGGCTACCGCCGACAAATTGATAATCGACTCCTTCAGCTGCGAGCTCGTTCCAACCTTCTTGTTGATCGAGTCGTAAAGTATCGCTAGCATAGATCGTTATTTTCCCAGGATAAACTGCTTGAGGTAAGTAGTTACTTCTCGCTTTCAGGTGGCTTTTAAACACCCGCTGCACATTTTGCATTAGTGGTTCTTGAGGTACTTTAAAGAATCTGGCTTTCAATTTTCTGGACTGCTGCTGGTATTTGTATTTCAAGATGGTCGTAAGTTGTCCACTTTGCCAAAAATAAACCAGACTCTGAAGATAATCAGCGAAAGATTTGGTTTTTTTAGTGCCATCAACATTTCTCAACTTGGCGTAAAGATTGGGAGGCATGCCACCATCAATTAAAGCTAGTAATGCCACTTTTTGACCTTGCTGAGATAGTTGCAGAGCCATTTCAAAAGCGACAATCCCCCCAAAACAACGACCACCGAGGAAGTAAGGACCTTCTGGTTGAATAGCTCGGATTTCTTGAATGTAGTGAGCTGCCATATCTTCCACGCGATCGTGAGGAGTTGTTTCTCCCTCTAAACCTAATGGTTGAGGTACGTAAACCGGTTGATCCGAACCAAGATGACGAACCAAATTAGCAAATCCTAATAAACTATTGCCCGCAGGAGGAATACAAAATAAGGGAGGGCGATCATTATCTGGTTGTTTGGGATTTAACCAGGAACAGGGCATGGCTCCTGACTCTTGGCCAATAACTTTAGCCAATTCTATAATAGTTGGAGCTTGTAATAGAGTCGATAAAGGAAGCTGCTTGCCGAAGGAAGTTTCAATTTCTGCAATTAAGCGAAAAGCAAGTAAAGAACTACCTCCTAGCTCAAAAAAGTTATCTTTGATGGTGATGTATTCGCTGTCTAAAATTTTCTTCCATAACTCTTGTAGCCGGAATTCGATCGCATTTCTCGGTTGAATCTTAATTTTTGCTGATTTCGTCTCAGTTGGTTTTTTTCGAGCTCTTTTTTTCGCAGCTAGTTGTCTAATTTCAGCTGGGGAAAAAACTAATAAATCAGCTAAAGATCGATCTGCATTAGTTACCACCTCTTCTAGCACTTGTTGCCAATGTCTTGCCATGGTCGATATTGTCTCGGGGGCAAATAAATCGGTGTTATATTTCCAAGTCCCGACCAATGTTTCTGACAACTCAGTAACAGACAAAGACAAATCAAAATCAGCCGTTCCGTTATCCACCTCTAATTTCTCAACAGTCAAACCAGATAAACTAGGTTGAGCTTGATTGGTATTTTGCAGCACAAACATCACTTGAGAGACTGGAGTTTGTCCCATGCCTAAATGGTTAATTAACTGCTGTAGAGGTAAATCTTGGTGAGCATATGCTCCTGATACGGTTTGTTTAACCTGGCTTAATAACTCTCTAAAGCTGGGGTTACCCGCTAAATTAATTGGAAGAATCAGTAGATTGACAAAGTAACCCATCAAATTCTTGAGTTCCGGACGATTCCGATTGGCAATTGGACTACAAACGAACAGTTGCTCCTGTTCAGTATAACGGTGAAGTAGTACCTTGAAAGTAGTCAGTAAAGTGGCAAACAAAGTAGCACCGGATTGGCGACTTAAATCTTTAATCGCAGCAGTTAATTCTGGAGAAAAAACTAACTGATAGTGAGCACTACGGCGAGTAGGAACTTGGGGTTGAGGATAGTCAGTGGGTAATTTCAGTTCTGTTAAATTAGTTCCCAGTTGTTGCTGCCAATAGTCCAAAAGTGTCTTTAAAAAGTCTCCTTGTAAGCAATTGCGCTGCCAGACAGCAAAATCAACATACTGAATCGGTAAATCGGGCAAAGAAGAAGGTTCCCCTTGAGAAAACGATTGATAGAGAGATGCTAATTCCCGCCAGAATAAACCTTCTGACCAACCATCAAAAACAATATGGTGAACTGTGATCAGTAAGATATTTTCTTGAGAATTTAATTCGATTAACGAAGCGCGAAACAAGTTGTCACTAGTTAGATCGAAAGGTCGTTGAACTTCCTCGACCACAATTTGCTGAATTTGAGCTTCGAGTTCTTCCTGCTTTAATGCTTCCAGCTTTTGTCTGGTTAAACTCCAAGTTGTTTCAGGAGGAATAATCTGAACGGGATGATTATCGATCGAAGTAAAACTAGTACGCAAAGCTTCATGTCGCTGGATAATTGCTTGCAGACTTTGTTCCAGAGCCGGAATATTGAGCACTCCTTTGAGACGTAAAACAAGAGGAATATTATAAGCCGAACTTCCAGACGCTAATTGATCGATTACCCAGAGACGTTCTTGGGTACAAGATAAGGGTAAATCTCGATCTCGAGCGACATTTACTAGAGGTGGTGCTTGATTTTGCAGACTTATTAGCTTACTAATAGCTTGCCAGAGAAGATCTGCTGACGCTTTCGCTGATGAGGACTGGTCTTTGGCAATTGTTTCAGTAGGATGGCTCATAGTCGTCTTTTCGCTGTTGTCAAAAATGGTGGACATAGAAAAAATTTTGATCCGTCAGAGCTATTTAAGAAGGCAGCAAACTTCTTCAGGCAGCATCTTGAACCTTGAGGCGCACATGATAAGTAGGGGTTTGGCACTGCCAAACCCCTACTTAAGCAAAATTAGTGGATAACTGTTTCTTTTTCTGGATCAATTCCACAATATCTGCAACAGTCCGAAAATTCTCAAAGCTAATTTCATGGGTTTCAAACTTGATGTCAAAAGCATCTTGCAAGCTGAAAACAAGGGTCATCGCATTAATTGAATCTAATCCTAGGCTGAAAATATCGCTCTCGTCTGAGAGCTCTTCACTACCAACATTAGGCAGCAGCTCTAAAACAACATTTTGGGTTTTAGTTCTTAATTCTTCAAAAGTCATAGTTCTTATTCAGCTTTACTAAACATTAAACGTTTTATCTGGCGATTAAAAATTCTCTTGCCATTCTCGCTCCTCAAGAGCTAGTAGGGGAAAGGCATTGCCTTGCCCCTACTTCACTAGCAATGTCTATCCCTTAGTAGTTAATAAGTTACGGACGGGTATTCCAGACACTACCATCCCACAGTTGTATAAAGTAATGTTTCTGTCCGCACCAAGTTTTTCATGAGCTGACAAAATAATTTTTTCTGTCTCCTCCCAGCCTATGCATTTGTCAGTAACAGAAACACCATATTCTAATTCCTCCAGATTTTGAGGAATTTGTTGATTGCCTTCATGCAAATTAGATTCGAGCATCATGCCAACTATGGATTGATTGCCATCTGCGATTTGTTGCAAAATATTTTCCAACACAGAAGCCTGTAATTTGTGATTTTTGTAGGAATTTCCGTGACTGCAGTCGATAACAATTGTCTGAGGTAAATTTAAATCTTTTAATTTTGTCTCTGCCCTGGTTACCGTTGCCGCATCAAAATTCGGCTGGCGATCGCCACCTCGTAAAATAAGATGACCATAAGGATTACCTTTGGTTTTGAAAGTACTTATTTGCCCCTTTTGATCGAGTCCTAGAAAATTGTGAGGTATCCTAGATGATTGAATTGCATTTAATGCCACTTGAATGTTGCCATCAGTACTATTTTTGAAACCTACTGGCATAGACAGTCCACTGGCCATTTCCCGATGAGTTTGTGATTCGATTGTACGGGCTCCGATAGCAGACCAAGAAACCAACTCAGCTAGGTACTGAGGCGTTATCGGGTCTAAAGCTTCTGTAGCAACAGGTAGTCCAATTTCGGCAATTTTTATTAGTAGGCTACGTGCCGTCAATAAACCTTTCTGCATGTTAAAAGAACCATCCATATCAGGATCATTGATCGATCCTTTCCAGCCTACAGTTGTTCTGGGTTTTTCAAAGTAAACCCTCATGACAATTAACAATTTGTCTTTAACTTTCTCAGCCAGAGCTTTCAGCTTCTTAGCATAATCTTCCGCAGCTTTTGGATCGTGAATGGAACACGGACCAACGATTATAAATTTTCTGGAGTCTTTTCCATCTAGAATCTTTTGTAACTCCTGCCTCCCTTGCAAAACCGTTTTTGCGGCAGTTGTAGTTAAGGGGAGCTGACTTTTGAGTTGAATCGGAGTCATTAAAACCCTAGAAGATTCAATGTTAAGATCAAGTATTTCTTCGATATTCATGTTGGGATTGTTCTCTAACTTTATGGCAGCTAAATTCCCATCACTCAGCCTAGAGTTAACCAATTCCATATCTAAAACACAAGGCTTCAAGTTTACGTCTCAACTGCCAAAAGGGTATCTGGACAAAATTTTGATTGTTAGATTTTCCAATATTAATTTCTTGCTTGATACCTGGGTTATACCCAACTATCAGCTTATCTATTTGATGTTCGATGCAATGGTTAATTATCAGACGAGCAGACTTATTCAAGTAGTCTCTAACGCAGTTATTTCGCCATTGATAAAGTCTTGCCTGTTTATGAGTGAAAGACTTTATGTACCTTACAAGGCATGAATTTTCTGAGAAATCACCTTAAAAGTCCCTTAAAAAATAGCTGGCAGGGAATTTTTCAGTAATTATAACAATGGGTTGACCCCGAGAAAAGACTCGATAAGTACGAGAAAGAATTTTATCTTCTGGTTTGATCGGAAAATAAGCAGACAATTTATTCGCTGATTCTTCAGCTGTGTCAACTATCTCTTTAAAAGTCTCAAACTTATATTCTAACCAGAGTCTACCTAATGGGGTTCTTGAGTGAAGCAATTCATCTTTAAACTTTTCGTCTAATCTTTCAGGAACTAAAATTGACTCAGCATAAATAAAATTCTTTCTGCTGATCTTTCCTTGAAGTAATATTTTTCTTTCAATTACTTCGTTTCCCTGTTTCACCTCTAAAGGCAGAATATTTTGTGTAATTGAAACTAATCCTTCTGATAGCTTAACTACCCGAATTTTTTCAAATAAATAGGCTTCTAATATTTCAGTTAGCGTTCCATCAGTTGTCAAGACAATACGTTGAAAAGTACTCAGTTTTGATGGATTGATATGACTACGAATCAAAGATTGATTTAAATCCTGACGCATCATATCATTGTTATTCGCTTTACTGTCAATTGCTTTAGATTGCATCTTTCGGTTCTCCTAAAATTCCAGTATTATATGACTTACGCCTTGACAAAAAATGTTAAATATCTGTATGGATTTTCAGGTGTTCAAGCTAAGTTTTTTCACAATTAATTCGCGATCGCAAATTAAAAAAGATTAGACTTGTTACGAATTAAATATGTGCTTTTCAAAAACCATCGTTAAATAAGGGCTAAATTTTGAGAAAAAGCTATTTCGCAACAAGTCTACTATAATTCAAACTCTGGAATCAAGAATTACATTAATTCTACGTGACATTAATTATTATTTTTAATAATGCCTGATTTTATACTAAATCTTTGCGCAAAATTTTACCGAGCGAACTGCGGGGTATTTGGCTGCGGAATTCGATAATTCTGGGGATTTTAAAATCGGCTAGTTTTTCTTGGCAATAAGCGATCAGTTCTGCTTCTGGACACTGTTGCTGACAGACAACAACCGCCTTAATAATCTCTCCAGTGTAGGGTTGTTTCGTTCCTACCACTACAGCTTCTTCCACATTGGGATGAGTTACTAATACATCTTCAACTTCAAAGGGATCGACCTTATGCCCTCCTGTTTCGATAAAGATTCTTTTTCTACCAGTAATCCAGAGATAACCTTGTTCGTCTTTTTTTCCAAGGTCGCCAGTAAAGTAGTGACCATTTTGAAATACTTCTTTATTGACTTCGGGGGAATTATGATACCCATTGGTTAAGGTTTGGCTTTTAATGACTAATTCACCCTCAAGACCAGGGGGCAATTCCTGTCCGCGATCGCCAATTACTTTAATTTCAACATTATGCATCGGTAAACCAATGGAATCGTATTTAACATCTTGGCTACTTTGCATATTAATTGCTACCGAACCTGCTTCTGTGCAACCATAAAGCTGTCGCAGGGGAATTCCAAATTGTTGTAAAAACTTATCGAAAATATCTTTAGACAGGAAGTTTCCAGCTGAAATACACAATCGTAGGCTTGGTAATTTGGCATAGGTATCTGGTGATGCTGCTGCAAGGATACTAAAGATATAAGGAACGGCAGGTAGAATGGTGATCTTTTCTTGCTCGATTAGTTCCAAAACGCGAGCACGACGGAAGACAAAGGGCATCTCTACTGGAACGCCGTCCTGCAAAAACGGTTCTAAAATTGTCAGCGTTGCTCCCGAACAGGTTGCTGCTAGCAAGCATTCCCCAAATCCGTAGGCATGATAAAGAGGGACAAGACAGAGAATATTGTCCGAACTTTGTACTTGCAGCGTCTCCACACAGTTATGTGCCTGGTGGAAGAGATTTTCCTGGGTACGACAGACTCTTTTCGGTCTTCCTGTAGAACCCGATGAATATTGATAGAGGACATCCCCTGTATAAGATTCCTCGGGCTGCCAATTTCTCATGTCGGGCTGGATTAAGTCGGCAAAAGCAAGACCAGAAGTAGGCTTCTCGTCGACGACAATTAGTTTGATGGGATGTTCTAAGCGGGAGATTGTCTGACTGCAAACTTCTGCCCTGATACTATCAGTAATAATTACTTTGGCATTACTATCACGGAGATAATGTTCCAGTTCATTTTCTTTGAATCCTGGATTGAGTAAGAGAGCGATCGCATTTAAGGAGGCAATCGCATAAAAACCAACCACAAACTCAGGACAATTGGGCAAGATTATGGCGACGCAATCCGATTGCTTGACTCCTAATGACTTTAAGCCTTGACTAAATCCCCGAACTTGCTGGGCAAATTCCTGATAATTAATTCTGGACTGACCATAGACGAGAGCGGTTTTTTCGGGATACTCCGCCACAGTCTTCTGGAGCATTTGGTATAACATAATTGATAAAAAAGAACGATAAGGGAGAATGTAGAAAATAGATTATTTTTCTTTAATGATGGCTTCGATTTCGATATCTAGTTCTGAGCGACAGATATCCGATCGCAGATAAATAATGTGGTCTTCTTCTGTAGCTAAAATACTCTGAGGAAACAGTTCTCGAATTCTGCTCGCATCAGCTTCATGGCGGATATAAACTTTGAAGAAACGATCGTACTTAGCCGAATCGGGCATCAGACTGCCAAAACTCATCCGTTCAAAGATCAACCCCATGTTGGCAAACACTAAACTCATATTGTCGAGGGTAGTATACATCTGTTCGGTAACATCACTTAGAGTTACTGACTTGTGGCTTTTAATACTAGCTGTACCCGATAAATAACCGACTCGTTTTCCTGCTAGCTCGATCACCGTTCCCCTAGCAAAACTCGGAGATCTAGGTCCATATTTGGGAGGGTATTTAAACGCGGAAACCTGCTCGGGGTTTTCTATATGGGTCGCTTCTTCTTTCCCCGCAATAAAGTAAAGCACTAGTTTGCGATCGTTAATGCCCACCGCCGAAGCAGCAGGTAGTTTTACTTCAAAGTCGGCACCGTAAAACGCTTCAAAAGCTAAAGAACGACCTTTGCAAAAGGACTTATAATTTTCCAGAGCGGAAGTTTCATCGTTGATGTAAGGAACATAATTCCAGACTCGAAACAAGTTCCAATCTTTAGTTAATTCCAGAAAGTCCAGATAGACTTCATAAGCTGCTTTTTCTAAAGGAAAATCAATTTCTTTGACTAAAGCACCAGCTAAATACTTTTCTGATTCGATGATCTCGAAACCAAACCGACTATGAATGCGCCCAGATTGAGAGATGATTCGCTCACGACTATTTTGACCCAAAACAGGAATTTTTACATAGAGATCAATACTATTCTCAGTAGATATACAGCGAGTTTCCCCACGACCAAATAAGACCTGTAAGGTCTTATTTGGCAGAGTTGTTCTTTCATAGATAGTTTGGGTTTTAGATTCTAAGGTTGTTATGAACATTGTTTTTCACCAATAAATTTTTACTAAGATTAGGGTTTAAGCATTAGATACTAGTTACGTTTCATGTGAATTAAGGGCAGAAATTCCTGTAACTTAAAGGAATCTTTTAGCTCCTGACTAAGCAATAATCTGGATGTTTTCGTTGCTGAACGTTTCAGGCATGTTAGATAAAAGTGCAATATCTACTGCTGTCCCAGAACCTGTACCATAAAATGAATAAATTTGGTTAAAATATTTCGTATTTGATTCTGATTACATTAACTCAAATTACTGAACATTCGTTGACTAAGACAAATGCTGAACCAATAAATTTTGACGGTGAGGGGCGGTCGGGTTCTCCCCATTCGAGGACAAGCCCGACCATGCCCAATCACCGTGTTGTGAAAATACCGACTATTGGTCTAAAATTACCCCCATCTCCCCGTCTCCCCATCTCCTCATCTCTCTTTTTCAAGAATGAAACAGCCCTACCCCATTCCCGGTGCTGACCAAGAGACGCGCACCAAGACAGCAAGCCAAACCACTAGACATCAGCTAAGTCCTAACCAATACGCGTCGAAGGCATGGCGGATGAAGCAAGAAGTTCGTAGACTTGAGGCTACTAGTAGTTCACAACAATAGGAGGTGGGTGTTGCATTTTCAAAGATGGCAAAAGCTTATTGATAGCTTATTTGTATTAGTTTTGCTAGGCAAATGCAGCTCTTATGTATTTTCACTCTCCCCTGTTATGGCTCAAGAAACCATAACAGATACAATAGAAGAAACCAATTCCGTTAACCAAGAAATCGATCTGCCTCCAGAAGTTATTCAAGAAAGTCCCGTATGGCAACAGTGGCTTAAAGAAGTGCCTAACGTATTAGAGGAAATTCGCCAGGATCCTAGTTTCCGTACTCGTCTGCGTTTAGGTTTTACTTCGTTTCCTTCTACTGACGATGCAGCTGGAATTAATATCGGGGTGGAAGATATCTTTATCAAACGCACTGGTTTAACTATTAGTGCTGACTACCAGACAGCGTTTAATGGCGATCGCAATGCTGCTGGTGTGGATTTACACTATTTTTTATTGCCCCTAGGTAGCTACGCTAATTTTGCTCCATTGGTAGGATATCGCTACGTACAGAGTAATGACTTTAACACCGATGGAGTGCATGTTGGAGTGCGGTTGATGCTAGCATTATCCCGTACTGGCGGAGGCGATATTTCCGTCTCTCAAAGTTTTATTTCCCCTGGTGGTGGGAATGAGGAAGTAGGCATAACTTCTTTGTCCGTTGGCTACGCGGTTACTTCTCACCTGCGTTTATCTGGGGATCTCGAATGGCAAAATTCCCGAGAAAATGAAGATAATCGCTTCGGCATCAATTTGGAGTGGATGTTTTGATATGACCCCAGACATGAGATTTTTGAAGTTACAGTAGTTTGTCTATATTATGGAAATATTAGTCAGTATTTTGTCTAGTTTACTCGCAATCGGTACTTCAGTGAACTTAATCGGTGATGTGGTGCTGAAGAACGACATTCGCTCTCAGGTAGAAGAGGTAGAAACCATTGCCATTCGTATTGATAATGCTCCTAATTATCAGATTTTTGACGGCAAAGTCCAGCGAGTGAGAATAGCAACCCGAGACTTAAAAATAAACCCAGAAGTACAATTTAAAGTACTAGAATTTGATATTGATCGGATTGACTTTGACTTGAAGGAATTTTTAGAAGAAGATCTTTTTCTTGATCTAGACGAAGAAATTCCCACCATCCGACTGAGGCAATTGTTTAAACAACCTTTAAAAATGGCTACGCGAATTGTTTTCACTCAGGAACAGCTCGATAGCATACTAAAGTCTCCAACAATTAATGCACCCTTATCCGAGCGGCTTACTGTGATCCTAAATAGTGTTGCAAAATCAAACGAAGAGTTTGTAGTTTCCCAATTCCAACTCGATTTGCTAGATAACGAGCGCGTGGCACTGCGAATGAAAATGATAGATTTAGAGAGAGAAGATAGGGGTGAAATAGATGTAGATCTAGAATTAGGTGTGAAAGTCGTGGCGGGACACAGTTTCCAGTTTTTCGATCCGAAGGTATGGATAGATGGGGTGCCAGAACCCGCCGAAAAAGAAATCGAGGTTGATCGAGTTATAGCTAGACCATTAACTTTCAAAGTACTAGAAGAACTAGGTATCAAAATTAGAATTTTACAACTAAATTCCAGTCAAGATGAACTAGAATTTGCAGCATTGATCGGGATAGATGAATTCGCCGCATCCGCTCTTTTGGAGGCCACAATATTTAGCGAGACTCTGGAGCTATTATTAGAGCAGTAAATTTACCCTTGAAGTTCACAACTGAAGCAGTGTCTAACCGTAATATTATGGGGAAGGTAAACAATAATTAATTATGAAGAAAGTTTTATGGGGCTTTGCCGTTGGCAGCATGGTAATTATAAGTAATCTGTTGTCTGGAACTCTCAATGCTAGGGTAGGATTTGAACCACAAGACCTGAGAATTAATCAAATTCAATCAATAGGTACCCACAACTCCTATCACATTGAGCCAGCACCAAAGCTTGCAGAAATTTTATTAAATGTTAACTGGCTAACTAGATTTTTATTTACCGCACTTGAGTATACTCATTTACCACTATCAGAACAATTCGACCTGGGTATCCGGCAGATTGAATTAGATGTGTACTTAGATCCTGAAGGCGGGCTATATGCCCAACCGTTTGGCTATGTAAAAGTAGAGGAAAATGGGTTGCCTGTCGATCCAGAGTTCGATCCTGATGGGGTGATGCAAAAACCAGGGTTAAAAGTACTGCATATTCAGGACGTAGACTTCAGAAGTACCTGTTTGACTTTCATCCAATGCCTTGAACAGATCAATACCTGGTCCAAAAACAATCCCCGACATTTTCCCATTGTAGTGCTAATAGAATGTAAAGATAACTCCTTTCCCAGAATAGCAGGACACGAACTAGGTAGTGAACCTTTAGAATTTGCTATCCCAATTAAGTTTGACTCTAACAACATTGTGGCGATCGAACAAGAAATTCGCTCGGTCTTTTCTCGACAACAACTACTTACTCCTGATGATGTGCGAGGGAAATATTCCACTCTTAGAGAAGCTGTTTTGAACGATGGTTGGCCCACATTGGCAGAGTCTCAAGGCAAAATACTATTTTTATTGGACAATAAAAACGAGCTTTATCTGGAAAGGTATCCATCTTTACGAGGTGCCAGTATATTTATCAGCAGTAAAAAACCCGACAGCGACGAAGCAGTTGTCCTCAATTTGGCCGAACCGTCTAGGGATATTCGCGAGTTAGTAAAACAAGGATATCTAGTACGTACTCGTTCCGATGCTGAAACAATTAATGCTAGAGTAGCTACTACAGAGCAGCGAGATCAAGCCCTATCCAGTGGAGCACAATACATCAGCACCGATTACCCTTTACCAAACGAATATTTCTCAGGATATAGGGTACTGTTTCCCGAAGGGACAATGATTCGCTGCAATCCCATTAACGCTCCAGAAACTTGCCACATTCGAGATACTCAATAACTTGACTTCTGAGCAGGGTAAGCTCATCTAATTTTGGCTATATTAAGGATCGTGAAAATATCAAAATTTTCAATGTACCTGCGAAATGTCGGGCTTATGTTGAAGCTGCTGTTCTCAAATACTTTCGCTATTGTCGCATTAAGGCGTTTGCGTAGCAGCGCCATAACCACAAGTACGGGAGAGCCTTCTTCTTTTTCTGACCAGTTATTAGCAAAAAAATAACAAAAAAATTCAGTAGTGTTGGCATTGATTGCACTACTGAATTTTTATTTTTAGTGTATTTTTTCAAGCAAAAATCTAAAAAGTGCCCATTAAAATCAATCCAGTAAAGGCACAAATTGAAATTAATATTATTGCGAAAATTACTGCATAGGGTGCGTGATTCGTACTATCAAGATATTGGTTAACTTTTTGATCTCCTTCTTCAGGATGCCAAACCATTCCACCTTTCATAATTTAGTCCTCCAAAATTAGATTCGTTGGTGTCAAACTAGTTCGTCAATACAAATTGAAAAGTTCAACTAGCGGATGTGGGCTTAAATAAGCTAGCAGTTAGTAATAATCAAAAAAGTTTACAAATCAATACACATCACATATTACTGAGTTTGTTACTTATTTTTCGCACAGCAGCACTAGTTTAACTATTGTTAGCTGTTGTATTGTTTGATAGAAACTTAAGGTAATTGTAGCAAAGAGAGAGAAAGATACTGCCGAATATAGCAGGAAATAGAAGATTTTTTAAAACTAATTATAAAAAGTTGATATATCTTTATGTACTTATCTTAATAATCTTAATCAATAAATGTTTTTATTCTTCCAACTGTTGAAGTTATTAATCATCTTGAAAAGATACTTTTTTTTCTAGCCAATCAGTTAACAATAGAGGTAAGTTCTTTTTTACCCAACGTAAAGCTACGGCTCTTAGTATAGGTTTAGACATTCTTGCGATCGCTTTTAAGCAACGATTCATCGGTTTATTATGAAACTTTTTATTGACAATATTGACCGTACCAACATCATAAAGACAGTCAATAATTAACCTCAGAGTAACTTCTTCCCGTTCTACTAATTGCTGTAACAATAAAAAAACATCACGCATCCGCTCTCGTTTTTTTAGTTCTTCTGGGGCAGCTTTTTCAAGATTGGCGGATTTTTCTGGATAGGTCAGCATTAAAATTCAATATAAAATTTAAGATTTAGCTAAAATATTTTAGATGTTTCTTTTAAGTGTTACTTGTCGTATTCTAGGACAGTTTGACTGATAAACAATAGTTTTTCTAAAATAAAACTCATTACGCTGCCCAAACCTTCTCCAGTTTTACAATTAGTGAAAGCGATCGCTTGGCCTTGACGATAGAGTTGAGGATCGAGTAATTCTAGATCCTGAATTGCCAGTAAATTCATCTGATTAATGTGCGCTTTGGATACCCCTAGCTTCTAGATATGGGGAGGAAAAGTACACCAATAAACTCCTTGATTGTAATTGGTCTAGTTAATAAAATCATCGCAGTTATTAGTGTGCTTGATTATATTACTTGTTGCCTATTACTTCCGCGCAGCCGCACTAAGTATTCCCCTCCAATATTGCTATTATGCCCAATACCATAATGTTATTTACTAAGCTTATATTCGTTTGTTTCAGCCAAAAGATCGGGACGGCGATCGCGTGTTCTTTCCAGTTGTTTTTGTCTCCGCCATTTTGCTATTAACTGATGATTCCCCGAACGCAATATTTCAGGAACTTCCCAATCTCGGAACTTAGCCGGCCTAGTATATTGAGGATAATCTAATAAATTAGTTTCAAAACTTTCATCTTTTAGCGATTCTACTTTTCCTACTGTTCCAGGTAATAATCGCACCACACCATTAATTAAAGTTAGAGCAGGAATTTCCCCACAGGTTAAAACAAAATCTCCTAAAGATATTTCTTTAGTTACTAAATGCTTTCTTACTCTTTCATCTACTCCTTCATAATGACCACAAATGATTACTAGTTGATCGTAATTGCTAGCTAATTCTTGTAATAATCGTTGTTTAAGGGGTTGTCCTTGGGGACTCATCAAGATAACTTCTCGTCTTGGCGCGATGGGCAACGACTCCACCGCAGCAAAAATCGGTTCTGGTTTGAGTAACATCCCCACTCCACCACCATAGGGTTCATCATCAACTCGATGATGTTTATCTGTAGTAAAATCCCGAGGATTAATTAAATTAACAGTGGCAATTTGATTAGTTAACGCTTTACCAAGTAAACTTGACTGGAAAGGAGAAGTGAAAAAATCAGGAAACAGAGTGACAATATCGAAATGCACGGCAGGGTATTTAAAGTAACAAGTATTAAGTATCAAGTAATAGCGATCGAGTAGTCAATATGAAGCGACCCTGCGGTCAGACCTCAAGATCGCGCTGCCTCACCAACAAAAGTGATTCACCACGCCGCCGTTAGGTATTGATACTCGTTACTATAAACCAAGATTTTTAAGCATTTTCAAGTGTTTATCAATCGGTGCCAGAGTATTAGCAGCGATCGCACCACTAGCAGCTACAGCAGGTAAACCAATACCGGGGAAAGTAGAATCACCACAGCAGAGTAAACCCGATACAGGCGTTGTTGAGCCGGGGAATAGAGCTGTTCCTGCTTTGATCGCCGGGCCATAGGAACCATGATGACGACGGAGGAATCTACTATGGGTTAAGGGGGTACCTACCAAAGTAACTTCACAGCGCTCTCGAATATCGGGAATTACTTTTGCTAAACCTTGCCACATGATTTCGGCACGGGCTGCTTTTTGTTGTTGATATTCGGGACTATTGCGCTTCATTCCTTGCCAGAGTTGGTAAGGTTCATTTCCAGGAGTATAAACATGAATGACGTGTTTTCCTGGAGGTGCCAGAGAAGGATCGAGTACGGTAGGAATCGAGACAACCACAACATTCTGGGGTGCGGTAACTCCTTTTTCCCAGTCATTCACCACAATATAGTGACATTGTAAGTCTGTTGGTAAATCTGTGGCGTCGATCCCCAAATGGAGGTGCATAAAGCTTTCGCATTCAGGAGTAGCTTCTCTTTCCTTGATAAAACTGTGGGGTAATGCGCCTTGTGGTAATAGTTTCAAGGTATCCCAAACCGAAGCATTGGAAATGACTGCTTTCCTGGCTGTAATTTCCTTACCATTGCGCAATATTACTCCAATAGTGCAATTATGCTTCACCAAAATCTCTTCAACGTGACTATCTAGTAACAGTTTCCCACCGTATTTTTCTAACCCTCTCACCAAGGCATCTACCAAAGCACCACTACCGCCCAGGGGATAATCTAAAACCACTCCTGGCTTGTACCATTCGGCAAACATAAACGCCATCTCGGCACCACTCGTCCCCGATGCCGGTAAACCAGAGAGGAGAAAGCAGAGTAGATCTAACCAGTTGCGAATAAATTCATCTTTAACAACACCGTTCAGAATCTTGCTAAAAGCACCAGTCAGGCGAATAATATTGGGAGTATGCCACAATGTAGCAGGTAAATATTGCGCGATCGCGATAGCAGCAGCCCAATCGTTCCTAATCGCTAACGGTGGAATAGCATTAACCGCGTCGGCAAGAGGTTGCATGGTTGCTTGTAAATTTCGCCATTCTCTAACCGCAGTGGTTCCCCGTAGTTGTTGTAAAACATTACAAAAATCATCAGCACCAACGATGGTATTAAAATTCCCTTCAGGCAGCAAACAACCCCAGGTATCGTAGTTTACCCATTCAACATCTTCTGCGATCGCATCTAAGACTTGTTTTAAAGGATTGGTTGAAGGAGAATAGGACATCCCAGAATATAAGGATGGTCCAGAATCGAATTTATAGCCATTGCGTTCAAAACTATGGGCTGCTCCTCCAGCAATGGTATGACTTTCACATACTATTACCTTAAAACCATATTTAGCTAGTAAAGCAGCACAACATAAACCACCGATACCGCTACCAATTACGATTACTTCTGTTGATTGTTCCATCGAAAATTGAAAATTATTAATTAACTTAATTTAGCTTATTGTGATGCCTTACTCTAACTAAATTAATAATCTGGCGATCGCTATTCAGGAAGTCCAGTAGCAGTAGAGATATCTGAAAGAGCTTTAGTTCAAATCAACTATCCTTAAAGAGATTAAAATTGTTCGCAAGATGTTGGGGTATGGCAACGATTTGTGAGTGCGACCTGTTTCAACCTAACCATAAGTGAAATACACTTCTGGGAAACGTTGAGGGTATTTTCTGAACCTAGAAAATTGATAAAACTACCCGCATCATATCAGGAAGATGGGTTTCAATCGGTTTCCAATTCACTGTATCAGTGAATAGCTCATCAATATGGTCGTAGCAAACTTGTCTCTCAGGACGACACAAAGTTAAATTCTGCCAGTTACGAATGCGGGTCATTAACGGGAGCAACGCGAAAAAGTGAGATGAAGGCCAAAAAAGGCGCTCGCTGCCTCATCTTGATGCCATTTTTGGGATAATTAGAATTTTATTCGCGTTATATTCTCGCGAA
>JAAUYK010033775.1_pt1 | contig 17615 bp, 12 predicted proteins | sample 7278021 | NCBI WGS metagenome assembly JAAUYK01 (sample SAMN14350223, study PRJNA611818) | marine sediment metagenome | isolation source: surface marine sediment (1.8m) | place: French Polynesia: Moorea | collected 2018-08
CAACTCTCCGATACCTCGGCCTGCGGGCCATGGCACTGGGTCCGCCAGACCGAGCCGAAACATCGGCCCGGCCCCTTGGCCGTCACGTCACTCTTGCTGCTCTGGGAAGGCGGCGTCCCGGCACCATCAGCCGAAACAACGCCGATCGTTCTTGGAAAGCCGAAGGCTCTCAGAGGCGGGGCAACGGATCACTGATCCGTCTTTACTGTAGGAGTCGGCCTAAATGGCGACGGCCTTCGAAACAAGTCTTTTACATGTGACAAAAAGATGTCTTAGGCATGTGACAAAAAAATGTCCTAGTATTGATCGGAATAAATCTATTTTTTTGTTGAAGATCGCGTTTTAATTTAAGTAAAGTAAAGATGTATCGCGGCTCCTGGAGCCGAGATTTTCAAGAGGCGGTTTTCTACGCTGTGCTTGATTACAGGAGGTCTACTGTGAGACGGCAGCAGATGCTTGTCAGAGGCCTTAGCAGGCGTGTGCGATCTTCGGTTCTATCTCGGCAGATGCAAAGATCCAAAGGAAAGTAGATGTGGGGAGACTGCGTGATGTAGCGAACTGTAGCGGGCGTTGCGGCAACTCCAGGTCGGCAGCGCACTGGGCTTTCGGTCTCGGGGCACGTTCCTCCATTGCTATCGGACACCGATGTGGTGCCGGCCGGTTCCGCAACGGGCTGTTGCCGGCCTAGCCTGGTGAGCGGCGGATCCATGGCCATCATGACAACGCCTCGGGGCGCCCACTCGACGTGCAAGAGCCTGAAATCTCTATTGAGAATTTCGGCGATTAAGCCAATGATGGCGCTTCTGGCAGCGTCGTAGCTAGGGTATAGCAAGGTGTTTGCGGTCTGAACTCAGCTACTTCACTAATCGACTACGCCTTTATTTCTTCTGGAGGTTGTCGTTATCTAACAAGTAGCACGTACCGCTACACTGAATAGAAAGGGGCATTTTTTTGCTCGTATATGTGGCAAGCAAAGGATCTCTAGAGTTGATTTGTTGTGATAGCATTGAAGCCAGTTGCGCCGGGAACCGTCTAGGTCACGCATAAGCGACGTCCTTAGAGTATTGAGATGCCGAATTTCGCTAGCATAAAGGCTGAACGTCGCGCGCGCCCTCAATCCTCAGGCCCGCACCCGTCCCCTGAATCTGGGCCGGCCCTAGGTTGGCACGAGACGATAGCGTTGGTGCGACGGCATGTCTGGCTTATCTGTGCGACTATCATCGGTGGGACCGCAGGTGCCGCCATAGCCGCATTTACTTTGCAGGAAATTTATACGGCCAGCACGACCCTCGCCTTTGCCCGTCAGGACACGCAACTGTCGGAAACGGCAGGCGAACTGGAAGGCTTCGAGTACACCATGACAGCCGTTGAAACGGAGCGGGAGATCATTGCTTCCCGGCTGTTCGCCCGCCGCGTGGCCGATGCCTTCGAATTGATGAACGATCCCTTCTTCAATGCCAGCCTGAGAGACCCGGCTGCAGATGCGCAAATCCTATCCGAGTCCACGGAAGCTCAGGCAAGAGACCGTGTTATCTCTAGTTATCTCTCAAGACTGCAGGTGACACGGGCCGTCGAAAGCTGGACAATTACGATCAGAATTAGCCACCAAAATTCCGCAAGAGCCGCGACCTTAGCAGATGGTATCGCTGAACTCTACGTGAACCTGTCGCTCGAGCGTAAGCAGCAGTCAATTGCGGCTGCTATTTCCTTGCTGCGGCAGAGGGTCACCAAACTGACGTCGGAGATCGTCTCTCGAGAGCGAGAAATTGCGGACTATATCCGCGATAACCAATTGGACGTCAATCGGCGCGACTATAGTCGCGATGACACACTGCGTGCCGAGATTGCACAGCTAAAGGCCCGTCTGAAATTGTCCGATACGCCCCGTACCGAGACCAATGGATGGACCGTAAGCGAAGATATCGACCAAATTAGAAGCAAACTCGCTGCCCTCGAGCAGGAACTTGAGAACTTGACTCTGGCCGACATAAGGCATCGGGCGCTAGAACAAGAATTGATAACCGACCGCGAGCGTTACAATGAGCTGGTCGAGCAACTGATCACGCTTGAAAGCCAGGCTGACATGCAAAGCCCGAGCGCTCGCGTCATATCCCCGGCACAGGTGCCACTAGAGCCCTCGTTCCCCAAACGGAAAATGATCATTGCCGGCGGGTTTGTCGGCTCGAGCATGCTCTCGATCATGCTGGCCTTTTTGATTGATAGCCTCGGTACGCGGATACGGAGCGGTGAGCGCATGGAGCAGATGCTGGGACTGCGCAACTTCGCCTACATCCCACGATTAGCGAGCAGCGGAGGCAAGCACGTCAGTGATCCCTTATCCGAAATGAAGCAGCGGTCACAATCACTTTTCGCAGAGGCCGTGCGAACGCTCTTCATGGCTTGTCGCGTGTGGAACATCGATCAAACACCGCAAGTTATAATGTTGACCTCGGCGCTGCCGGGCGAGGGCAAATCTACCCTCGCTTCCAGTCTAGCGGTCGTGGCAAGAGGCCTCGGAAAGCGCACCGTCCTATTGGATCTGGATCTGCACAAATGCGGAGTCAGCGAAGCAATAGGTGCGGACGAGCACAAAGCCCGGTTGGCCTCATATCTTGTTGGCGAGTGCAACCTCGCCGACACGGTGCAGAGAAGGCCGGAGCTAAGGGGCCTCGACCTCATCGCCGCGTCCAAATCCAGGATTCCGCCCAGCACACTCTTGAGTTCAGATCGGCTCGCTGAGATGTTTGCGGAGCTTAAGTCTCAATATGACGTCATTCTCGTCGACACGCCGGCAGCCTTGGTGGTCAATGACGTTTCTTTTCTTGCCCCACTGGTAGACGCTGCCGTTCTGGTTATTCGCTGGGGGCAGACGAAGGAGAGCGCGCTCAAAGACGCTGCGGCCCGACTCCAAATCAACCAAGTTCCCCTGATCGGCACGGTGATAAATGCGGTCGAGCCGCGCGCCCAACTCCGTTACGGGTACGGCGGTTCACTCGCCTACTACAAGGAAGCAGAGAAATACTATTCGAATTGATCCCGCATCGGATTCGTCCGCGGGGCGGCGGGGCAATTGCCCACCGGCCAGAGCAATTCCGCAAGCCATGACGGCCGCCTTTTGAAGCTTTCGTTGAAAATGCCCAACCTGATTCAGCGAAGTGTGGCCCATTTTGGTGACTTTGCCCCCGCCACACCGGGTGATCTTCCGGAAGACTTCGGCCATGAGAACGCAGGCAGACCTGACACATGACAGTATCGAGTGAAGCCGCGAGATGATTAGAAGGTGGGGGAGAGCGGCTCTGGCCGATGACGTATTGAGACGTCTATTCAGGAACGTGGCCTACCTCTTCTCGGCCAACATGGTGGTTGCTCTCATCGGTTTCTTGACACTGACCGTGATGGCGCGCGCTCTCGGGCCGGCCGGACTCGGCGTCATCGCCTTGATCGAGGCTTATACGCGATCGGTCGACCGATTGCTTCGGTTCGAGCCATGGCAAGCAGTTGTACGCTATGGCGCGTCGGCTCTCGAGAACGACCGCAGGCAAGCTCTTGGCCGCCTGATAAAGTGCGCGACTCTGTTTGACATGTTTGGTGCCGGTCTCGCCGCTGTTGTGGCAGTGTGCGGAGCAGAATTGGCAACTTCCTGGTTCGAATTCGATGCAGACCAGACAGAGATGGCCATTTGGTTCTCAGCGGCACTTCTTTTCAATATCTCGTCGACGCCCACTGCCATCCTGCGTCTTTTCAACAGATTCGACCTACTCGCCAAGCTGTCCGTTGGGTTCGCAGTTTTCCGTCTCCTGTTGGCCGTGGGGGCGTGGCAGTTGGGGGGAGATCTCTGGTACTTCATCGTCATCCTGATGGTAAGTCAGGTCATGCAGCAATTGACCCTCTTTTGCTTCGCCTGGCGCGAGCTAGGCCGGCAAGGATTCAAGGACGTTTGGAAGCAGCCACGGCAAGGGTTGCTGGCTGAGAATCTCGGATTGCCGGAATTTGTCTGGAACTCGAACATCAACGTGATTGCGCGAAGCACCACACAGCGTTTTGACACCTTGATCCTCGGCGCGATTCTGGATCCTGCTGCCGCAGGCCTCTATCAGTTGGCAAAGCGAACGGGACTCGCTGTTCTGCGGCTCGGAAGGCCGATTCAACAGGCGGTGTACCCGGATGTCGCGCGGCTCTGGGCGCGTGGCGAGGTCTCCCGGTTCCGCCGCGTCGTGCTGCGCGTGAACGGGGTAATGGGTGCGATCGGCGCTGCTGGATTTGTCGTCGCAGCGCTCGGCATGGATTTCTTCATACATGTCGCATTCGGTGAAGCCTTCGCTGCAGCCGCCCCCTTGGTTACGGTTCAAGTTCTGGCCGTCGCGCTATTTCTCGCTGGCAATACACTCAATCCCGCACTTCTCAGCATGGGGGCGGACCGCCATCTCTTAGTCGTTACCCTGACGGCAACCTTTGCCTTCTTTGCTGCCTTCGTGCCGCTGGTCCACCTGTTCGGCCCGGCAGGGGCTAACATGTGCCACGTCCTCTTCAGTCTTTTCTGGCTGCTGGGCTGCTTAATGATCTTCTTGAGGCGCACACGCCCCGCTGCTGACCCTGCATCATCACTTCCGGGCGGGGAGGGCAGATGAGCAGCCTCGAAGAGGGCAGTCGGGAAAGACGCACATATTCATGATCGTGCACATTATTACGGACTTCTCGGCATCGGCGGGGGCTGAAACCATGCTCGCCCGGCTGTTGCGCATTTCCGAGGACGACCGAACGATCGTCGCCCCTTTGATCGGTGTCTCCGAACGAAATCGTTATCTTGCCAGTAATCCCCGCGTCGAATATCGGCCACAGGGCGTGCAATCTCCGGTTCAGCTCGTACGAGCGATTTATGGGCTCGCCCGACTGATTCGCGAAGAACGGCCGAAGATTGTTCTCTGCTGGATGTATCATGCAATGGTCGTCGGCACGCTTGCCGCACTCCTTGCCCGAACCCGCACCCCGGTTTACTGGAATGTTCGCCAGTCGCTCGACGATCCAGCTTCGCTCACTCGCAGCACCCGCCTCGCGGTGAGGCTTGGACGGAGCCTATCGGCCCGACCCGCCGGGATCATCTTTAACTCCGCGAGGGCGCTCGAACTGCATAAGGAATTCGGCTATCGCAACAAAAACTCCATCGTAATCCCAAATGGATTTGACCTGCCGAAAGCTGGTGTGGTGGCAGCGAGGCGCGCGCAAGTCCTCGGCATCGCAGGACGATTTCATCCGCAGAAAGATCACGCGACCTTCTTTCGTGCTGCCGCGCAAACGGTGCAGACCCACCCCGATGCTCGTTTCGTGGCTGCCGGCCTTGGACTCACATCCGACAATTCGGCAATCGCGTCCCTCATCAAGGCTGCGGGACTAAGGTCTGATAAAGTCGAGCTCCGAGGCGAACTGCGCGACATGGGGAGCTTTTACCGCGAAATCGACGCTTTGGTCCTGTCCTCGAGGACAGAGGGGTTTCCAAACGTCGTGGCAGAGGCGATGAGCTATGGCAAGCCGGTGATCACGACCGACGTCGGAGACGCGGCAGTTGTGGTTGGAGACACGGGATTCATTGTCGCGCCCCGCGACCCAGAGGCGCTCGCCGCGGCTATGCGAGCGTTGTTGGATCTCGCACCCTCGAGCTACGCAACGCTCGCCGATGCCGCACGCCGACGGGTCGAAGCAGAGTACGCGCTCCCTCGTGTTGCCGACAAGTATCGCAGGTTTCTTGAAACGTAATTACTCCATCGGCAAATGGATGCTATTGATGCCGAGATCAAACAAGGGCAGGCTTGGCGAAGCTGCAACGTCCGCGGGAGGGCGTTTGACTCCGTCTCCCGACGTGCGACGGGGAGGAAATCCCTGGTTTTGCCTATACCAATTCTTGGCCTGCTACTTGCCGAAATTCAATGCGAGCAACACAGATTTCTATATAGTCGGAAAAGTCTAGGACCAGATCGCTTGACTAAGCTTGAGCGTAGCGTTGGCATAAGGGATGGCGGGTGGAATCCGGCCAGGTGAGCATTGAATGTCCGCACCTCCTGACGTTGGGCCAAGATTTCAGACCTCGACGACGTCTGGCATAAGTCTAGACGACGTCGAATTCTTTCTCGCATGCGCCACGGTGTTCCTGGCGCCGATGAACTTTCTGCGTCATCCCGCCATTTACATCACGCTGAGCGACGTTGTCGCCTCCGCCTGTCTGTTCGTCATGCTGACCAATCGGTCTGTATCTATGCGCCCACTTGAGACCGGCACGTTCTCTTGGATGGTTGGTCTCTTTTTTCTGATAAGCGGTTTGCTGATCAGCAGCATCATATATGGCAGCGCCGAGCGCGGGCTCATTGTTTCCGCTCAATACTTTGTCGCTTATCTCATTTTCCCATTTGTAATTGTTGCGCGCCCTTGGTGGCAGGTTGTTATACTTATTAAGATTTTTGTTTTGTCGATTATTCTTGTTTGTATACATGGAGTATATTTAATTCACATCGATGGTGAGACGAACACGCGTTTCGTTAGCGGCAATGGGCGCCTGAAATCATTTCTGGAACGCGAGAATGCCTTGGCTGCCCTGATTGCGCTAACGTCATCGCTCGTACTGTGGCTCGGAGTAGCTGGCTGTATTCGTCGCTGGACGTCGTTGCTGGTCCTTCCCTTGTTGATCTATGGCGTCATGCTCACAGGTTCCAACACGGGGCTGCTGACGATGGTCTACGGCTTCAGCGTTTACTACCTTGTCACGATTACATGGCGCAGACTGGCGTTGGGGGCGGGAGGAATCTTTGTCCTCGTCGCCGTGATCGCCGCTGGGGGCAAGGAATACCTGCCAGCAGTATTCCAAGAGCGCGTCCTGGGTGCCTTGGAGAGTGGTAACATCGAAATGGCCGGAACCTTCTCGCACCGCTTTGAGCTGATGATTGAAGCGCAAGACATGATTAACGACACGATCCTGCTTGGCCTCGGCGCGGACCAGCATCGTGTGCATAGCGTTCATCAACTTCCGGTTCACAACACCTATCTCTTAATCTGGTCAGAAGGCGGGTTGATTGCGTTCGTCGGTTTCCTTCTCATAATTGTAAGCGGCTTCGTCGTGGTGATCAGGGCGCTCCGTCAGAGCCACGGCTTTCTTGATGCGGCCTGCACCTTTTGCGTTGTCACCCAATACGCCGCAATGGTCAACGCTGTCGCACATGTCTATGCACGCCTCTGGCCCGTGCCACTTCTTCTGGGCCTGGCGATCAGCGTCGCCTCAGCCCGCGACGGACCGCTTCCAAACGCCCTCCGCAAAGATTGAGCGCGCTCAGTTGTCTACTGGCCCTGCGGAACTCTGATCCCACGGACCTGAAGCGAAAGCGGAATATTTTCTGCGACTTACTCCTCTTGTTCGCGCTGGCCGGACGAAGGAACGCCAACTCTCGAATAGCCATAGCGCTGGAGCATCCAGCCGCACAGCCAGCTGACCGTCGCCTGCTTGCCTGCCGGCATACGTATGCGCCAGGAGCTATCCTGGATCAATCTGGTTTCTCCCTTCATCCGAAGGCGATTGCCAGCCATTTGATGGCCCGGCCTTATGGGCTCGCACCGCTCGAGCGCGGTCCCCGTGCGATCGAGATCGATACCAATCGATACTCCTAGACTTTGCAGAGTGGCTGCCGGCTCCGTGGTCACGTTCTCGTAGCAGACCCGGGTGGAGCGATCCGGCCCGAGGCGCCGACAAAGCCATTCGGTCGCCGCATTGATGATGGCCCACCTCAGAGATGTGCGCACCGTCGACTTCGGACGTATGGCCTTTTGCAGTCCCGCTTTGACATCGCGATCATAACGCTGGAGCAAGGACCACGCCACCGCGCGCCCGTCACGGACGAGGTGAATGACGTAGAGATCGATGTCTGTGACGCGAGCAAGGGCGTGGGCACGTCCAGGCAACTTTGAAGAGTCGATAACCGCCGTTGCCCCGGTTACAGCAGCGATGGCATTAAATAGACGCGAGGTGTGTTCTGCGTACTCGCTGAACTCCTTGCGGCTTGCTATGCCGAGGAGCAGCCTGAGAGAGCCCGTGATGGACTCGAACTTATGCTGCAAGACGCTGTAGCGCTCAATCAAGGAGGCATCGTGGCCATCAAGCCATTGATCGACGATGGCACTCCAGACTGGACAGTCACGAATGGGAGCACCGCAAGCGCAGTATTCGTTCCCGCTCCAAACGTGCCGTGCCAGTGTTGTGACCTCGCCCGCCCCAAAAACTTCGGAACTCTGGTCCAAAATGATGTCAAGGATGGTCGATCCACTGCGACCGTATCCGGCAATGTAAATGACTCTGGGGCGTTGAACAGATGCCATCCGCCGCAACTCCTTTCAATAAGTCGAATAAATCGGCTATAGTGTTCAGTCAATATTGTAGCAACCGAGAAGCTCTTGCCAGACATATGCTCTTCTATCTTTGTATTGGCAATACTCAAGCAGGATTTGAGCCGATAACCATATGGTCGCAACGCGTCTTGTGTATGGTATCCCACAAACGCTCGCAGGCTCCAAAGACAGCAAGCGAGGTCCATCCCTTGATGCCATTGACAAGAGCCCCAGAAGCCCCTGAACAGGCTTTCCATGGGTAGACGCTTGTCCAGGTGTCCGAGGCTAGGTCGCCGCGACTTGAGCGTGAAATGCTGGTGGCTTGGCGCTCTGGTGGCAATGTCCGTCGCCTCGCCCGCCGGACTATCGGCCGAGGTGGCGTTTTCTGGTGCCAAGGGTTACGGAGCTGGGGCCACGGGATGGCGAAATGGCCGGATCCTGAAGGTCGTGAACACCAACGATTCCGGGCGTGGCTCGCTTCGGGATTGCCTCGAGCGTCAGTCAGGGCCTCGGCTCTGCCTAGTCGCGACTGGCGGGACCATAAATCTCGATAGGGCGATTTTCGTCCGTTCGGATGTCTACCTCGCCGGCCAAACGGCGCCGGGCGACGGCATCCAACTGAGACTGAGCGGTCGGGACGACGGCAAGTCGCCTTTGATCATCAAGAACAGCAGCAACGTCGTGATCCGCTTCATCAAGAGCAGGCCAGGTCCTGGTGCGCTCGCCACACCGAGTGTCAGCGCTCTGCTGATCGAAAACTCTCATGACGTGATGCTGGATCACCTATCATTGATGTTCGCGACGGATCAGGTCTTCTCGGTCCATGTAGAAGGCGGTGCGACCAGGAACATCACGCTTCAGAAAAGCATCGTAGCTTGGGGCCTGCAGAACGCCAATCACCCCAAGGGCAAACACAGCAAGGGCGCTTTGATCTGCTCGGCCACGGCAGGGGGCGTCAAGGCTGGAAACCGCTGTGGTCGCGTTACTCTCCTGGGCAATCTTTTTGCCCACAACAACGACCGCAATCCCGATGTGAAATCGACTGGCGAACCGATCGAGATCGTCAGCAACGTTTTCTACAACGCCAAGAGCCAGTTTGGTGAATTCTATGACCACTATGGCAACGCAAAGGTCAACTACATCGGCAATGTCGCCCTCGCTGGACCGTCGACACGGCGCATCAAGCCGCCCTATTCCGTGCAGATCTTCGATTTCAATCCTCAGACTTCCGTTTCCGTCTATCTCTCGGGCAACACCAACGACCATCACCGGCCATACGCCACTGGCGCCGAAACCTTGGTTCTCGATCCAGAGCATCAAGGACAAGTCCTGACCGAGCCGATTATGCCGACCGCCGGTACGCTGGCGGAAAGCCATGCCTTGTTGGCCTCTTTAGCGCCGGAGGTTGGAGCCGCTCTGCCAGACGGTCGTCTCCGCGACCCCCTCGATGCTCGCGTCATCGCCGATGCTGTCAACCGTACGGGCTCCATAATCGATCATCCTAGCGATGTGGGCGGCTATCCCGAACTCGATGCCGGTAGAACGCCGGAAGATACGGATCAGGACGGTTTGCCCGATGTATGGGAAGACGCACTACCCGGTCTGCAGGCGGCCACATTCGATGCCTGGGACGACCGCGACGGCGATGGTTGGAGCAATATAGAGGAATATCTAAGCGTTCTCGCCGGCGATATGCCGGATCCACGGCCTTAAAGCTTAGTTAAGTTCCAAGAAATCTTCCCGCACCCATCCGTCAGGTCCTGAAGTGAAATCAATCTTCCACCAAATCGATTGCTGAGGCTGGCCCGGCCGCTTTATGCAGAATTCTACGGCGACACCCTCGGCACCGGCAAATTGAGTACCGACCCTGGATTTCGGGCCACAGCCCGCGTTTGGCGGACCGTCCCGCAGCCCAAAATTCGACGCCAATCGCACCAGCGGACGGGGTGGGGGCGCCCCTGCTGCTCGCTCGTTCAAGTATTCTTCAAGGTTGGTATAGCCGTCGTTGTCCTCATCGTCATTGCGGTCTACCGGATCATTTGGGTTGAGACCGTTGTTGACCTCCCACTGATCGGGCATGCCGTCCGCATCGCTGTCCGTCGGGGCTATGCCGGTCAACAGTACAGGCCAACCGCCAACCTGCGACGGATTATCGATAATGCCACCTTGTCTAGTCGCCACGTCCGTCGCGATCCGGTTGTCCGCTGCATCACGATTCCAAGGCATGGCCCCGGCATTGGCCAGGACCCATGCCTCGGTCTCAGAAGCCGGCCTTACCGAACCGGTCAAGCCTCGGGGGAATTCGGGGTCGACCACGGGGTTGCTCTCGCAATCAGTCGAATCGACGATGTGGGCGTCATTCGGGTTGAGAACGCCGTAAATTGCCGGTTCCCGCCAAGGATTGCTGGGATTCGACGGCGGCACCCCGGCCACCCCTTCGCCGATATTGTCCTGCATGCAGAGGTGCATCGGCTCGACAGTACCGGAAGGCAGTCTGCTCGGCGGATAATAGCGGTCCTGAATGTCTCTTGCGTCCACCCCGTAAGGCATCAGCAGCTTGGTTCTTGTGTTGGGCCCACCAATGAAGACGTTCCCCGCGACGTTGACCCAGCTCTCGCCCCTGCCGTTCCAGTAGTCCAGGTAGCCGTTCTGGGCGTTGTAGACGACATTATTGCGGAACTCGATCTCGCCACTCATGGTACCGCCGCTCTTCGGCGAAAGCGGATCGAATTTTCCGCAGACGCTGTTCGCGTTCCTCATGACATTGTTTGCAATGAGGTTACCGATCATCGACACCCCGCAACCGCGCAGGTTCGGCCCCATGGAGTGGCGGCCATTTGTATGGGTGCTATCGAACAGGCCCTCGTATAGGAAGGAGTTCTGGATCGTGGTGCGATCCTGATAGTTGGTCGAGATCAGTTGGTCCGTTGCCCAAGCACAGGAGATGTGGTCGATGATGATATCGCTCACATCGAAATTCGATTCACCGCCGACCTGTATGCAATTGGGTGATGAGCTCGGGATGACGGTCGGTCCGAGGCGGATCTTGATGTGCCGGATGATGACATTGCTGGCGTTGATGAAGACGCCGCTTTGAAGATTCTGCCCGTGCCGAATCTGGATGCCCTGCCCGGGTGCCGTTTGTCCGGCAATGGTTATGTCGTCGTGCTCAATCCAAAGGACGCTATCCAGCACGATGTCACCGTCAACCGCAAAAACGCAGGTGCGCGGGCCCAGGGCCTCGACACACTCTCGCAGAGTGCCAGGACCACTGTCCGCCAAGCTCGTGACGATGAAAACGTCTCCTCCCCGGCCTCCTGATGCAAATCGCCCGAATCCCTCTGCCGAGGGAAAGGCGAGGGTTTGAGCGTAACTGCTGGCCGGAAGCGAGACGAGTGCTGCCAACCCGATAAACTGCAAGAAGGTGGCGAAAAGCCTTCTAGGGAAACTCGGAGAACCGACTGACATCACGCCTATCACGTCCGATCCTCCCATCCCAGGCCATGAATGAAACGGCCGATTTTTGACCCCAAATTCTAATATTAACGATTATGGGTCTTTGAGTCGATGTGATTCCATGAAAAACTATGCATTGGACGTAACAAATGTGATTGAATTACAACTTGATGTTGCACTAAGGCAAAAGGTTGTTTATTTGACTGTTGTTTGATGATTATAATGGTGTCCATGTCTAATGTCCTGCTAGATGATGCCCTTAGATCCAGACTCACGTAAGATTGTGTGAAGCTATTTAGAGTTGTGTCATTTCCTTCGACAACCTCATGGAGTAGGAATGCGAGGTGGTTAAGCGGCTCGCTCCGCCTGCTTGCTACAGCGATGGGAAAGGTTGGACCGACCAGTGGGTTGAGACGATGATCTTGCGCAAGATGCCCGAACCTATGAAGCCAGTGAACGCCTCTCGAAGAGAGCAGAACCGTAATCCGATTGCATTCCTGGAACTCGCCAGAATCGTGGCCACGACAGCCATCTTGGCGATCCCTCGCCTTGGATACGTCGTCGCAGGGGCCTCGCCCTTCATCCTTGCGGCCCTTGCGCCAACCACGGCGATTGCGCAGCATTCCGGAGAATACAGGCTTGGCGCTCAAGATCGGCTCAGCATCAAGATTGGCCGCTGGCGCCCCGCGGAAGGGGTATATGAAAGCTGGGATGGGCTTGGCGGAGAGTATGTCGTTGGGCCCGATGGATTGCTTTCTATTGCGCTCGCCGGGACTGTCCCCGCAGAAGGGCACACAATCACTGAACTCGCAGAAGAAATTTCGCGCCGCATCCAAAGGCGGGTTGGCATGGTCGAACCACCCTCCACCTCCGTCGAAGTTATTGAGTTCCGTCCGTTCTACGTTGTTGGTGCAGTGAACAGCCCGGGTGAGTTCCCTTTCCGTCCGCAGATGACGGTCTTGCAAGCGGTCGGATTGGCCGGTGGTCATCTGCGTGCCGCTGTGCCCCTCCTGCGCCCGGAGCGCGAGACACTGATAGAAGTCCGTGAGTACGAAGTCTTGAGATTGCAGCGTTTTAGTTTGATCGCCCAATTGGCACGGCTTTCCGCCGAACTCGCAGGTGCGGAAGAGTTGACTGTACCGGAAGAACTCGAAAAGTACCCAGATGCGGCGGAGATGCTTAGGACTGAAGCTGATATCCTCGCCGCACGATCCGAAGCCTTGAAGTCGGAAAAGCTCGCGATCGAGGAGTTTAGACGACTCCTTGGCAGCACGATCGAAAGTCTCGGCAAGGAAATCAAGCTTCGAACGCGCCAACTTGCCCTAGCGCGTGAAGAACTCAATAAGTTGAAATCCCTGGCAAATCGCGGCCTGGTGACGGCATCGCGCGAGAGCAACTTCGCGAGGCAGGTTGTCGATTTGGAGGCAAAGCAGATTACGCTAGAAGTCGCAAGACTTACAGCGGAGCAACAGTTGAATGAGGCGATCCGAGATGAACTGGACCTAGTAAACGACAGGCGACGTTCTATCGTGACGGAACTGCGTGAAACACGCCAAAGGCTTGAAGAAACAGAGGTCCGATTTCGCACTGCGGAAGCCCTTGTGTCCGAGGTCGCCTCCCTCGGCGGCAACATGACAATGACACAAAGCGGTACTGGACCAACTTATCGGTTGATGCGCCGTGTTGAAGGACAGACTCTGACATTGACGGTAGATGAACAGGACCTAATCCAACCTGGGGATACCTTGAAGGTCTTCGCACCGACGATCGAGCCTGGTATGAGGCCCAGCGCAGCACAGGAACTGCCCGGTTAATGGGCGCGGCCGAGATTTGCCGGGCCGGCCGAACCTCTGGCCACATGCCGTATGAACGAAATCAATGGATCAATCAGAATAATCTCCTTGAAAAATTCTTGCTGTTGGCATCTCGCTGCATCAGCAGAGATTTCAGACGACTTGGCTTAACTTAATCAGAGAATCGCATTCAAAGCAGCCTAAGGAAATTGAGTGTTGTCGGATCGACCAATCGTCGTTTGCTACCCCTTTATCGGAGATAAAATCGGCGGTAGCCACATTTCCACAATAAAACTGGTCCAAGGTTTGGATACCCAAAGAATTCGACCTATTGTCGCGGTGCATGAGCGAGAGGGTGACTTGGCGCCTCTACTTGATTGCCAAGGCCTGGATGTTATCCCGGCTCCCGATGTCGAAATTCTCGCGACAAGGCGACAGCGTAGGACCAATGCAGGGCGTGTCTCGAACCTTTGGAACTATTTCACAGATTCGATTCCGAGGATGAAGGAATTTCTTATCGCCCACGGCATCGAGATCGTACACACCAACGACGGTCGTATGCATGCCACCTGGGCGGCCGCTGCGAGGGCAGCCCGTGTCAAGCTGCTCTGGCACCACCGAGGCGACCCCGGTGCGCTGGGTGTGAATACTTTAGCCCCAGTCCTGGCAAATCACATCGTCACCGTCTCCCGGTTTGCCCGCCCCCGTCACCCTATTCTGCCGGTGGGCCACAAATGGTCGGTCGTGCACAGCCCGTTCGAGCACCCGACAGCAACTCCCGATCGGGCAGAGGCGCGGAAAGCCCTTATCGAAGAATTGCGTTGCTTACCTGACACGCGTTTTCTCGGCTATTTCGGTGTTCTCAACGTCCGAAAACGCCCAGTCGCGTTCGTCGAAATCGTCCATGCGTTCAAACAGGCTCATCCTGAAATCCCTGTTACCGGCCTTTTGTTCGGCAAGTCGGCGCCAGACGGCCCACAACTGGAGGACGCAGTCCGCAGCCGGGCTGATGAGTTGGGGATCGGCGACCGGATTCATCTTATGGGATTTCGACAGCCTATCGAACCCTATATGTGCGCGGTCGACGCTCTATTGGTACCGGCCTTGAACGAACCCTTCGGGCGCACTCTTATAGAGGCGATGATGCTGGGCACACCCGTTGTTGCGACTAACCATGGCGGCAACCGCGAGGCAATTGAAGATGGGCGAACCGGCTTTCTCGTAGAAGCCGAGAATCCCAACGCATTCATCGCACCGGTCCACCACTTAATGTCGGATTCCGACTGTTGGCGTCACATCAGTGAAGCAGCCAGGCATTGGTCATTGTCTTCGTTTGGCCTAGCAAAGCATGTCGAAATGATTACGGAAATCTACGAGAACCTTGTGCATCGTTCGGTTCGGCGTACCGCGCCAACACAAGCTGATTGTTCCCGAGCGTAATGCCAAGAACAACCCAGATGCAGCCGCGAAGCATATGACTGACCTGCGTGACATAAACTTCCTGATCATCGGTGCCGCCAAGAGTGCGACGACCTGGCTACAGCAGTCGCTGATGGGCGATCCGGAGGTCTCTATGCCAGACCCCGAAATCCATTACTTCAGCCGGGAGTATCGGCGCGGTGATGATTGGTATCGCGCGCAGTTTCCGACAATCCAAGGCCGCCGCCTCGTTGGTGAGAAATCCAACTCCTACCTAGATTGCCCCGAGGCGGCAGCCCGTATCCGCAAGGTCCTACCTCACGCAAGACTTGTAGCGCAGCTGCGCAATCCGATAGAGCGGGCCTACTCCGACTACTGCATGCTGTACCGTCGTGGCGAAGTTGGCATCGACATTGACCGTTACTTGGATCCTCGCAAGACTGATGGCAATCGTTTTTTGAGCGGTGGGCTATATTACAGCCATTTGGAACAATATATTTCGCGATTTCCTGTCGAACAATTGCTTGTTCTACTTTACGAGGACATGAAATCCGCGCCGGGCGCTCAGATTGCTCGCGTCAGAAGCCATCTCGGGCTCGCCGCGAGCACGCCGCCCTTGTTCGTCAAAGTCAAAGTGAAAGACAAGGCGACGCCAATGATCGCGCCCGGTCTGAAGCGCTATCTACGGCCTTTCAAACCTCTAGTCGCTCCTTTGCGCCAAAACCAGTACTTCAAAGCCCTTCACGCCCATTTTGCACGCGAGATTGCGTACCCGTCGCTGAGCGCAGATCTGCAAGCCCGCCTTGTCGACTATTATGCAGCGGATGTGGAACGCTTGAGCGCGCTCTTGGATCGGGATCTTTCCAATTGGCTGCTGGATACGCCAAGCGCGGTATCGTTTAACCTCACGGCGAACTCCGACAATTGTGCAGAGGGCAGCGTGCGTTGATACGCCCCACGACCTCTAGCCGTGCGAGTTCGGTCATGCTGCATTCGCCTTACAAAACTCGACGGGAGCCAGCGAACGGGCGACAAAAACATGCTCGAGCGAAGGATTCAGGAAGACGATGACACGTGGACTCAGCGACCTGACCGGCGCCCGTGCTTCGAGGCGAATAGCCGTCGTGGCCAGCCTGACCCGTTCGTTGACGAATTTTCGGCTCGAACTCCTGAAGAGCATGATTGCCGCAGGCCATGAGGTAGTCGCACTTGCTCCCGAGAATGATCCCGTGGTGGAACGCACCCTAGATGCCATAGGCGTGAAGTTCATAAGGATTCCGATGGCCCGGACCGGTCTCAATCCGCTGGCGGATCTCTACACCCTCTTTATTCTTTGGTGGCATTTTCGCCGGCTCAAGCCCGACACCACGATCCCTTACACTATGAAGCCGATTATCTATGGATGCCTCGCTGGCCGTCTTGCTGGCGTTCAGCATAGATTTGCGTTGATTACCGGACTTGGCCACGTCTTCGCCGACGCAATTCCCTCCATGCGCACAACGCTGCTGCGTCGAATCAGTATTTCCTTGTACCGGTTGGCACTCGGCGGTGCCGAGAAGGTGTTTGTCTACAATGATGCGGATGCTGAAGATGTTCGCCAGAACCGCATGATCCGTGACTGCTCACGTCTCGAACTGGTTCCCGGATCCGGTGTGGATCTTGAGCTGTTCACGTGTTCCGACCCGCCGCTAGAGCCAGTCACCTTTCTCCTCATTGCGCGGTTGCTGCGCGACAAGGGGGTGGTCGACTATCTCGAGGCCGCAAGAGAACTGCGGCGCCGACGGCTTGACGTCCGGATCCAGTTGCTCGGCCCCTTCGATCCTAATCCGGCCGGGCTTTGCCGGGCTGACATCGACGCCTGGGTCGCGGAAGGTGTCGTGGAGTATCTGGGCGAAACGCGCGATGTCCGCCCGTATCTCGCCGGGTGCACCGTGTTCGTTCTCCCGTCATTCTACCGCGAAGGTATTCCTCGGTCGATCCTCGAAGCCATGGCCACTGGCCGGGCAATCATCACGACCGACGCGCCCGGCTGCCGGGACACGGTGCTGGAGGGTCAAAATGGGTTCATAGTCCCACCCCGTGATCATGTCAGTCTGGCCAAGGCTATGGAAGTATTCGTCCGCGACCCGGAGCTCGCGATCAAAATGGGCCAACGTTCCTATGAGCTGGCACGCGAGCGCTACGACGTGCACGCCATCAACCGACAATTGCTCAGCGCTATGGCCTTGATCTAGGCTCCGCATTTAGTCAGAGGATTCGCAATTCGGGTGGAATGTGACTCAACCCTCCTGCAGGCAAGGTGGGTTGGATGGCACATCATCTGTTTTGATTGAGCGACGAAGAGTGGGAACGGATTGAGCCTAGGCTGCCGCGCGGTCGTCGCGGCGCGCACCGGGCCAATGACCGGCGGGTTATATCCGGCATCATCCACATGCTGAAGACGGGGGCGCGGTGGCGGGACTGTCCTGTGGAGTACGGCCCTTATACGACGATCTACAATCGCTTCAACCTCTGGAGCAAGCAGGGCGTGTGGCACGACGTCTTATATGCCCTGAGCGGTCGTAGCGGCGTCGTGAGTCCAACGGC
>JAAUYK010240403.1_pt1 | contig 17601 bp, 11 predicted proteins | sample 7278021 | NCBI WGS metagenome assembly JAAUYK01 (sample SAMN14350223, study PRJNA611818) | marine sediment metagenome | isolation source: surface marine sediment (1.8m) | place: French Polynesia: Moorea | collected 2018-08
AAGAAGCACGCCCTTGGTGCTGTATAACTCGACATCCGGGCGATATTTAAGTACAAGATTAAGATACGCCAGTGCTCCCTGATCAAGATCGCCGTATGTAAACAGGACTGCATTTCTATCGAGTCTGTCCAGTACTTCACGCGCATAGTCAATTGACCAGGTATCATCTGCACGCAGATTTGCTTGCAAACTTAAGGGTAAAATAGAGACAGCAATTAAAGCAATAAAGCCAGGCAATAATAAACGGGAAATGTGCCGTTGCTTCTGCTTGAGTCTGGCAAGCAGGAAGTGCATTCCTGTAACCATCCAGATGACATAAACAGCGTAACTAATTAGTGGGTAAACACGGAAAATATTCTGATGCCACACATCAAAATCAAAATCCAGCAACAGAATCAGTAATAATGAACTGCCAAGGTAACAGGCGACAAGACTGGCGCTTTTAACTTTTCCAATAAGTTGCCACTGCGTAATAAATCCAATGACGGCAAGGAATACACCTGTATAGCCAAATTGCATCAGGCTTTGTTGCAATACAAATTTGAGAAATAAGAATTTATCGGAAAAACCGGCGCTGGCACTAACATCTTGTTGCGCATAGGCCTCTCGACTGAAGTAAAACCAGAAATCTGATAGGGATGCGATAGGCCCGTAAAATGTAATCAGGGTATCCGATCGGGAATTCACCACCATCCAAACATACGGAAGAAGTCCAACAAGTAATCCCATTATTGCCGTGAGGGAAAAAAACTGCCTCAAGTGTGGCCATAGCAATATAGCCAGTGCCGGCGACGATAATATGATCAACGGCCAGTGATTGCTCAATGCAAGCCCATAAAGCAACATAAACAGAAACACGCGTGCCTGGTTACAGGACACTCGCATGTTAAAAGCCAGAAGTAACAGCGCAAGAAACAGGAATGTGTTTAAGGTATATACCTCGGCAATAATAGCTTGCGACCAGAAAATGGATGACAAACCAAATGCTAGAGCAGCTACTGCTGAAAGCACTGTCGAACCCAGTAGTCCAAGCACCAGTTTCCACAAGACAACGCATGTACTAATTGCAAATATGGCACTTAGCAGATGTACGCGGAATGCAACACTGTCAATAGGTAACAGTGTAAACCAGTGACCCAGCAAGGTATAAAGGGGATAGCCCGGCGGATGAGCTACGCCGTTAAAATAGGCAGCGAGCACAAAATAACCGTCATCTTCAAGCAAGATGGATCGCGGTAAACTCCACAAGTAGCTCGCAACCAGCACCAGGATGACCAGGTAAAGGGAGAGCGATTGTTTATCCGATGACGGTTTGTCCATTTCTGTCGAGTGAGTATCAGTCATCAACAGTCCGGCTGGCTATAATTAGGCATCCAGTTCGAGCTTTTCCATCCTGTAGCGCAGTGCCCTGAAACTGATTCCCAACAATTTTGCTGCAGCTGTCTTATTGCCATTCGTCTTGGCAAGCGCATCCATGATTGCTTTTTTCTCGACTCCTGCAAGGTACTCTTCAAGGTTACTATTCGCGAGATCATGTATATGCATTGTATGGTTACCCTGAACAGGCTCAAGACCAATATCTGCAGGTGTTATCGTATCCGCCTCACACATGGTAATAGCTCGTTCCAGCATATTTTCCAGTTCCCTGATATTACCGGGATAATCATGTGTCATTAATATACTCATGGCTTCATCTGAGATAGAAACCTTATGTGTTTCATTAATGACATTCAGTTTATCCATTATATGCTGTGCCAATAACGGGATATCATCTTTCCTTTCCCTTAGAGGGGGCACGTTCAATTCGATTACGTTGATACGGTAAAAAAGGTCCTGCCTGAAGATACCTTTATCAACAAGTTCCGCCAGGTTTTTATGCGTAGCACTCAAAATCCTGACATTCACCGGTATCTCCTGCTGCGCTCCGATAGGACGTACTTTTTTCTCCTGGATGGCGCGGAGTAATTTCACCTGAATGTTTTGTGGTAAGTCGGCAATCTCATCAAGAAATAAGGTGCCACCCTCGGCAGCCTGGAATAGCCCACCCTTATCTGACACTGCCCCTGTAAAACTGCCCTTGGTATGGCCAAAGAACTCGCTTTCCATCAACTCGTGCGGTATCGCGCCACAGTTAACCGGAACAAACGGATAACCGGCCCTTGCCCCCATGTTATGGATCAGTCGCGCAACCAGTTCCTTACCTGTACCGGATTCACCGCTAACATAGATAGGGGCCTGGCTTCGTGCCAGTTTGCCAATCTTGGCCCTTAATGCAGTGATAATCGGACTTTGTCCTATCAGGGTTTGGTCATCAGCAACGTCATTCCTTGAAAGATTCAGTGCATCATTGACCAGTGCCCTTAACACCTTTAGATCAACTGGTTTGGTAAGAAAATCAAACGCGCCGTATTTCAGCGCAGTAATAGCCGTATCCATGTTGCCATGCGCAGTTATGACAGCCACAGGTAATTTAGGATAGATACCAAGGATCTCATTAACAAAATCCACACCGTTACCGTCAGGTAACTTCATATCTGTAAGGCAAATGTCATATTCATTTTTTTTCAGTAGTTCGCGCGCGGCGCTGAGATTTTCAGCGCAATGACTATTAATTGACATGCGTGTTAACGTGATATCCAGCAGTTCACGGATATCGGGTTCGTCATCAATTATAAGTGCTAGCTTGGACATGCTGGCTCACTACACCTGTTTTTTCACATGCATAAATATGATTCTGAATGTTGTACCTTTATCAGAACTTCTTAACAGTAACAAATTTGCTGAGTTTGCCTCGCATATCTCCCTGGCCAGGTACAGACCGAGTCCTGAACCATCGGTTTCAGTCGTAAAGAATGGCTCAAACAAACTTTCCCGGATATTTTCCGGGATGCCGGCACCATAATCAATTACATCGATGTAGGGCCGTTGGTAATTCCTGTCGGTACCGCTACGAATAGTCAATAAAGGTGTACCACGTGAATAACGCAGGCCATTTTCGCACAGGTTCCATAACACCTGATGCAACTGGATCGGATCAATGTTTATTTGCAGCTGCTCATCCTGCAAATCAAGTTCAATACAAGCAGTATTAAACTTGTATCTGCTCCTGACCTCGTCGGCAAATTTCAATAACCATGGCTTCAGTAAAATACGTTCCGGGGCTGTTTCACCGCGTTTACTAATACTCAGTACATTTTCAATAATGCTATTTACACGAGTTGAGTGCTCATTAATGATTTCAACAAGACGTTGGTCTTCACTGGAGAGCTTGTCGGATTCATGCAGCAGCTGTCCGGCATGATTAATTGCGCCAAGCGGGTTACGAATCTCGTGCGCAATACTCGCTGCCAGCCTGCCGAGCGAAGCCAGTTTCATTTCCTGCGCACGCTGACGAATACTGGCTATGTCTTCGAGAAATACCAGGATCTGGTAACTGGAACCATATGCCAGGCGTACAAATGAGGCTTGCACTTCTATCTCGCTGTTATCAGGTTTGATAATGACCTTGTAGAGATTTTCATCTTTCAGCCATTTGTCGATATGTATTTTAAGTTTGGAAGTGATTTGCTGAACGGTATCTTCATTATCAGTGGTTTTATGTTTGAGTAATCTGCCGGCAGAAGCGTTAATTAACAGTGGTTTTAAATTATTGTCCAGCACCACGATGCCAGATTGCATTCTTTGCACAATGTGCTCATTCAATTCAGCTAATTCGGAGACTTCCTCGGCGCGCTTTTCAGCCAGCGCTTCCGATTCGCGCACCCTTGCCGATAACAGGTTGCCAATAATTGCCGTAACAAAAAAAGTCGCACCAAGTATCCCGGCATGGATGTAATTGACATTGTAGGCAAATAGAAAAAACTGGATATAGAGCTCATGCGCGAGCACGGCAATGGTTGCTATGGCCGCAAACAATATCGCTATCTTGCCAGCGCGTAAAATACTGCCACCCGCCACTGCGATAACAAGCAACATACCGAACCCACTACTCAAGCCATTACTGGAATACATCATCAAACTTAGTACGATGATATCGACAAGCGCATGGATCGCTATCTGCAAATAGTAGCGCGGCACCTGCATCTGTATAAACGCAAGAAACAGTATGGCAATTACCAGGTAACCATGGGCAACTATACTGAATAGATTGGCATCCAGCAGTCCCAGCGGTTGAGGTAATTGCCCGATATGTATTAACGAGACAAACAAGCCGGCTAGCAGGATGCGATAGGTATTAAAATACTGTAGAGCAGTCCAACTGACGGGTCTGTAGTTAATAGAACTAACAGTAGATGAAATGGCCGTATTCATAGTCCTGTGTCTTTCGAACTTTTGGTCTGCATTTGATATGGTGTTAATGTCATAGAAAGCAGTTAGTAACTCTGGCTTGTTTTGATAGACTACCTTTGTTTATTTAAGATGTAACATGTATTTTGTATTATTCTCTTCATTTCCTCGACTATTTTCCTAGGCTAAAACATGAACTTACATGAATATCAGGCAAAAAAGCTATTTGAAGACTTCGGCATAAATGTTCCACCCGGAAAGCCCGCTTTTTCCATTAAAGATGCAGTACGCTACGCAAATCAGCTCGGTGGAGACCGCTGGGTTATTAAAGCCCAGGTTCACGCGGGCGGGCGCGGTAAAGCCGGCGGGGTAAAAATCGTTAAGGGCATAGAGGAACTGGAAAAAGTGGCCAAGAGCATGTTGCAAAGCAGGCTGGTTACCAAGCAATCTGCCCCAACAGGACAACCCGTCAACTGCGTACTGGTATCAACGGTTTCAGAAATTGCTGATGAACTGTATCTCGGTATGGTCGTGGATCGCGGCAGCAGGCGTATCGCCATCATGGCTTCCACGGAAGGCGGCATGGATATCGAGGAAGTAGCCGCAACCAACCCGGAAAAAATTATTACCGTTGTCGTTGATCCTGTGCTTGGATTACTAAATCACCAGTGTAGACGTATTGGCTTCGAGTTGGGACTTGATGCTCGCCAGCGTGACCAGTTAAACAAGATACTGAATGGCCTGTATAAGCTATTCACTGATAAAGATCTGAGCCTTGTTGAAATTAATCCGCTGACCATTAATGGGGATGGTGACCTTGAGGCATTGGACGCAAAAATTGGTATTGATGACAATGCGCTGTTCAGGCAACCACATCTTGAAGAATGGCGCGACCCTTCACAGGAAGACGAAAAAGAAAGCATTGCCAAGCGTTTTGATCTCAATTACGTCACGCTGGATGGCAATATCGCCTGCATGGTAAACGGTGCAGGCCTGGCAATGGCAACAATGGACATTATCAAGTTACACGGCGGTGAACCTGCAAATTTTCTTGATGTGGGAGGTGGTGCTACCGCCGATCGCGTTGCTGAAGCATTCAAGTTGATAGTCTCGGATGGCAATGTACAAGCAATACTGGTCAATATTTTTGGTGGCATCGTACGCTGTGATCTCATTGCTGATGGCATTATTCAGGCCGTCAAGGAAGTTGGTGTTAATGTGCCCGTCGTCGTCAGACTGGAAGGTACTAACGTCGATGAAGGAAAAAAGAAACTGGCAGATAGCGGCTTGACAATAACCGCTGCTGACAACCTGACTGATGCTGCCAAGAAAGCGGTTGCTGCAGCGGGAGGTAAAGACTGATGGCCATACTTATCGATAAAAATACCAAGGTCATAGTCCAGGGCTTTACCGGTAGACAGGGCACGTTTCATGCCGAACAGGCAATTGAGTATGGGACCCAGGTAGTCGGCGGTGTTACACCAGGACGCGGTGGTGAAAAACATCTTGATAAGCCGGTATTTGATACTGTAGCCGATGCCGTGCAGGAAACCGGCGCCAATGCATCAATGATCATGGTGCCGGCAGCCTACGCGGCTGAATCCATTGCCGAGGCAGCCGAGGCAGGCATAGAAATAATTGTTTGTATAACCGAAGGTATCCCGGTTATTGATATGGTTAAAGTACGCGCCTACCTTGAGAACATGCCATCTGTTCGTTTGGTTGGGCCTAATTGCCCAGGCGTTATTACCCCCGAACAATGCAAGATTGGCATTATGCCAGGCAGTATTCACAAGGCTGGCAACATTGGTATTGTATCCCGCTCCGGTACCCTTACCTACGAGGCAGTTCACCAGACTACGACCAACGGTCTGGGTCAAAGTACCTGCGTGGGTATTGGCGGCGATCCAATTCATGGCATGAATTTTATCGATTGCCTCGGTCTGTTCCAGGAGGATCCTGATACCAAGGGCATTATCATGGTCGGTGAAATCGGCGGCACGGCAGAAGAAGAGGCAGCCAGTTTCATCAAGGATAACGTCACCAAACCGGTAGTTGGCTATATCGCCGGTGTTACTGCACCACCGGGAAAACGAATGGGACATGCTGGCGCCATCATCTCTGGCGGCAAGGGTACGGCAGCTGATAAATTTGCGGCACTTGAAGATGCAGATGTGTTGACAGTACGCTCCCCGGCAGAACTGGGAACAGCAATACTAGGGAGACTCAAAGACTAGTCAACGACAGTTATTTCCTGTTAATCACTAATGGTTATCCATACTGACTTGAAAGCGTATTAGCACTATTGTCCAGATTACCTTTCATCATCTTTTTCCTGTCTGGCGCTGCTGCCCTTGTTTATGAAAATCTCTGGTTTCGACTTGCCGGGCTAAACGTCGGTAATAGCGTCTGGGGTGCGGCTGTCGTACTGGCAGCATTTATGGGTGGCCTGGGTTTAGGTAACTGGATTGTCTGCCGCTTCGGTGTCCGAATTAAGCAACAGTTACAAGCCTACATTATTCTTGAAGTATTAATTGGCGTGACGGGTATCGCCCTTATTCTGATATTTCCGTTCCTGCCAGACTTACTATCGCCATTATTCCGACCACTTTTGGAAACTGGCTGGCTGCTTAATCTCTGCAGGATAAGCCTGATTTTCCTTTTATTATTACTACCCACAGTGGCAATGGGCGCCACTTTACCGCTGATGGTCAGAGCTGTCTGCAAGATCGATCATAACTTTGGCGCCGTACTGGGCCAGCTGTACGGCTGGAATACCATTGGTGCGCTTACTGGAGTCATACTCTGTGAGTTCATTTTTCTTGACTGGTTTGGCATTAGAAATACCGGCTTTATCGCGCTGAGTCTAAATCTGTTGGCGATCATACTGGCCATGCGACTTCGTAACACGTTTCAGCAAATCGATTATGAACCACGGCCGGAATCAGACTATGCAGCAGCAGTAGAAAAACCCGGTGCATCCGCGATAAGGCTATTGGCTGCCGTATTTACTTGCGGATTTATCTTGCTTGCGCTTGAGGTTGTCTGGTTCAGGTTTCTGTTGCTGACCATTTCAGGCACCGGCCTGGTCTTCGCTATCATGCTTGCGATTGTACTGGCAGGAATTGGCATGGGTGGCTTACTCGTATCCACTCTACAGCGAAAGGAAATTGATATTGGTCAATACTGCATAGAGCTTTCACTATGTGCAGGCATTGCTACCGTATTTACCTATATCTTTTTTCAACAAGTCTACTTTCAATATGCCGGTAACAGCTCACCTTCTCTAGGCGTATTTCTGTTTTACGCAACATTTTTAATGCTACCCACTTCCATACTATCCGGCATGTTATTTACCTCCTTGGGCATAGAGCTCCGCAAGCTAATCAAGCAGGAAACTCGTGTCGTAGGGATGCTGACTCTTGCCAACACATTTGGTGCAATGATGGGTGCGCTGGCAGCGGGACTGCTGATGCTGGTGTTACTTGGCATGGAGCTATCACTTTGGATACTTGCAATTTGTTATGGCCTGGTTGCCCTATTGATTCCTGGCCGCAAACGAGTTAACCGCTTCGCCTTAACGCGTATTGTGCCAGCATCCTTATTTGCCATATTGATACTATTTTTTCCATTTGGCCTGATGAAAGACACCTATTTTCAAAATGTTTTTAGCAAGTGGGGAGCGGCGAAGATTGCCGCCATCAGTGAAGGGTTGGTAGCGACAAACTTCTACTATGTTTATGAACAGTTTGACAGGCCGAAATACTATCGCCTGATGACTAATGGCTATTCAATGTCTGGTACGGCATGGCCGTCGCAACGGTATATGAAACTCTATGCCTATCTTCCCGCCGCAATACACCCGAATATGAAAAATGCGCTGCTTATCAGTTATGGTGTAGGTTCCACCGCAAAAGCAATTACCAACCTGGGCGCACTTGATACGATAGATATTGTCGATATATCGAGGGATGCGTTGGAGCTAAGCGATATCATTTATCAAAGTCGGGAAGCACATCCGCTAGCTGATAAACGGGTCAATGTTCATATTGAGGATGGACGTTTTTTTCTTCAAACAACCGATAAAACCTTTGACTTGATAACAGGTGAGCCGCCGCCGCCAAAAATAAATCACGTTGTCAATTTATATACCCAGGAATACTTTAAGCTTATTTATGAGCGTTTAAATGAGGGCGGCCTGACGACCTACTGGCTACCTGTTTATCAGTTGAGTGCACAGGAAAGTAAATCGATCATTAAGGCATTTTGCAACGTGTTTCAAAACTGTACCCTTTGGTCAGGTGCTGGACTTGAATGGATGCTGGTTGGTATGCGCGGTGAGCCTCATAAAACCGACAGCGACCAATTTACATTCCCGTGGAAAGACAGCGTTATAGCAAACGATTTAAAGAATACCGGTATTGAGCTGCCTGAACAGCTTGGATCGCTATTCCTTGCCGGGAACAAGGCCCTAGGCGAGATAACGCTAAACAGTCTTCCGCTGCAGGATAATTTTCCACATCGTTTATCCGGTAAAACTTATTCCTTGCAGGAGAACCAGGTCTTTTTTAATGAAGTAATGGCTTCCACAGAAACCAGAAAACGTTTTAAGAACAGCTCATTTATTCGACACGTATGGCCAGACTCGTTGCGGCAGGATACGCTGGCTTATTTTGACTATCAGCGCGTACTATCAGACGTTTTCTTTGGCGCAGGTAAAGACAGCGGTTACTTTTTTACAGATTTTCATAAAGTGCTGACTGATACCAGGCTTGAGACATTGCCTCTGTTGATGCTCAAGAGCGATTTTCAAGAGCAGTTGATTGCGAGGCAATTGGCTTCTGAAGGAGATACACGGAACGAGATCAGTTTGATCCTGGCAAAGTCAGCAATTAGCAAGCGACAATATGCCGGTGCTATTGCTTTACTAGAGTCTTACATGGACCGTAGTCCGGACTCGGAACAACAATATATCTATCCGTTCTACCTGTATCTGTTATGCATTGAGAAAAGGTATGATGAAGCTGAACAGCTAGGTAAAAAGATAGTAGAACAAGGCACCGGTGATGAATCTTCCAGGACCTATTTTACCTGGCTTGAGGAAACCTTTCCTGTACGTATCTTGCCAGTCCAGGGTTCACTCAGTTGGAAAATGCATTGATATCATCAATGATATGTAAAAGATCTTTGGTAAATTCTGCTTTGTCGCGCTTATCGAGGTGGGAACCATCAGGTAAAGAAAAGCGTTGTAATGCTGCGTAGTCTTCAAAGTGTATGCTTGCTCTGTGTTCATCGGTAATCCTGTCCCAAAAATATTGACGCGGATAACGTGCCTGCATTATTTCATAGACAAGTTTGTCTGTTGGGAAGGCAATAAAAACCACATTCCCACCACGCTGCTGAATGCTTGCTAGATAATTGTTTATCTCTTGTGTTACTGGCGTGACCATGTCATCTGATGCGTTGCCGAGCCCGCTTATTCTTTGTTGGTAATAGCTTTTCAGGTCGTCGTTAGAGAGTGACCGCTTATCTGATAAATAATCCCTGTTTAGACTATGAGCAACACGTTGTAGATAAAAATCTGGCATCGTGACCTTACTATAGTCGGCTGAGCGTTCCCTGTTCGGAAAAAGCATAAGATAGTTACCAGACATATTTTCAGCCGTGTCAAGCCAGTCCAGTAATACAGTCATCGGCCTGGCACCCAGTAAACGGGTTACCAGTTTTGACGTTATCTGATCATCTATCAAGGCATCTATGCTTCGATATATTTCGATACTTTTGTGACGATAGTGCTGGTTATAATAAGATGTCCATTCAATAGCACGATCACTGCTTTCATCTGGCGCCAGACTCGAAGCAGAAAAAGAGACCAGTATGTTGCCAGTTATACGTTCATCTTCCGCGAGGTCTTTCAATACTGGCAAAAACGAAGAACCATCAATAGATAGTTGCACTGGCACATAGTCAGATTCACTCGCCATAACTTCAAGATCCAGACCCAGTTGCGAACGTGACGCCCCAACGATAATCAGGGACTTATCACCCAACAAGGCTGCGTTTTCCCTGTTCCTTGACCAGAGCAACGGACTATCCGATAACGACGGCTCCCAACCTGTCTCACGCAAATTAAATTCGAGTAGCAGAATAAAACATGTAAAACCAACAAGAGCAATCGACCAACTCTTTATCCAGCCATGCTGCAACATATTTCTATCAGAATTGAAAATAGATGAATGCACGGTCATCACCTGCTGAAAATAAATAAATGAGTGAAATCTGAAAAAACATTATCACGCCTCTTGTCATTGGCCCTAAATAAGACATCACTTGCTCGAATGACTTCTCACGTCGACTAATTTGCCAACCAACGAGTAGTAAGGAAACACTGAGCGCAAGCAACGTATCCAGTTGAATAGGTGCCGAAACAGGCGAAGTATGAAAAATATTACCGAGGATCAGTAAAGCAATTTCCAAAGACGGGGCTCGAAAAAACACCCAGGTCAGAGAGACAACAAGAAAAGTAAATATTATCAGGAAGCACTGGGTCACTTTAGAAAAGACCAGTTCTTGTGTAACGCTGCTTTTGACATATTTTTCGACCAATAAATAAAGTCCATGCATGCCTCCCCAAATAACAAACATCCATGAGGCACCATGCCATAAGCCAACAAGCAACATAACCAATAACAGATTAATAGCAGTTCTTGTTTTACCTGAACGGTTACCACCGATTGCAATGTAAAGATAGTCACGAAACCAGGTCGATAAGGTGATATGCCAGCGTCGCCAAAAATCGCTAAACCCAATTGCTGCATACGGCGCTTTGAAATTGTGTGGCAGGTCAAAACCTAAACAATAGGCAAGCCCTACTGCGCAAGTGGAATAACCGGCAAAATCAAAAAATATTTGTCCGGAATATGCGAATATGCCGGCCCATGTCTCAAAACGACCATATGCCTGGGGCGCTTCGTAGATACGTTCAACGACAGGCGCAAGCAGCGCGTCGGCGAAAACCACTTTCATGAACAGGCCGGTCATCGTCAGGGCAAGGCCCCAGCCAAGCCGTTGAATACCTATTTTCTGCATTTGGCGACACTGTGGCAGGAACTGGCCGGCACGCACTATAGGCCCAGCAACCAGCTGCGGAAAAAATGATACGTATAGCGCGTAGTCCAGAAAAGAACTTCCAGGTTCTATTTTTCCACGATAAACATCAATTGAGTAAGACAACGTTTGAAATGTGTAAAATGAAATCCCTACCGGCAATATAATTCCGAGATCGACAGGGGAGAATTGAATATTAAAATTTGCCAGTAACAACAGCACGTCATTCAATAAAAACTCACTGTATTTAAAGTATCCAAGTAGACCGATATTGATAGCGATGCTGCTAATTAATAATGCTTTTTTTGTCTTGACTAGAGTGGCTGTGTAAATTTTCCTGGCCAGGATCCAGTCACATATCGTGGAAAAGAATAGAAGCAATATGAAGAACGGGTTCCAGGCTGCATAGAACAGATAACTGGAGATCAGCAAGATGGACTTCTTGAAAACCCAGTTCCGGGTGCTGCAATAAAGTAGCAACACGATCAAAAAAAACAATATAAATGTATAGGTATTGAATGGCATAGTTAAAGCATCATGCTTACGCTAACATACAAATATATTTAAACTGCATGTGATAAACAAAAGGAAAAACGCAAGCCTTCTTTTCTGATTATAAGTAAATGTTGAAAATAGCACTCGCACAAATAAATCTAACCGTTGGTGATATTGCCGGTAATACTGAAAAAATCATCAATGCCATCAAGTATGCTGAAAAGCAGCAGATTGATATTGTACTGTTTCCGGAACTGAGTATTTGTTCTTATCCGCCAGAAGACCTGCTTTTCAGGCCGGCTTTTCTGGATAGCATACAACAGGCCCTTGACAAAATAATCAGTAACACTGGTGATGTTCACGTAATTCTTGGTTTTCCTTGCCAGCAACGGGGTAAATTGTTTAATGCATGTGGTCTTATATACAGACAACAGTTGCAACATGTCTACTTTAAACAAGAGTTACCCAACTATGGCGTTTTTGATGAGAAACGCTATTTCTCTGCCGGCACCGAGTTAACACTATTTGAGATAAAGGGCATCAAGGCCGCTATGACTATCTGTGAAGATATATGGGTGCCCGGACCTGCTGCGAATGCTGCCAATGCGGGGGCACAAATCCTGTTTAACATGAACGCGTCGCCTTACAACAGGAACAAATTACAGCAGCGTGAACAAATGGTTGCACAGCGAGCGACTGATAACGAGTTGTTCATTGCCTATACCAATCTTGTTGGGGGGCAGGACGAACTGATATTTGATGGTAACTCCATGCTTGTTGATAACAGAGGCAATGTTATTTTTCACGCGCCACAATTCGAAGAAGGTATTTTCGAGGTCACGCTTGAATTGACCAGGCAAGAGCTGTCATCCAGGCAAAAGTCACCTATTGAGTATGCCTCGACGGAAGAAAGTGTATACCAGGCTCTGGTTATGGGTGTCAGAGACTACGTTGAAAAAAACAATTTCAAGGGCGTGGTGATTGGATTGTCAGGCGGCATAGACTCCGCGTTAACAACGGCGATTGCTGTGGATGCACTGGGGGCAGAGAACGTTGAGGTACTCATCATGCCATCACGCTACACGGCAGATATGAGTAATGACGATGCTGTAGAACAATCAAGGTTAATGGGCATACAACATGAAATCATTTCTATTGAACCTGTTTTTTCAGAGGTGTTGTCTTCACTGAAAGAACGCTTTAGCGGTTTAGCGGCAGATATTACAGAAGAAAATATTCAGGCACGGTGCCGCGGTATTTTATTAATGGCGCTGTCGAACAAGACCGGCACGCTGTTATTAACGACCGGCAACAAGAGCGAGATGGCCGTTGGCTATTCTACGCTCTACGGTGATATGTGCGGCGGATTTGCGCCCTTGAAAGACGTATGGAAAACACTGGTCTACAGGCTTGCTGTTTGGCGCAATCAGCAGGGTCAGGTTATTCCGGAAAACGTTATCACGCGTCCACCCTCCGCTGAGCTCAGGGAGGATCAACGTGATGAGGATTCACTGCCGCCGTATGAAGAACTGGATCCTATACTGGAACGTTACATCGAGATGGACATGAGCCCTGAAAAAATAATTGCCGAGGGCTTTGACAGGGAACATGTAGAAAAAGTCGTTCGACTGGTAGACAGGAATGAATATAAAAGAAGGCAGGCGGCGCCCGGGGTACGCATTACTAACCGGGCTTTTGGTCGTGACAGACGTTACCCGATTACCTCAGGCTATCTGGAAAAATAAACTAGTAAACCTCTAACTGGCGAACTTCGTAAATACCCGGGTGATTGGGATAATTTGTTTCCAGCACCCTGAGGGCATCATTGGCAAGGTCTTCCATTTCGAGTACGCGGTAGCCCTTGGCCAGAATCGCAAGGGCATCAGGAACCGAAGGTGTGCGCTGATAATTTTCAATTACATACCTGGCGCGATTGACAGCGGCTACGAACGCACCCCGACGCATATAATACGTTGCTACGTAGACCTCGTTCTGAGCAAGCTTGTTTCTGAGGTAACGCATGCGTTGTTCCGAATCATTACGGTATTGACTCTCAGGGAAACGGGTCACCAGTACCGAGAAATCCTCAAAGGAACGCATTGCGGAACCCGGGTCTCTTTGCGCTTCATCACGTGGCAACAGACGCTGGGCAAGTCCCTTACCCCGGTTAAAATTCGACAAACCTTTCAGATAGTACGCATAGTCAACGTGCAGGTTCTGGGGATATAGCTTGATAAACCGTTCGCAGGCCGCAATAGCAGCATCCGGCTCGTCGTTCTTATAATGTGCATAGGCCAGGTCCAGTAGCGACTGCTGCGCATGTTTACCAAATGGAAAGCGCGCCTCGAGCTTCTGGTAGTAATCTACTGCCTGTTCATAATTCCCTGAATCAAGTGCGCCCCTCGCTGTTGAGTACAGGCGATCGGCACTCCAGTTGATGGTGTCATCCTCTTTTTCACCGAAAAAAGTACATCCGGCCAGCAGGACACAAAGCATTATTGTGCTGATATTTCGCATAGAACTAGGTTAGCCTAAACCCTTCTTCAGGGCTAGACTCTGCAGGCAAACGTTATGGATAAGCTGGAACGAACAATTACTATTGCAGAGACGCATGCTGGGCAGCGGCTGGATCAGGTCTTAAGCAAATTAATGCCCGAACATTCACGATCCAGAATCCAGGGCTGGATCAAGGCGGGCATGATCACGATGAATGACAAGCAAGCCCGGCCTCGAGATCCTGTCGAAGTTGGCAGTATCGTCAAACTTGATGTGAGTTTTTCTATCGTCAGCGAGAACGAGCCAGAAGCAATGCCACTGGATATCGTGCATGAAGATGATGCAATCATACTGATTAACAAACCTGCCAACCTGGTTGTTCACCCCGGGGCAGGTAATCCTACGCATACACTGGTCAATGCACTGCTGCACCATGACAATAAACTCAACCAGGTACCCAGGGCCGGCATCGTGCATAGACTCGATAAGGACACAACCGGGATCATGCTGGTTGCCCGAACACCGCAGGCGCATACCTACCTGGTAGACAAACTTCAGGCACGTGAAATTAAGCGGGAATACCAGGCGCTGGTCTGTGGCACCATCACCGCCGGAGGCAGCATAGAAACAGACATCGGACGCCACCCGACGCGACGAACACGCATGGCAGTGGTCAATAGCGGCAAACATGCGGTTACCCACTATCGTTTACTTGAGAAATTTGAACACTACACCTTATTAAGGGTTATGCTGGAGACAGGCAGAACACACCAGATACGTGTGCATATGGCCCATATAAAACACCCGGTTGTTGGTGATCCTGTTTATGGGAAGAATAAATCGATATTAAAAGGTGTCACCGAACCGGTACGTGAAGCGATATCGGGTTTTAAACGACAGGCCCTGCATGCCTGGCAATTACAATTACCGCACCCTGCAAGCGGGGAACCAGTGACATATTCAGCCCCCTTACCAACGGATTTGCAGGCCCTGGTAAGCTTACTTTCTGAACATGACCGATAGCCACCGATCATGGATTGAAGCCGACTGGCCAGTCGCTGCCCATGTTCGTGCTGGAACAACGCTTAGACGGGGGGGCGTCAGCGAAGGTAACTATGCCAGCCTCAACCTTGCTAGCCATGTCGGCGATCAACAAACGGCTGTCGCAGAAAACCGTGCTCGCATAATTAAACAGCTGGGTTTGCCAACTATGCCAAGCTGGGTGACACAGGTACATGGCACGACGATCGTCGATATTGATTCAGCGCTGCCGGAATCGATACAGGCAGACGGCAGCCTGACACGCCAGCGGCATACTATCAGTGCCGTGCTGACCGCAGATTGTGTACCGCTGTTAATCACTGATAAAGATGGGTCCTGTGTAGCAGCAATCCATGCCGGCTGGCGGGGGCTTTGTGCCGGTATCATCGATCGTGCAATTAGCAAAGTTGGCGATCCTTCCGAACTGTTTGTCTGGATTGGCCCATGTATCAGCAAGGATTATTACGAGGTCGGCAGCGATGTTGTCTTGGCATGTAACAGTTATCACGATAGATCACACCTGGCGCTGGAGCGTAGGGATGAAACGCACTGGTTATTGGACCTGAACCAGCTGGTTAAACTGATACTGGCTAAACTTGGTGTACACCAGGTTTTTGACAGCGCTTTGTGCACCTATCGACAGAGTGATTTTTTTTATTCCTACCGACGCGAGGGCATCACCGGACGGACAGCCAGTATGATCTGGATGGAATAACACAAATTATCGACTAAGCTATTAGTTGAATAATCAGCAGAGCCTGTATATGAAAAATAATAACAAGGGCAGCAAGATGAGTTTCAGTGAAAGTGTCAACCACATGGTTGATCGCGCACTGTCTGTACTTGATATAGATGCCGGAACCGCACAGGCCCTGAAGGCCTGTAACTCAACGTTAAAAGTCAATTTTCCTGTTGATATCGATGATCACATCGAGGTCTTCACCGGCTGGCGCTCGGTACACAGTATTCATCGACTACCGGCAAAAGGCGGCATTCGCTACGCCCCCATTGTTGATGAGGATGAGGTCGAAGCACTCGCCGCACTCATGACCTATAAATGTGCCATTGTTGATGTACCGTTTGGTGGTTCCAAGGGCGGTTTGCTGATTGATCCGAACAAGTACAGTCGTGATGAACTGGAATTGATCACTCGCCGTTTTGCCAGAGAGCTGGTGCGCAAAGGGTTTCTTAGCCCGGCTACCAATGTTCCGGCACCGGACATGGGTACCGGCGAACGTGAAATGGCATGGATCGCTGATACTTATAAGCACCTGCATCCTGAAGACGTCAACTATTCTGGCTGTGTCACTGGTAAGCCAGTGGCGCACGGTGGCATACGTGGCAGAACTGAAGCCACTGGCCGCGGAGTAGTTTATGCCATGCGCGAATTCTTTCGCTATCCTGAGGAAATAAAAAAAGCCGGACTTGATGGCGGACTGGCTGGAAAAACCGTGGTTTTACAGGGGCTGGGTAACGTCGGTTATCACGCGGCCAAGCTGTTGCACGATGAAGACAACTGCAAAATTATCGCCATCATCGAACGCGATGGCGCACTGGTAAACAATGCGGGCATTAACATCGATAACATTCACCACTACAACATCGAAAATAAAACGGTTAAGGGCTATCCCGATGCGGAATTTATCGAGGATGGCAAACTCGCGCTTGAGCTCGAGTGCGACATTCTGGTTCCAGCCGCGCTGGAGGCACAGATAACCGAGGTAAATGCTTCTCGCATACAGGCAAAGATTATCTTTGAGGCCGCCAACGGTCCGGTAACGTTTGAGGGAGATGAAGTCCTGAGGGCACGCGGAATACCGATTATTCCTGATGCCTATGTGAACGCCGGCGGGGTGACCGTTTCCTATTTTGAGTGGATTCGAAATCTTGCCCATATTCGTTTTGGGCGTATGGAGCGGCGCTATGACGAAACACGTGGTGAAAACATTCTCAAGGCAGTCGAAGCAATGACCGGCAAGGAACCACCTGAATGGGTGCGACAGGAACTTGTGCGTGGCGCTGATGAACTGGACCTGGTGCGTTCCGGCCTCGACGATACGATGCGCCTTGGCTTTCAGCAAATCAAGGAAGTGCTGGATAACAATGACAAGGTATCAGATTTTCGTACGGCGGCATTTGTCGTCGCGGTCAATAAACTAACCCGCTCCTACCAGG
>JAAUYK010165803.1_pt1 | contig 17571 bp, 16 predicted proteins | sample 7278021 | NCBI WGS metagenome assembly JAAUYK01 (sample SAMN14350223, study PRJNA611818) | marine sediment metagenome | isolation source: surface marine sediment (1.8m) | place: French Polynesia: Moorea | collected 2018-08
GCGAGGCGCAGCGCCAGGCCGAGGAGCGCCTGGAGCGCCTGCTGCCCGAGGATTAGGAGAGCTCGCGCACCGCCTCCACGAGCTTCAACACGGTCTGCTTCGCGTCGCCGAAGATCATCATCGTGTTGTCGTGGAGGCGGTGCGCGAGCTCTCCTAATCCTCGGGCAGCAGGCGCTCCAGGCGCTCCTCGGCCTGGCGCTGCGCCTCGCGCACCCGGTCTCCCGCCCGCTGCGCGGCGCTGCGCGCCGACGTGGCCTTTTCGGCCGCCGCGTTGGCGCTCGAGGAGAGGGCGCCGCCCAGGACCCCGTCGAGGCCCTCCTGGGAGATCGTGATTCCCAGCCACACCCCGATCACGAGGAGCAGCACGCCGAAGATCTTGCCCATGGGGTCCTCCCGTGGCGCGACGGAGCCCTGGATCGGCTCACCGGTCCCTCGGCCTGAGCGCGGTGCGGACGCGCCGAGCGCGCGCTGCGACGCGTTTCCAGTGGGATATCGATATGCTGCCCCCTGCCCATGGTCCCTCGGAACGCCCGGTCGCTGGCGGCGAGCGCGTTGGCCGCGTGGGCGGTCGCCGTCCCCGCGCACGCGCAGCCCGCCGGCCAGCTCGACCCCCTGAAGCTCGCCCACCTCAAGGCGGGCTACCTGCACTGGACGGCGCACATCACCGAATGGCCGAGCCCGGCCGAGGGCTCCGCGGGGGATTCTCCCGCAGCCCCCGAACCGATCACGGTCTGCGTGCTCGGTCGGGATCCCCACGGAGTGGCCGACGTCTTCGAGTCCGCGTCCCAACGCGCGCGGCTCGAGGCCCAGCGTCGGCCCCTCACCCTCGAGCGCCTCGCCTACGTCCCCGATGCCGCGACCGACGCCACGACCGACGCCACGACCGACGCCACGACCGACGCACAGATGGACGCCGGCGCGCCCGCGCGCGAGGCCCGTCGTGCCTTCGAGGCGTCGCTCGGTCGATGTCAGGTGCTCTTCGTCACGGCTTCGGAGGCCCCGCACTGGTCCGAGCTGCACGCGTGGGTGGCCGACCGGCCCGTCCTCACCCTGGGCGAGTTTCCGGGCTTCGCGCGCGCGGGGGGCATGCTCGAGTTCTGGGTGGATGCGGAGCAGCGCGAGCTCGAGTACCGCGTCAACCTGGCGGCGGCGGAGCGCGCCGGGCTCCGCCTCGCCCCGGCGCTCCTGCGCATCGAGCAGGTGCGGATCGTCCAGGACGACCGGAAGCGCAGCGGGCGGCGGGAGCGGATGCGCGCGGGCCACGGCAGCGGGCGACGCTGATGCGGATCCGCGCTCTCGGCCCCGCAGCGGCCCCGGTGCTGTGGGGGCTCCTCGCCGCGCTGGCCGGGACGATCACGGCCCCTCTCGAGCCGAACCTGCTGGAGGAGGGCATCGTCCTCCACGTGGCCGAGCGCATGGCCCAGGGGGACCACCTCTACCGGGACGTGGCGATCCACACCGGTCCGCTTCCCTACGAGCTCCTGGCGCTGCTCTTCCGTCTGCTCGGTGCCCACCTGGAGCTGGCCCGCGGGGTCGTGGTGGTGCTCCAGGCCCTGGCCACGGCGGCGGCGTTCGCGACCGCACGCCGGGCGGGCGCGGGTCCGCTCGCGCACGCAGCGGCCGCGCCGGTGGCGGTCGCGCCGCTGCTGCTGTTCCCGCTCTTCTCCACCTACTTCTACACCACCCTCGGCTTCCACCTGGGTCTGCTCAGCGTGTACGCGGGCGTTCGGGGCCTGGATTCACCGCGCTGGGCGGTCGCCGCCGGGGCCCTGGTCGCCAGCGTGGCGCTGTGCAAGCAGAACCTGGGCGTCGAGTTCGCAGCCGCCTTCCTGCCGGCCTTCGCCCTCGGCGCCGCGCCCGGCCGGCGCCTGCGCGGGACCGCCCAGGTGGCCCTCGGCGGGGTGGCGGCGGCCGCGGCCACGCTCGGCCTCTACGGGCTGCGCGGGGACCTCCGCGCGCTCCTCTACGCCCAGATCGAGCTACCCTTCGCGGTGGCATCGGCCGAGGCCTTCCAGTCGACCTACATGAACCTGTGGCCCCTCGGTGCGTTCTCGCCCGCGGTCGAAGCCAGCCGGGTCCTCTACCTGCCGAGCCTGGCCCTGCTCGAGTTCGATCTGTTCGCGGACGTGAGCCCGTGGCTCGTACTCCTCACCCAGTTCCTGTTCGCCCTGCCGCTCCTCGGACTCCTCGGCCTGCTGCTGCGCGGCGTCCTGCCGGGACGTCCCCACGGCGCCTTCTGGCTCCACGGTGCCTTTCTCCTGGCGATGACCTTGAACCTCTTCCCGCGCTCGGACTGGGGACACCTGGTGGTGGCGCTCCCGCCTGCGGCCACCCAGCTCGTGCTGCTCGTCGCGGAGCGGGGGCTGCCCCGCAGCGTGGCGTTGGCGCTCTCCGCGGTCGGTGTCGCCTCGCTGGCCCTTCCCGCGGCGGCGGCCGGGCGCTACGTGCACGAGATCAAGGGCCCCCCCATCTACGGCCCCCGCGTTCCACTGCGCCCCGTCTCGATCTCGCTGCGGCTTCCGGGCGTGGCCCGCGTGATCCACTACCTGCTGCGCCACGCCCGACCCGGCGAGGTGATCTTCGTGGCCCGCCAGGAGCCGCTGCTGTACTTCGCCACGCGAACGGTCAATCCCACGCCCTTCCCCGGCATCTTCCCCGGCATGCGGGAATGGCAGGAGCCCATCATCCTGGAGGCGCTCGACGACGTCCGCTACGTGGTGATGAGCGATCTCGATCAGCAGTTCTTCACCTACTACGCCGAACAGCTCCCCGCGGTGAACGCCTACCTCGAGCGGCACTACGAGATCGCGCCGGGCTTTCCGCTCGACGACCTCAACTGGATCTCGGTGCTCGCCCGGGTGCCCGACCGCGGCGCCACGAGCTTCGACTTCATCGAAGCTCTCGACGGAGCGCGCCTGTTCACGCGGGACTTCGCGGGGGTCGAGACGCCTGCGTCGGTCGCGCAGGCGCGTTTCTCCGCCCGCCAGAACAAGCGTGTCCTGCCCCTGCCGATGGGCACGGGAGGCGGCGGAGCGGACTTCCGGGTGCGGATCCCGAAAGGAGCGTCGTTCCAGGCGGGGCTGGGATTCCGTGGCCTCGTCTCCGACTCGGGCATGTACGGGCATCCCTCGGGCACGACGGCTCGGCTGCTGGTGCGCAGGAATGGAGCCTTCGAGCCCCTCCACGAGCTGCGCATCGATGACCGTCCCGACGCGGGCCGTTCCTGGACGCCGGTGGAGGTGGATCTGTCGGAGCTCGCGGGCGAGACGGTGGAGCTGCGGCTCGAGATCCGGGCCAGCCACCCCCTGTATCCGGAGGGCTTCGCGTGGTGGGGAAGTCCGCGCATCGCCGTCCGCCCCGGAGCGGGGTGACCGGTGCCGGGGGGTCGCGCCGACGCGGCGGGGAGGAATCCATGGGAGCGGTGAGCGAGCTCGCGGAGCGGGCGTGGCATGGGGAGCTGGGCGAGACCAACGTGCACCCGGGACGCGTGCTGGTCGGACTCGAGGAGTTCGATCGGGGGCTCGCGTTCATGTCCGCCTTCTCGAACGTATGCGTGGTGGAGAGCGGCGAGGGGCTGGTGCTCCTCGACACCAGCAGCTTCTTCCACGCGGCGAAGCTCTTCGAGGCCGTGCGCGGATGGTCGCGGGAGCGTGTGCACACGGCCGTGTACACGCACGGTCACGTGGATCACGTGTTCGGGCTCGCGCCCTTCGAGGAGGAGGCGGAGGAGCGCGGCTGGCCCCGCACCGAGGTGATCGCCCACGTCGACTGCCCGCGGCGCTTCGACCGCTACAAGCTCACCCGCGGCTACAACGGCGTCGTCAACCAGCGCCAGTTCGGCTTTCCCGAGCCGGTCTTTCCCGGCAGGTACCGTTACCCCGACCGCTGCCTGCGCGACGAGCTGGTGCTCGAAATCGGCGGCGAGCGCATCGAGCTGTACCACGACAAGGGGGAGACCGACGACCACGTGTGGGCCTGGCTGCCCGGGCGACGGACGCTCTACACCGGGGATCTCTTCATCTGGGCAGCCCCGAACTGCGGCAATCCCCAGAAGGTCCAGCGCTACCCGCTCGAGTGGGCACAGGCACTGCGGCGCATGGAGGAGCTCGGCGCCGATCGCCTCTTCCCGGGCCACGGCCCGCCGATCCTGGGCGCGGAGCGCGTCGCGCAGGCGCTCTCCGAGACCGCGCAGCTGCTGGAGCGGATCGTGGGCCAGACGCTCGACATGATGAACGCCGGCGCGCGGCTGAACGACGTGCTCCACGGCGTGCGCATTCCCGAGGCGCTGCTGGCACGTCCCTACCTGCGGCCGATCTACGACGATCCGCTCTTCGTGGTGCGCAACGTGTGGCGGCTCTACGGCGGCTGGTACGACGGCAACCCCGCCCATCTCCTCCCGGCCCGCGACGCTGCGCTGGCGAGCGCGCTGGCCGCGCTCTGCGGCGGGGCCCGGAGCCTGGCCGTGCGGGCCTCGGAGCTGGCGGAGAGCGGGGAGCTGGCCGTCGCGTGCCACTTGGCCGAGTACGCCTTCGCGGCGGATCCCTCCGATGCCCGCGTGCGCGCGGTCCACGCGCAGGTCTACCGCGCCCGTGCCGAACGCGAATCCAGCCTGATGGCGAAGGGCATCTTCGGCGCGGCGGCCCGGGAGAGCGGCGGCGACCCCAGTTCCCAGGTAGCGAGGTAGCAGACCCGTGCCTCCGCGAGCGCGGCGGCCGATCCACACCGGATGGCGGATTCAGTTCCGGAATCTCGATGGCGGCGGATCCGGGATCTCCGCGTCGGGATGAATGGCCCTCGCGCGCTCCAGAAGGACGTCCTCGGTCTCCGGGATGTCAGGGTCCGGGATGCAGCAATCGACGGGACAAACGTCCGCGCACTGCTCCTTGTCGAAGAATCCGACACACTCGGTGCACTTCTCGGGCACGATGTAGAAGACGGTCTCCGAGATCGCGTCGTGCTTCTCTCCGTTCGTAGCCTCCCACTCCACGCCTCCCTCGTAGATCGCGGTGTTCGGGCATACGGGGACACATGCACCGCAGTTGATGCACTCCTCGGTGATTACGGTAGCCATCGGCCGTTCTCCTCGGTTGATCGGGCGCAAGCCTGCCACGCTCCGGATGCGCACCTCGTCCCGCAGACGATAGCCGGCCGCACCGCTCCTTCAGCCCCGGATCCCTTGCCAGAGCTCGAGCAGCTCGACGAGACTGCGCACGGTGAGGTCAACCGAGACGCTCGATCGCCATCAGTCGGGCTCATCGCCGAGGAGGACCTCCAGCCGTGCAGAGAGGCTGGCGAGCCGGAACGGCTTCTGGAGAAATGCCACGTTCCGGGTCTCCGCCAGGCGCTCGCCCGCCTGCCGCTCGCTGTGCCCGCTCATCAGCAAGACGGGGACATCGGAGCGGATCGCGCGGATCTCCCGGAACACCTGCTCGCCGTCCATCTCTGGCATGGTGAGGTCGAGCATGATCGCGTCGACCTCGGCGGGCCGCTCGCGATAGACCCGCACCGCTTCGCGCCCGCTCGCGGCGGTCAGCACGGTGTGGCCCAGCCTGACGAGCATGTTCTCCACCAGGCGCAACACGCTCGGCTCGTCGTCCACGACCAGGATGCTTCGTCTGGAGGCGTCGCGCGCTCCGCCCGCCGTCGCGTCCTCCGCTTGGATGCCGGCTTCGGTGGGAGGCAGCAGCACGCGGACGACCGTTCCTCGTCCCGGTTGGCTCTCGACCCGCAGGGCGCCGCGATGTCTTCGCACGATGCCGAGCGTGGCGGCGAGCCCCAGGCCGCGGCCCTGCGCCTTGGTCGTGAAGAAGGGGTCGTAGATCCTGGAGAGCACGTCGGGCGCGATCCCCACGCCGTCGTCCGAGACCTCGAAGTAGCCGTACTCCTGCGGCTCGAGTCCCTCGGAGAGCTGGCACTCGGCCAGGTATCCGCGGTCGGCCCGCATGGCTCCGGTGCGCAGTGCCACGGTGCCCGATCGGCCCCCGAGCGATTCGCCCGCGTTCGTGATCAGATTCATCATCACCTGTTGGAGCTGCGTGGGATCGCCCTGCACCCAGACGTCTGCCTTGGCTTCCATCGCGAGCCTGGCGGTCTTCGGCACGCTGGTCCGCACGAGCTGGGCCATCTCGCGCAACAGGCTCGAGAGCTCCACCGGCTCCATCACCAGGGCAGCATGCCCGGCGTACGCCATGAGCTGCCTGGTGAGCTGGCTGGCGCGCTCACTCGACGACAGGATGTCCTCGAGGAACTCGCGCAACTTGGGATTGTCGCGCACCTGGTCGAGCGCGAGATCGGCGCTTCCGAGAATGCCGACGAGCAGGTTGTTGAAGTCGTGCGCGATCCCTCCGGCGAGCACGCCGAGGCTCTCCAGCTTCTGGGCCTGATGGAGCTGCGCCTCGAGCTGGCGGCGCTCCTCGGCGGCGCGCACCTGCTCGGTGATGTCGCGCGAGAGGGACAGGGCGCGCTGCCCGCCGTCCGCCGCGCGGTAGTTGACGGCCTCGGTCGACAGCCAGTGCCACGTTCCGCGGCTGTCGCGCACGCGGTGGACCGTTCCCGCCAGGCGGTGCGCTGCCAGAGCCTCTCGATCCGGCTTTCCGTCGACCAGAGCATCGGGCCACTGCGCCTCGAGCCCGGCGATCACTTCGGTGAGCATTCGACCCACCAGCGCGGCAGGCTCGAAGCCGAGCAGCGTGCGAACGTTCGGGCTCACGTAGGTGAGGCGACCGGACGCGTCGACCTCTGCGATCACGTCCCGCGAGCGCTCGCTGAGCTGGCGGAATCGCTGCTCACTGGCGCGCAGTGCCCGCTCGCGCGCTTCGTGCGCGCCGCCGATGGAAGAGAAGAGCTGGGTGAAGGCAACGGGCACACCCACGAGAATCCAGCCGCTGATCGGGACTTCGCCGCCCACCAGCCGCGAGCTCGCGCTGACGACCTCCATCCCCAGGCACAGGACCAGCCCTGGCACGATCCAGCGACCGCCGATCATCGCGCGCGTTCTCTCGGGTGCCCGAGAAGCGACGAAGACGGCGAAGGCGATCAGGGAGAACTCGGCGACGAGCGACACCGCCGCCTCCGCGGTGCCGAGCTGGGCGGTACGGAGCGCTGCGCGCACGGCCCCCAGGCCGAGCGCGACGAGCGGGAGCCAGAAGGCCGGAGGACGATCGGCGAACTGAAAGGCGGATCGGAGCAACAGCACGGGGAACAGTGCGGCCAGGACGGCCGAGAAGGGGGCCAGGATCGACAGCTCGGCCGAGAGCAGCAGCAAGCCACCGCTGCCGAGAAGCGCCGCCCAGGCCCAGGCCCAGCCCGGGCGCCCGTCGCGCTCGAGGTGGAATCCCGCGGCAGCGCAGGCCCCCGCGAGAAGGAGCAGGGTCAGGGTCACGGGCTCACCCTCCCATCCTCACGGATCCCCGGTCGTCGCATCCGACCCAGGGATCTCTGGCCCCTAGCCTAAGCGATTCCAGACTGGACGTATAAGGAAAACCCCTGAGTTCCAGGCAAGAGTCCCGTCGACGCGGCCCTCCGCTGGGCCACCGAGCTGTACGGAGCGCGGACCCACGCTCGTGGGTCACGCTCCTAGCGGAGCTGGCGCCCGAGGAACTCCAGCATGCGCGACCAGGCGTGCCGGGCCGCCTCGGGTCGGAAGGCCGCGGGCCGCGTGTCGTTCATGAACGCGTGCCCGGCGCCTTCGAAGATCACCACCTCCGCGGGCTCCGAGGTCTTCGACAGGCGCCGCTCGAGCTCGCGGACGTCGTCGAGCGGCACGAACTCGTCCTGGTCGCCGAAGAACGCCAGCAGCGGACAGCGCAGGTCCGGCGCGCAGTCGAGGGGCGAGCGGGGCTTGAGCGCCGGATCGAGCCCGCCCTCCGCGTGGAGCAGGCCGTGCTCGTGGGAGAGCAGCCCGTAGAAGGGGACGGCGGCCGAGAGCCCGCGCACGCAGCAGGCGGCCATCAGGGCGTAGCTGCCGCCCATGCAGAAGCCCGTCACCCCGACCCGGCGATCGGAGCAGGCCGGATCGCGCACCAGGAACTCCACGCCCGCCTGCACGTCGGCGAGGATCTGGGGATCCGAGAGCGCCCGCATCCAGGCGCCCGGATCCTGGATCGCCACCTCCGCCTCGCGGCGGTACAGGTCGAGCGCCAGCACCGCGAAGCCCTCCGCCGCCAGCCGTCCCGCCATGTCTCGCGTGTGGTCCGACAGTCCCCAGACGTCGTGGATCATCACGACGCCCGGATTGGGCCCCGTGTCGGGCTGGACGAGATGGCCGAGCTCGACGTCCCGGGTCTGCACGCACGCAGTATAGGGCCGCTCGGGCGCGTCGGGGCACGGGGCGTTGCGAACCCGTTGCCCGACGCCCGGCCCCGGATCGCCTCCCGCCGCTCCCGGAGAGCGATATCCTGAGCGTGACTCCGCGCTTCGCCCAGGGGAGGACCCATGAAGCACCGGCGCCGTCTCTCGGTCTCGACAATCGCCCTTCTGCTCGCCTGCTCCTCCCCCCCTCCGCCGGGAAGAAACCCGACCTCCCTGGACTGCTCGAAGCTCGAGGGGCTGAGAGGGTTGGTGCAGGTCGAGGACCCGATCCCGGGCCGATACATCGTGGTGCTCGCTCAGCCATCGGGGGAAACCAAGGTGAAAGGGGGCGGCCGGCCGAAAGCGACGGCCGCCTCGGCCCTCAGCCGGCTCGCGCCGGGATACGACATCGGCGAGGTGCGCACCTTCGATCACGCCATCCGCGGCTTCACCTGCAGCTCCACCGAGGCCCAGATGCAGGAGCTGGCCGCGAATCCCGAGATCGCGTTCATCCAGCAGGACGGCCGGAGGAGCGTTGGCCCGCTGCCGTCGAAAGAGGGCGCCACCTGGGGACTCGACCGCACGGATCAGCGCGACCTGCCGCTCGATGGCCGCTTCGAGCCCGGTGCGACGGGCCGTGGCGTGCACGTCTACGTCATCGATACGGGCATGGACGTCACGCATCCGGAGTTCGAGGGCCGGGTGGGCGGAGGCTTCTCCTCGGTCGGCGACGGGGTCGCGGACGACAACGGACACGGCACCCACGTGGCCGGCACCGTGGGTGGGACCCGGTACGGCATTGCCAAGGCCGTGACCCTGCATCCGGTTCGCGTGCTCGAGAACGGCTCCGGTGCGGACTCGCACGTGATCGAGGGCGTCGATTGGGTGACGCGTCAGGTCCGGGACAACGGCTGGCCCGCGGTCGCCAACATGAGCCTCGGCGGTGGCGTGTCGCCGGCGCTGGATCTGGCGGTGTGTCGTTCGATCGCGGCGGGCGTCTCCTACGTGGTCGCCGCGGGAAACGAGGCGACGTCGGCCTGCAAGTCGTCTCCGGCGCGCGTGGTCCAGGCGATCGGGACCGGCGCCACCAATCGCTCCGACGAGCGCGCCTCCTTCTCGAACAAGGGCCGGTGCGTCGACGTCTTCGCCCCGGGGCGCGACATCAGCTCGGCGCGTCGCGGCGGCGGCTCGACGGAGCTGAGCGGCACCTCCATGGCGTCGCCGCATGTGGCGGGCGTGGCCGCGCTGTGCCTCGAGCGCAACCCGGGTGCGAGCCCGGAGGCGGTGCGACGCTGCGTCCTCGGCAACGCGACCCGCGATCGGCTCTCCCAGATCGGCGTCGGCTCTCCGAACCTGCTGGTCTACGGTGGCCGAGAGCTCTCGGGCAGGCCGTGATGGAGACGCCGCGTCGCTCCGGGCGGCTCCACGGAGCCCGGCGTTCCGGTCCGCGTGGCCTGGCAACCCTGCTCGCCGCGTCGACGTTCGGGGTGTTCCTGGCGCCCACCTGCGCGGGCAACGGGGGCGCCGTCCACTCGGAAGCGGGCGTCGGCCTCCTGCTCACCCTCGAGAACGAGGCGGGCGAGCCGACTTCGCGGTTCGCTCCCCTCGAGACGGTGGTGCTCGTCCTGTCCGTCCGCAACCCGGGCCCTGCGCCGGTCCGTTTCGAGCTGAGCTCGACGCGAACCCACGACGTCGCGATCGCGGACGATGCCGGTCGCGAGCTGTGGCGCTGGGCGCGCGCACGCAGCTTTGCGCAGGTGCTCACCGACTTCTCGCTCGACCCAGGGGAGACGCGCCGGCTGGAGTCCCGCTGGAACCAGCACGACGACGCGGGTCGCCCGGTGCCCTCCGGTCGCTATCGAGCCGTCGCCGAGCTGGCGGCGCGAGAGGTCGGCGAGCGCGTGTCCGCGGTCTTCACGATCGACTGAGGCCCCGGTGCGTTGCGACGAGGCGACGCAGCTCCGGATCCCGGCCGGGACTCCCCGCGCCAGCGGCGGGCCGGAGCCGCGCGCAGCGGTGCAGAGCGGATCCGGGTCGCTCCGCTGGGGTACCCTCGCTCCGAGTGGCTGAAGGGGTCTCCAGGGCGGTTCTCATCACCGGGTGCTCGACGGGGATCGGGCGGGCCACGGCCGAGTGGCTGGCGCGCCGCGGCCTCCCGGTCTACGCCACCGCGCGGCAGCCGACGGCCATCGAGGACCTCGCCGAGAGCGGCTGTCGTACCCTGCGCCTCGACGTCACGGACGAGGCCTCCATGCGCGAGGTCGTCGACGCGATCGAGCGGGAGCACGGCGCCGTCGGCACGCTGGTCAACAACGCGGGCTACGGGCTGGAGGGCGCCGTCGAGGAGCTGCCGCTCGGGGAGCTGCGGCGTCAGTTCGAGACGAACCTCTTCGGTCCGACCCGCCTGGTGCAGCTCGTGGCGCCGGGCATGCGGCGACAACGCTGGGGACGGATCGTCAACGTGAGCTCCGTCGGGGGGCGCATCACCACGCCGGGCAACGGCGCGTATCACGCCAGCAAGCACGCCCTGGAGGCGCTGAGCGACGTGCTGCGCTTCGAGCTGCGAGGCTTCGGGATCGACGTGGTGCTCCTGGAGCCCGGCGCCATTGCCACGCGCTGGGTGCAGACGGCCGTGCAGAGCCTGCGCGAGCGGCTCGACGAGGAGGGTCCCTACGCGGAGTTCTCGCTCGGGGTGGCGGCCCGAATGCACTCGGCCCACGAAGGACTGCTGGGACTCCTGGCAAGGCCTCCGGAAGTCGTGGCCCGCGTCGTGGAGCACATCGTGCGTTGCGAGCGTCCCCGCACGCGCTACGCGGTCCCGGCGCCGACGCGCCTGTTCATCGCCCTGCACGCCTGGCTCCCGGATCGCGCGTGGGACGCCCTGATGCGGCGCATGTTCCCGTCGCCCGGCGCCGGATCCGAGAGCAGCTCGCGCCAGACGCCGTTCGCCTAGAGATGGCGCCGGCGCTCCAGCTCAGCTGGGGCGGGCGAGCACGAGGGCGAGGGTGCGGTCGCGCGTGGCGAAGCGCGTGATGCTGCACTCGACGGCGATCTCGGCCCCGCGCACGTCGCGCAGCCGCACTGCGAAGCGCCGCGGCTCGCTGGCCTCGGTCATGGCATCGAGCTCGGTCCACCAGCCGCTGCGACCCTCTTCGTGAACGAAGGACGTGGCCTCCACGCCGAGCAGCGCGTCCCGCGCCAGTCCCAGCAGGGCGCCCGCGGCGGGGTTGGCGTCCACGATGCGGCCCGAGTCCGCGTCCACCGCGAGGAACAGGTCGGCGACGCGATCGATGGCCGCGACCACCGCGCGACGCCCGGCCCGCGGTGCGCCTCGCGCGCGGCGCCCGGTCGCGGTCTGGCGCAGCGTGGTGGTGAAGCGCACGGCGAGCGGATCCAGCGCCTCGCGTACCGGGCCCGCGTCGTGTCCGGCCACCGTGCCCGCCGCATCGATCCAGGCGTCGAGCAGGGCGCGCACCCTGCGCTCGTTGGCCCGCAGACCGTCGAGCGCCGGCTGGGCGGCGTCGCCGCGCAGCAGCGCGGCGGCGGCGAAGGAGCGGAATCGCCGCAGCGCCTCGGTCTCCGGCGCCCCGGCACCCGGCGCCGCGGGACCCAGCCGCTCCGCCATCACGCCTTCGATGTGGGCGCGTCGCGCCACCAGGAAGCTCGCGATCTCGCCCGCTGCAGCCACGCGGGAATCTTACCGGTTCGCGCGTGCAACTTCCGCGGAAACCCCCGCGGAATCCTCAATCCGAGCCCTCGCCCTGCCGAATGAGCCGTGGACATGGAAACGATCCCGCACCGCATCCTGGTCAGCCACGCAGCGCCCGAGGCCTACGCGCCGATGACCCGCGCGATCCTGGCCAAGCTCGGCTACGCGATCCTGATGCCCGAGGAGTACGAGAGCCTCGAGGACGAGGGCCACGTCGAGAGTCCCGCGCTGCGCATCGTGGACGAGCGCAACCTGGGCGAGATCCCGGAGAACGAAGCGGCGGTGCCGATCATCGTGCTGACGGGGCGCCACGGCGTGACGGGGGCCGATTCGCGGGTCGTCGGCGCGATCCGGCGGCCCGCCGGGATGCACGAGCTGTACCGCCTGATCCAGCAGGTCACCGAGGATCGGCCGCGCTCGACCCCTCGCGTTCCCACCCACCTGCAGGCCCACTGCTGCCGCAAGGGACAGCAGTGGTCCGCGGCCGTGCTGTCGCTCTCGGAGAACGGCTGCCTGCTCCGCAGCCCGGAGCCCCTGCTGCTCGGCAGCCGCATCGAGCTCGGCTTCAGCCTGCCCCGCCACGGACTGCTGGTGCTGGAGGCGGAGGCCGGCTACCAGCTCCTGCCCGACGTGGGCATGATCTTCCAGTCCACGTCGCGCCGGGACCGCGAGGCCATCGCGGAGTTCGTGTCGAGCTCCCTGCTCGTTTCCTGAGCGTTTCCTGAGCGCTTCCTGAGCGCTCTCCCAACGCCCGCGCGACGCGCTCGCCCTGCCGCTCAGGGGGCAGCGCCCCCGCGCCGCTCGAGCTCGGCCCAGCGCGCAAAGGCCGCCTCCGCTTCGTCGTCGAAGCCGAGGGCCTCGGCGGAGAGCGCCAGTCCCGACACGGCCCGCAGGTCGTCCGGGTCGAGCTCGGCCGCTCTCCGGAAGGCCACGTAGGCGTCCGCCAGGTTCTGGCGCTCCCGCTCGAGCTCGCCGAGCTGGATGGAGATCTCCGGGTCGCGGGGAGAGAGGGAGAGCGCCACCTCCAGGTGTCCCACGGCCCGCTCCAGGTCTCCGGCCCGGGCGTGGAGATCCGCCGCGCGACGTCGCAGCGCCGGGTCCTCGGGGTGGGCGCGCACGGCCAGATCGATCTCGCGGGCCGCCTCCTCGTAGCGGCCCGCCGAGGCGTAGGCGGCGGCCAGCGCCCCCGGGTCCCGGGGCGGAGGCGGAGCGGTGCAGGCCAGGACGGCGCCGGCCAGCGCCAATCCGATCAGGAGCCGGGCGATCAGGAGCCGGGCGATCAGGAGCCGGGGCGGGAGTCCCCGCGCCCGGACCCGCTGCCGCGGCCGAAGGGGTGCGCGCTTCCCTCGCATCGAGCGCTGCTGCATCGGCCCGCTCCCCCAACCAGGTCCCCCAACGAGGTCCCCGAAGCAAGTCCCCGAAGCGATTCCGAGCCGACCCGCAACCCACCCGCCTGATCGGCCGCTGTGACGACCGCTTGAGTGGGGCTCAGCCCGCTTCCTTCTCGAGCTGCTTCTTGCGCTCCAGCCAGCCGCCGATCATGTCCTTGAAGTGGGCCGGGTTGTAGATGTCCTCCTCGTAGGACCATTTCAGGTCGCCCGCGTACTTGAGCAGGGTGAAGTTGTAGGCCTGGTGGAGGCTGCCGTCGCCCGGGTCGACCATGCGATTCCAGACCTGGAACACCACCCAGCCGCGCTCCTCGTCGATCACGTACCACTCGACGGGGAAGTACTTCATGTCGCGGTTGATGGGCTGCGCCATCGTGTCGGTGATCCAGCGCCGGATCGCCTCCCGGCCACCCAGCGTGCCGTAGAGGTGCTCCACGTAGGTGGCATCCTCGGTGAACTGGTCGGCCCAGCGGTCCCAGTCGCCCGAGCTGCCGGCCTCGAGCCCGAGACGCTGGTAGTTCTCGAACGCCTCCTCGAGCTCCGCCCGGCTCCATCGCCCCATCGCTTCCTCCCGCTCCTCCTCGCCCCTACGCGAAGCGCTTCAGCTCGCGACGGGCGATCACCATCTTGTGGACCTCGTCCGGACCGTCGGCGATGCGCAGCCCGCGACCCATGCGCCACATCTCGGCCACCGGGGTGTCGTCCGACACGCCGAGCGCCCCCAGGCACTGGATGGCCCGATCCGCCACCTTCATCATCATGTTGGGCACGACGACCTTGATCATCGAGATCTCCTGGCGGGCCTGCTTCTTTCCGTAACGGTCCATCTTCCACGCCGCGTACAGGGTGAGGAGCCGCGCCTGGTCGATCTCCATGCGGGACAGCGCCACCCAGTCCTGCACGAACTGCTTCTCTGCGAGCGGACCGCCGAACGCCACCCGGCTGTTCGCGTGGCGACACATGATCTCGAAGGCGCGCTCCGCCATGCCGATGGCGCGCATGCAGTGGTGGATGCGGCCCGGACCGAGCCGCGCCTGGGCGATGACGAAGCCGGCGCCCTCGGGTCCCAGCAGGTTCGTCGCCGGGACCCGACAGTCCTCGTAGAAGATCTCGCCGTGCCCGCCGCCGCCGACGTGGCCCATCACGGGGACGGAGCGCACCAGCCGGAAGCCCGGCGTGTCGGTCGGGACGATGATCATGCTGGCGCGCTGGTGCATCGCCGCGTCGGGATCGGTGACCACCATCGCGATCGCGAAGGCGGCGCCCTCGGCGCCCGAGGTGAACCACTTGTGGCCGTTGATCACGTACTCGTCGCCGTCGCGCACGGCCCGCGCCCGCAGTCCCGTCGGATCGGCGCCCGAGACCTCGGGCTCGGTCATGGAGAAGCACGAGCGCATGTCTGCGTCGAGGCAGGGGCGCAGCCACCTCTGCCTCTGCTCGTCCGTGCCGTACTCCAGGAGGATCTCCATGTTGCCCGTGTCCGGCGCCTGGCAGTTGAACACGTAGGGGCCGATCCCGCTGCGGCCCATGATCTCGCACAGCGGCGTGTACTCGTAGTTGCTGAGGCCCGCGCCGTACTCCGGATCCGGGAGGAACAGGTTCCAGTACCCGAGCGACCGGGCCTCGGACTGGAGCTGCTTCAGGATCTCCGGGAAGTGGTGGGGATCGCCCGACTCCTCCACCTGCCGACGCGCCAGCTCCTCGTTGGGGTAGACGCGCTCCTCCATGAACTTGGCGAGCTGCTCCTGGAGCAAGCGGGTTCGATCCGGGAACTCGAAGTCCATGGGGTCCTCCTCGCTGCGCGTGGGTATCAGCTGGACGCCCCGACGCGCTCCATGACCGCCCGGACCACCAGCGGCCAGGCGATGGTGGCGTCGGCAAAGACCTCGGCGAAGCGTCCGCCCTCGCTCTCCGGGACGAACTTCCCCCAGGAGACGCCCTCGGTGTAGCTGCATCCGGAGAGCCCGCCCCAGTGCTCCGGCTCGGGGCAGATGCGCACCGCGTAGCGGTAGCGGCGCACCGGCTCGGGCCGGCCCAGCCGCGCGCGCATGATCTCGAGGTAGGGGCCCACCTGCTGGGCCCAGTTGCGCGGCACGCCGCCGCCGATGGTGAAGATGCCGAGGGTCTCGTGCCCGCGGATGCGGTCCGCGAAGTCGTCCAGGTCGAGGAAGGGATCGAAGCGCAGCGACGCTTCGCCGCGCCGTGCGCGGAGCTGGTTGTAGATCGCGAGGTCGAGTCCCAGCTCCGAGTCCGTGAAGGCCGGAACGAAGACGGGAACGTCCCGCTCGAAGGCGCTCTTGAGGACGGCTCGACCCGGGGCGCTCTTCGCGAGATGGGCGCCGAGCTTCTCGCACACGAGACGGCTCGAGAGCAGTGCGTCCGAGGGCAGATCCGAGAGCGCCTCCTGGAGGATGCGCTCCACGTCGTCGAGGTTCTTCTCGAGCTCGATGGTGTCGTAGACGCGGTTGTAGCCCTTGGCGAAGAGCTCCTCGTCGCGCATGGAGCTGCGGTGCTTGAAGTGCAGCAATCCCGCGCCCTCGGAGAGCCCGTGGGTCATCAACGCCCCGGTCGCGACGACGGCCTGGACCCAGCCGCGGTCGATCATCTCGCACAGGACCAGGCCCTGCTTGGCGATCGTCATGGCCCCCGACAGCGTGACGACCCGGAAGCAGCGCTGGTCCCGTACCATCGCCTCCAGCACGTCCGCGGCCTCGCCGAGCCGCCGCCCTCCGAAGGCGGTCCGGCTCATGGCGCGGACCAGCGCGTCGACCCCTTGCGTCCGTGAGGGGTCCAGGGGGGCGAGGGGCTCCAGCCCGTCCTCGTGGCCCCCGCCGTAGCGGCGCGCGTCTCGGGTCTCGGTCAAGCGGGTTGCTCCGTCGCGTCGGCGTCGTCGCTGAGGGGGACGATCGCCCCCGGGTCGGTCACGGGTAGCGAACAACGCATGCCCCGGCACACGTAGGCCGCCGGTCGCCCGTGCACGGGGCCGCGATCCGCGAGCCAGGCCGCATCGACGTCGGCCGGGACGGCCGCTTCGGGCGCGTGGACGAGCACGCCGTCCTCGGGCGCGAGGACGTGCCGAGCGCGCCGCACGAGGGCCCGCGCATCCGCGTCGTCGGGGTCTCCCGCGATCACGGCCACCGACAGCCCGCGCTCGGCGGCCAGCGCGGCCCGCGCCAGCGTGGGATACGCCTCCGGAGCCCGCTCGAGCAGGAAGGCGTGGGTCTCGATCACCCGATCGGCCACGTCGCGCAGCTCCGGGCGGCCGCCGAGCGTCGCCGTCCGCAGCAGCCCCAGCACGGCGAGGCCCGTCGAATGGGGCGTGGCGCCGTCGTGGTCCGAGCGGGGACGGTGCGCGAGACGCTCGCCGTCGCTCGGCGCCAGGAAGAGATCCCTCTGCTCCGCGTCGTAGAAGCGCTCGACGATGTCTCGGGCCAGGCTCAGCGCCTGCGACAAGAAGCGCTCCCCCGCGCCGGCACGCTGCAGGTCGAGGCACGCCTCGAGCATCGCGGCGTGATCGTCGAGGAACGCGCGCACGTGGGCGCGCCCGCCGTCGTGGATCCGCAGCAGACGGCCCTCGGCGTCCCGCATCTCCTGCAGCACGAAGTCGGCGGCCGCGCTCGCCTCTGCGAGCATCGCCGGATCGTCCAGCAGGCTGCCCGCCCGGGCGAGCCCGGAGATCGCCAGGCCGTTCCAGGCCGCGACCCGCTTGCGGTCCGTGCCCGGCGCGATCCGTTTCCCGCGCGCCTGCAGCAGGGAGGCCCGCTCGGCGGCGAATCGCTGCCGCGGCTCCCGCGACCGGTCGTGGAGCACGCTGCTCCCGCCCTCGAAGCTGCCGCGCTCGGTGACAGCGTAGGCGTCGCAGAAGGCCTCCGCTGCGTCGCCCAACACGACGCGCACCTGCTCGGGGGTCCAGACGTAGAAGCGCCCCTCCTCGCCCTCGCTGTCGGCGTCCTGGCTGGCGAAATAGCCGCCGCCGGGCGCGGCCAGCTCCCGCCTCAGATACGCCGCGCTCTCGCGGACCGGCCACAGCAGGTCGGCATCCTGCTCGCCCCCGCGCCGCCACGCCTCCACGTAGGTGCGCAGGAGCTGGGCCTGGTCGGAGAGCATCTTCTCGAAGTGGGGGACGGTCCAGGTGTCGTCGGTTGAGTAGCGCGCCAGGCCGCCGACCAGGTGGTCGCGGATGCC
>JAAUYK010157616.1_pt1 | contig 17562 bp, 13 predicted proteins | sample 7278021 | NCBI WGS metagenome assembly JAAUYK01 (sample SAMN14350223, study PRJNA611818) | marine sediment metagenome | isolation source: surface marine sediment (1.8m) | place: French Polynesia: Moorea | collected 2018-08
AATACTCGTTAGCAAGTACATGCTGCATGGCTAATTTTTTTCATAATATTTTAAGAAAGTGTCCCAAAAAACGCCAATTTTTTGGCGGTACTGTGACATAAATTGCCACTATAACCGAAACGTGAGAACGAATCCGTCCTTAATTAGGTCTGAATAATTTCACCACTTCCTACTTGCAAACCATATTTAGTTCATCGCTCTTAAAATTAAAAATAAATATAACCATTTAAAATAATTGAACTATTAAGATAAGCTTAAAATGAATTGAAACCGCCGAATATGAAATTATTGGTTATTACTCACACAGCGGCCTAATGGCGAAACACTGCCAACGCCGGCTAAGCCTATGATACAACATATCAAAATTTTAATATTTCGCATTATAATAGGCAGTTATGATTATAAATGGCGGCAATCCATACCTACTATATAAAAAAGTATACAATAAACGGCTTCAAACCGTTATTAGAATCATATCCAAATAGCAAATTCCCATCGAAAGTATCAATAAAATTGCTATTTTAACGAGTTGTGCCCTATGGACTGTTACCTGGCACTATTTTTGCTGATATTTTTAAAATCAGGTGGCGTCTAAAGTAAATATTTAGAACAGGCAGGTAACCCCTAATAGTAGAGGAACCGATGATGAGCGTCTTGCATTCCGCACAAATTAAACCACACAGCGATCACAATCCGGAAATGGAACCGAATCGATACTATAGTGTTGAATTTGCCATATCCGGGCATGACATTTTATACCAGTTCAAACTTTGGAATGATGCATCCAATGCCCTGTTTGTTTTGATTAAGGAAGAATCAGCACTGATAGAGCAATTAAAACCGGGGAATGTCTTTACCGGCAAATATTACAGTAATGACAGCCATAATCCAATTGAGTTTTGGAAAACCGAGGTACGCAGCATATCAAAGGATAAAAAGGGTCGGTTTAAAGGACATTATTTGGTTGATTTGGGCATTGTTACCGAGGACCAATAAACTTTGGCCAGCTAAACAATATTATGTTTTAGTTCCCGCCCGCAATATCCGATACATATTTAAGATCCTTTATTTTAATTGAAAGCATCTGAGCTACCATGAGCAAACAAATCTCATTTTTCTTAGTCAAAAATGACGGTAACGATGTCCGTCAAACGAGTGTTTCAAGATCTATCGTCATCGCCGCTGGCTTGCTAGGCGTCCTTGTGTTGGTTGGATTTGGTTTGCTGATCACCAATTATATTCACCTTAAGCGCGCGGTATTGAACACCGAAGCCCTTGAAAGTCAAATTTCAAGTCAGCTTAATGAAATCGCACAACACCAGAAACACATCCAATCATTCGAAAATGAAATTAAAAAACTTCAATCATCCATCGGAGAACTCGGCACTTTCGAAAATCAAGTTCGATCAATTGCTAATTTAGAACCTACCAGCAACCAGGACGGTCTAATTGGTATTGGCGGCACCTTGCCGGATTCTGGTGTACCTCCGGCAGGCGACCGATTAATTAGCCCGACCGATAATAATATTGCTTATCGGTCTTCATCGCCATTAGGTGAGGGTTATCTTTGGAATGGCGAAGCAGAAACTCTCATTAAGACGAATTTACTTTCTTCCACACCATCACTTCGACCAGTGCGCGGCCAAATTGCAGCGACGTTTGCTCCCCAAAACAACAGCGGTAAAAGCATTACAGATTTTTACCCCGGCATGCTCTTTTCCGTTCATAAAAATACGCCGGTGGTTGCCACGGCTGACGGCACAATTGCATTCGCCGGCCACAAATACCCGCTGGGTCCCTGTATCGTTATTGACCATGGATATGGGATTGTGACGCGCTATGGTCACGTCCAAAACATATCAAAAAGACGGGGAGAACACGTTAAGAAGGGCGACATCATTGCTAAAACCGCTTCAAACGATGGCAACGTGATGTCCACTGTTTCCTATGAAATATTGCTGCACGGCCTGCCGGTAAATCCCCATAATTACATTCTCAATTAAAAAAAACATGGATATCGACATGGTTTGGTCGGACAATTCCAGTGGAGTTGCGGATGTTTGACGTGATGGGTTAGGTATTGACGATGATGGCATCGGAGACATAGCGGACAAGCCCCCAAATGGCATCGGCAGTTAAATGTCTTTCAATGGACCGATCAAATAGTACCGTTAACCGCGACTTGAACTCCACATCACCTCTCCAAAAAAGATAATAAACCGGAATTTTGGGAAATGGCAAAAACCGGTATGATACATCGGCCAAGGATATCGATTGACCACCAATTTTGGCTGCTACGATCTCAAATTGATTTAAACTATTATCAAGTAATTGGCGAACAGGTTCGGTCCGCAATTCATGCGGGCCTTGAAAAAAATGCGCATCCTTTAAGTCGTGGACGCTGATTCGATCCCCCAATAAAGGGCTATCCGAGACGTGAAGCAAGTACACCATAACAAGTAAACGGATGAGCGCACTGGTAACAGGTTCCCATTGATCGCCTATCTTTATATGCAACGTTTGCGCATACAAATCGATATGCACATCGTTATTAAGCGATGAAAGCCTTAAGGCTTGCGGCGCGACAGGTATTGCCAGTGCCCGTCGACAAAGCGCGTTGATATCCTGATCTTCCAATCTCTGCCAATAATCGTCAGGAAGCTCTGGAAGGTCATTCTGCGAAGATGGATCTGACATACATTTTCAATCCAACGCAAGCCCCAAAAAGAGGCTCGATTTACCAGTGCCTGGATAATGTCAAAAATGGGTTAATGTCGCCAGAAATAACGATACTCACTATGCACCTATCCAACCGGTTTGCAAACAAGGCTCATGACAAAATCCTGTGGCGGCGCTGAAGCCGTGCCACTGATTCAACGTGATAGGTATGTGGAAACATATCCACTGGTTGGACTTCAAGAATATGATAATGGTCCTTCATCATCTGCAGATCGCGGGCCAAAGTCGCTGGATTGCAGGAGACATATACTATCCTGGCTGGCGCCATCGCCAGCACCTGCTGGACCACATCTTTATGCATACCTGCGCGAGGTGGGTCGACAATAACAACTTCAGGCTGTACCTGCATCTGTAAAAGACCTTGCCGCAGATCGCCCACAATAAATCGACAATTTTCAATCTGATTTAAATCACAGTTTTTTTTAGCATCGACTATGGCATTTGCCATAATTTCAAATCCGATCACCTCTTTGGCAAGAGCCGCTAGATATATTGATATCGCACCGGTGCCGCAATACAGATCTAAAACCGTTTCCTTCCCTGAAAGTTGACTATACTGTTTTACGATCGCATATAGGTTCGCAGCCCCGCGGGTGTTGGTTTGAAAAAAGGAGTTGGCCGATATTTCAAATTCAAAATGATCGATGGCGTCTTTCAAAACCGAATGCCCGGCAATCGGCCGTTCATAATCACCAATAGCGACTCCCGCTTTACGGGTCGCAACATTGTTGACCACAGAAACAATCTCCTTGTATTGGGCCATAAGGGCATCAGCTAGCGGTTTTAGCGCTTCTGGTTTCTCTGCCGATGTAATTAAGTTTACCATCCACTGATCATAGGCCACCGAATGCCTCAACATGACAAATCGCCAAAACCCCCGGTGGCTGTGAAGACCGTAAACCGGATCATCAGAGTTTTTGATATATTGCCGAATATCTGCCAGAATTTGATTGCCGCGTTGCGGTTGAAGCAGGCAGGCTTTGGTATCAAACACCTTATAAAAGGTACCCGGCACATGCAATCCCACTCCAACACCCTTTTCAATATCCGGCCGACCCAACTCATGTGGCAAAAGCCATTTGCGATCCGTACAAGTAAATTCCATTTTATTACGGTAACCAAAGATAGGATTTGAAGCCACAGTGTTATGCACCGGCACGCCAGTAATCTGGCCGATATGGGCCAACGCCTCCTCAACAAATCGTCGCTTGTGCTCAAGTTGCTGATTGTATTTCAAAAATTGCCATTTACACCCGCCACAGAAGCCGCTATAAGGACACGGCGCCGCCTGCCTGTGGGGCGATGCCTCAATGAGTTCCACCACTTTGGTTTCCGCATAGGATCGCTTTTTCTTAACAACCTGTGCCAAAACGCGGTCGCCGGGAACCGCCTGGTCCACAAAAATGGTGAAACCATTGATTTTAGCCAACCCTTTGCCACCAAATGCCAAACCGGTGATTTCGAGCTCCATTATTTGGCCACGTTTCGTTTTCATCAAATCCTTTATTAGCTTTTATAGTTATCCTAATCACACTACATATTAAGCGCTAGGGAAGCACTCGCAGGTAAACAAAATGGCATGTAAAAATCAATGGTAAATGTTTATAAAAAATGTTTGAAATCAAAGGCTGATTATGGTCAAATCAATGCCAATGCCACGATCAGAAAAAGTGACATTTGCGGCCGATGGACACATCCTCAGCGGATCGCTTCATCTTCCAGCGGCACCTCGTCCTCCGATTGTCATCGGCTCACACGGTCTTTACAGTAGTAGTCAATCGCCCAAGCAGATTCATCTGGCCCGTAAATGTAATGAACTGGGAATCGCATATTTCCGCTTCGATCACCGGGGATGCGGTGATAGCCAAGGTAGTTTTGAATCCGGTATTTCTATCGCCGCCCGGTGCACCGATTTAGCCTGTGCTGCGCAATCAATGTTAGCCATGAACAAATTTTCCGACAATATTGGTCTTTTTGGCAGCAGTATGGGTGGCGCGGCCAGCATCTGTGCTTTTTCAGAACTTAAGGCCTCGGCAATGGTAACTTTTGCGGCACCTTTAAAAAATGGCCCGATCATTGAAGCCCTTCAGCAAGATGGCGCCATTGATCCCCAGATCAATTTAAATGATGTTTTGTTCGATCTAACAAATCAGCTAGCAGGTCTTAAAAACATACTCGTTTTTCATGGGTCGGCAGACGATGTCGTCCCTCCCTCCCATGCAGAAACTTTATATACTAAAGCATCGGCTCCCAAAGAACTCATAATTCAGTCACAGGGCGATCATCGCATGAGCGACCCCGCACATCAAAAGACGTTTGTTAAAAAAGCCGCCTTTTGGTTTAACACACATCTGAGGGCCACCCATGCATAATCGCCTGCAGCGGTGATTAACTCTGAAATATTACTTTTATGCCAATGTAAGGAGCTTAATATGCCAGAAGCGCTGCCCAAAAAATTCTTGAGACGCACCTTTGTTAAAACGCTATTAAGAAGATTTATTGCACTGGCCATTTTAGCCGGTTTTATCTACAGCCTGATAGCGATCGTTTACGCCACAAAAACGATTTATAAAGTAAAAAAGAATTATGCCGTGGTGTTGGAACGATTTGGCGGCAATCGCGAAGCTATCATACATGTTGGTTGGCACGCGCGGTTACCTTTTTTTACACGTATCGAGCAGGAAGTGTCGTTAATGAATCAACGCCTTTTTATGGGTGGCCAGCCGGAACCGATGCGCATCATCTCCAAGGAAAACGTTGCCTTATGGACTTCAGGTGTATTGACGTATCGGATTCGCGACTTAAAAACATGGGCCATCGAAAACCTTGATCCCATGAGCCTTTTGCAGGGCGACTTTGACGGCATCGTCAAAGATATTCTTCAGGCCCAGGAGGTCGATAAACTTGTGAGTGAACGTGAAAAAATTAAAGAAAATATTTTCCAAGCCCTGAAATCACGACCAATCAACGAAGGCGGCCCGACATTAGAGAGTAAATATGGTATTAATGTGGTGTCATTTGTTCTCAAGGAAACCCGTTTTGGTGATAAATTGGTGGAAGCCACCGAGGAAAAAAAACGGCGTGAACTGATCGCTGAGGCTGAAAACTATGCTGCCGATCAAGAAGCAAGTCGCATCCGCAAATTATATTTCGCATATTTAGAAAGTATCCAAGGCTTGCAAAAAGCTCTGGGACGACCGGATGGTTCCACTGACATTGCCTTGATGCAGTTTTTAACCCAACAAAAATGGGCCTCGGCCTATGAAAAAAACCAAGGTGGCCAGAATACGGTGGTAATTCAAAATACCCAGGGGGCACCGGCCTTAACACTGCCAGCGTTGAACGGAAAGCCTGTCGATTCTGGGAGAAACGAATGACCAAACAGTTTACCAAAGAAACCAAGTACGTGAAACTTCCTGAAAAGCGCATTCGGGAAATAAGTGATTTGGTAACCGCATGGCCCTATGAAACCAAATCATTTATGCGCGCCCGCTTAAATCAGTATAAGCCTCCCTCGGATTGGTTAAACACTCTTTTGGACACTTTTTTAGGATTTTTTATCGACACACCTGACAAGCATTTTGAAATTCTGAAAGATCCCGAAATTCTCACCGATTGGCAAAAGCGTTTTGAAATTTCCGGTCAAACCAAACCCCAGGAATCCTGGAATAAAATTTTAGAAAAAGAAGTCTCCTCAAAAGATTATTCCTACCTTTTGCATCTATTAGACCGCGAACTCAACGATGTGCACGTGCCGCGTGACCTTGAGACGCTTTTCGAAAAAATATACCGCGCGCATATTCGCAAGGAATACCTTTCCGATGCTTCAGTTCCCAAAGCCCCGCTTATCCTTTTCACCGGCCCTACCGGCAGCGGTAAAACCATGACCATTACCCATGCCATTGAGAAAGTCATTTTCGCCAATATTGTGTTGCCGGAAATAGATCTTCAACAAAAACGCGATGAGCTTCTAGCCAACGAACCCTTTTGGAAGACTCTGGATACGGTTGATCCCACGTTGGTCATGGAAATAAATCGGCGCCGCAAATTAAAGTTTTATAAATCCATGTCCAATATTCCAATTATTCGCTGGATGTTCAAAGGCACTATCGGAAGACATCTTTCCCAACTGGAGGATCAGCGTCTGCCGGTGGATTATTCCATGGTGACGCCAAACGATTACCAGACTGCCTTAGCGGGTGAACCTGGCAATTATTTCAAGCGTGCTTTAGGCGACCCCCGCAAAACCGCCATTCGCCACATCGAGGAAGCGCATAGCGCTTTTGGTAAATCTAATGGTGGTGGTACCGGCGCCGAGCGACAACAAAGAACATTAATCGATACGTCCAATATTGTTTTAGATGAAATCATTTCAGGTAGGCGTGATTGTTTGCTGATTGCCACTAGCGACCAACCGGAGCGGTTCGATCCTGCCATTTATCGTCGCTTTGTTGAGAAAGGCAAAATTATCGATTTATCCGATTTTTGGAAAAACCCCGATGATCTCAAAGAAATTGTCCGTTTGGAATTATGCCGCAGCGACATCCGCACAGAAGACACATTAGACCCCCGGTGCCATCAACAATTTGCCTGCATATCCTTCGAAAGTTTAGACCGTGTGATTAACAAGATATACAAAATTTTTGATGAGCGTTCACTTAAGGTTACACCGGCCTATGTGCGCAAGTTAATCAGTTCTGTTATTGACATTAAAGGCGACTTCACCGCTAAATATTTAGATGATGGCTTGCTGGTGCGCGAAGCATTTGAGTTGGTGGCCCAAAACTCATACGGTGATCTTTACAAAAAAGTAGTTGATCGCATGGACCGCAAGGTCCGCTGGGAGGAATATGTCGGTGATGTTAAAAATTCTTTCTCAGAAATGACCAACAATTGTCTCTTTTACGGTGTTAGTGAGGAAAAAGGCGTGGTACTCAATGGGCCGCCGGGCAGCGGTAAAACCTTTTTAGTACGCGCCTGGCTAAATGAAAACAGAGACGTGCACGATATTGCCGCCAGCCCCTCTGCCCTGCAGGACCCCGTTAACCCAATTGATGGTGCTGTAGACAATTTGGAAAAGATATATGATATCGCAAAAATGATTGCGCCAACCGTGGTCTTTTTCGATGAAGGCGATGCTCTGGCACCCAAAAGAAGTGGGACCGGGGGCGCTCCTTCGGATAAAATCACCAATAAATTTTTAAACATTATCGATGGTGAAATTCAGCTTAATCGTGTTTTTACCACACTAACCACCAACCGTTTAGATATCCTCGATCCGGCCTTGATTCGCTCTAAACGACTGGCGGTCATGGAAATATCCGGACACTTACGAAAAGAAGATATTTATAAAATCATAAAGCAAGCCTTAAAGAATGTTCCTTTATCTGAAACGATCAATGTAGATGCGATATATGAATCTGCCAAAGCTGTTTGCAACACACCCGCTGATTTTTCCGCCTTTGTCGAAAAAGCGCGTGCGTTGCGCGGCACAGAGTATCGTGTGCTATCCAAATTTCGCAATCAATTACACGCCAGTCGCGAAGCCAAAGAATATTTCATTAAGTTCAATTTTAAAACGTTGATTGGGGTCTTGGAGGCCCTTGATTCACCCAAATCAATTCGATCGAAAATTAAAGGCGATCCATTAAAATTCATACAGCATTATGACGAAGTAATCGACCAGATCGAGCGAATCAAAACCAATGGCGATTATCCTCTAATGAAATCGCACCTTCAAACCGCGCGCCAGGAAATATCCCAGAGTCCCACCAAAAAAGGCAAGGTACAATTAGATGAATTTCTTGAGGCGGAATTGAGCCAAGAACCGCAAATTGGATTTGTTATTGGTGTCGGCGCCAGTGACGTCAGTGGGATTTTGCTACCCATCGCAACAAGTTTGACATACAGTTTATCGCCTGACAAAGTGTTGGTAACCGGTGCCGTATCCTCTTCTAGTCCGGCCGCTGCCGAGCTGGAAATGGCTGTTCAGATGACCCAACAATCGGCGCAGGAAGCCTTCACAATGGTCAAAAATTACCTCCAGGAACTTTATTCCAAAGTGAGCGTTGCCCGCATGTTGGGAGAATTTTTAGAAAAATACTCCATTCATCACCAATTGCTGTCGGCGTCCTATAATGTCGGCGGGCCTTCCGCCGGTTATGCCCTGGCATTAAACACACTATCGGCCATTTTGCACATACCGATTTACAACGATTTCGGCATTACCGGCGCCCCATGGACCAATGGCGTCAAAAAAGGTGAGGTCGGCGGTTCGGTTATTATTGGGGGACACACGAAAAAAGCTGAAAAAGTGCTATTGTACTTGCGACGCATGTATATGCCCCTGCAAAACTATAAAGATTTAGAGCTGGAATTCCTGCTCAGTTATTGGTCTAAAGACAAAGATATTTTAGGTGTGACCAATTTCGGTGATTTGGTTCCAGAAGTAGTCTGGTTAGGTCCTGACTATGAACGCGAATTGTTGGAATTGGTTTCCATGCGCATCGATTATAAACAAAAAAAATATCATGGAAACCATAAATTACCTGAAATCAAAGATGCCATCTTGAAGAAAAAAGCATTTTTGCGAATACAGGTGGAGAAAGAAATAATCAGCCGGTTGGAAGCGATTCGCTATTATTTACGCAACCCTGTGAGTGACCCTCATCTTTCTTTGAATGAAATCTTTCGCAAAAGGAAAAAACCTGGGAGAAAATTCATCGGCCCTTTTCTAAAATATTTCGAAAAGCAGCGATCCAAAAGCCAACCCTAAACATCCAACCGCCGCTTAGCAGTCGAATTTTAACAATCATTCATTATATTAGAATTATCCCGGTAAAGCACTCCATCTGTGGCCACGATTTTGGAGCGTTGAGGGTCATTTAAAATATCGCGAGGGCCTCCCGAAATAATAATAAAAGCTGCTTGTTTGCCGGTGCGCAACGTTCCGATATCGTTTGCCTGCAACAACTTGGCATTGACCCCAGAGGCACTTTTAACGGTTTCACCCAAGCCAAATCCGGCAGAACGGTATAGTTGCATTTCCTGCCAGACCGCCTTGCCATGATCTACACCGATACTACCTGAATCTGTTCCCAGTCCAACCGGCACGCCATATTCACGGGCCAACCGTAATTGTTTGAGTTGATGGTTCAAAGTTCTTTTGGCAATATCTGCGGCTTTAGCCGATATCGATCCCTTTTGCATTAAAGCGGCCATCGTAGCAGCCGTCGGAATCCATGTAATTTGCTTGTCAGCCATCCGTTTTAAATTTGATTGGCCCATGAAAAAACCGTGTTCGATTGAATGGCATCCGGCCTCAATGGCAATTCTTACGGGAATTTTACCATTGGCATGCACCATCACACGTAACCCCCGCGAAATTGCAGTTTGTACGGCTGCTTGCAGATCCGCACGGCTAAATTGTGGTGCTGTTTCCTGCCCAAATTGCGCCAGGCTATTTAAGCCGGAATTTACGATCTTGACCCATCCACCACATAATTCTTTAGAATTTTCAATTTCAGATGCCAGCGCTGTATTGCATTTAACCGCACAGCCAATCATTCGTCCATAGCGCCCCTTACTGTGCCAGCCTTTACCGCAAAACTGTAATCGGATGCTAGCAGGTAAACACTTGCTTTTGGCAGCTACAAATGTTTGAACAAGACCGTGATAATCACCCGCATCTCTGACGGCTGCGATTCCGTAATCACGATGTAAATTCAAATGGGTGCAAATGCGCCGGTAGACCTTTGAAAGTGATTGATGTTGGCTTAGCTGGTTTTGACGTATTTCCGGGTTAGTGGTTCCAGCTAAGCTTAAGTGCACATGATTATCAATTAAAGCAGGCAAAACCGTATCCTTTGAATAATCAAAAACTCTCTGTTTTTGGGATCGAATGTAATCTAAAAAAACTGGCTCTGCTGCATGGATCCCTGAAACCTTTTCCCCTGAAATTTCAAGTACGACATCTTTCTGAACTTTGCAGCTGCTCCCATCGATTAGCCACCCAGCGATAACAAAATAGTTCGGATTAAATTTCATATGTTTACAAAGATTAATTTCCGATGGCGCGGTTTAGTAAAACCTTGACGGCCTGGATGTCTTCGGCAAATTTCATGGCGTTCATCCAGCGGCGAGAGCTCGACCCTCCGTGATCGCGGGCACTATGAATGACGGTCGTAAAACCTAAAGATCCAAAAAACCGAGCGCGGCCCATCATTCGGTCCCGGTTGCGTCGCCATCCGTGGGCCGGAATGATGGTGCCGCGGGGCGACTGTGCCGGTGTGATGCGCCATACTTCCAGCATACCATCGTTTTAAACCGGATTTTGAAAATCCTCAATCTGGCCCTAATCCGGCGGATCATGCATCGGCCAACGCGGAAATTGATGCACCGCGCAAGTTGCCGCTGCTGTCAATATCAGATACACTAAAAAATTGTAAAAATAATATAAACGATCAAAAACATGTTAATTCGAATGAAGCAAATTAGATCTTCGATTTATCGTAATCCGGTGTTTGCAGATTGGATAGTAAACAACCTATGTAAATGGCGGGATTATGTTGGATTACATTGCCAACAGTTTGTGGCGAAGCATATCCAAAGCCTTCATTGCAAAAATACGTTTATGCATCCCACGATCATGGAAATTAAAGGTAAAACGATAACCTTCTAAAAAACTCGGACCGGCCAATCCGATACAAATCGTACCTACGGGCTTTGCATGTGACCCACCACCAGGCCCGGCAATACCAGTGGTAGCAAGCCCAAATGTGCTGCCCGCTTTATCGCGAGCGCCTCTGGCCATTTCTTGAGCAGTTCTTTCATGAACTGCCCCGTATTTTTCCAGCGTATCTGATGACACTCCGAGTGTATTTGCTTTAGTAACATCAGCATAAACCACCGCCGTATAAATAAAATAGTCGGAACTGCCGGCCACATTGGTAATCCAATGGGAAATCAATCCCCCGGTACAACTTTCCGCTATGGCCAAAGTCGCTCCCTGCTTGCGGAGTAAATCTCCAATAACGCTTGCCATGGGCTCACCCAAACTTGAAAAAACATGGGGGGCCAGTTTTTCCAACACCCAATCTTGTGCGTCTTTTACATGATTTTGCAGGCGATCCATTTGAGTTTCTGAGCCGCAAAGCGTAATTTGAATTTCAGGAAATTTCGTTCGCAGACGCAACGATAGTTTTGGAAATACGGTTTCAAATTCCTTGAGACGTTCATTGACACCCGACTCGGGCAGACCAAATAGACGCAGTTTCACCGTCTGGAAAATTGCGTTTCTTCCCCTATAATCCATCAGTCGAGGTATGATGGTCTGCGCTAGCATCTGTTTCATCTCAGGGGGGACACCTGGTAAAAAAAAGAAAACACAATCTTTGATGGTTAATGCGAATCCAGGTGCCGTGCCGATCGGATTCATAAACACTTCAGATCCAATCGGTAAATAGGCCTGTTTGCGATTGGAAGGATTTAGTGCCAAGTTGCGTTTCTTTAAAAAAATTTCCATGGCTCGCAGTATCTCAGAAAACAATTCCAGTCCGACACCGGCGGTTTTAGCCGCCGCCTCTATGGTTCGATCATCTTCTGTAGGCCCAAGCCCACCGGTAACAATGGCAAACTGTGCCCGTTGACTAATTTCGCTCAACACATTAACCAATATGTCTAATTCATCGCCAACGCTGGTATGCCTTGCCGCCGGCATATCGATTTGTTCAAGCTGACGGGCAATATAAGCCGCATTGCTGTCCACGACAGCCCCTGACCGAATTTCTTCTCCGGTTGATAATATTTCAATAAGCATCTAAAGCGCCGTTAATTAGATCCTATTTTTCAGTTTATCTAAAAATAAGAGGTTCAACGAAATTATAAAAATATGCAAAATGCATGTATTTCCCAAATGAAATGATGCTAATCACTTTTATTATGAAAGATTGAAATTCAATAAGATGTCATAAACGGGGAGCAATCCGATTTTCGGGATACGCCGATCAACCATTTACAATTGGAGAAAAACGTTACTCTAGTTACGGTACATTGCCTCAATTAAATCGTAAAATGCTTCATTGACATGTTTGCGCTTAACTTTCATGGTCGGTGTCACTTCGCCGTCTTCTTCATATAGTTTTTTAGGTAAAATGGTAAACTTTTTAATTTGTTCAACACGCGCAATAGTGGTGTTGACCTGGTCAATCTCACCCTGAATCAGCTGTTTAATATCTGGAGATATGGTTAGATCCCTGTATGTCGAAAATTGTATTTTGTGGTCTTGGGCAAATTTCATCACATTGTCTTCGTCGATCATGATAAGTGATGTTAAATATTTGCGCTGATCACCAATGACAACAGCATCGTTGATATAGGGGCTGGCCTTAAGTTTATTCTCTATATATTGCGGCGTAATGTTCTTTCCACCAGCGGTAACAATGATATCCTTTTTGCGGTCGGTAATCTTGATGAAACCACCTGCGTCAATTTCACCAACATCTCCGGAATGCAGCCAACCATCAATAACAGTTTCACGGGTAGCCTCAGGATTTTTGAAATAACCTGCAAACACTCCAGGTGATTTTACTAAAATCTCACCATCAGCTGCGATTTTTACCTCTATACCGGTTAATGGTGGGCCCACGGTACCAAATTTCACACGGCCAATGCGTGAAACGCAGGTCACACCAGTGCCTTCAGTCTGGCCGTAGCCCTCGATCAAATTGACGCCGATGGCTTGAAAAAAACGTAACACATCGGGTGCGATCGGCGCTGCACCGGAGATTGCAAAACGCATGCGATCAAATCCCAACCGCTCTTTGAGCTTACGAAATACAACCAAATCGCTCAAAAGGTAGCTGGCCCTTAGATACCAGGGTATCGGTTTAAAATTCATCAGCAGGCCGGCACGCTTATTTCCGATTTTGTAGGCGATCTTGAATACCAACCGCTTAAACCAGGTGGCGTCTGACATGCGGATGACTACCGCTGAGTAATACTTTTCCCACACCCGCGGAACGGCATGACCAACCGTGGGCGATATCTCAATCATATTGTCAGCTACCGTGTCAGGGCTTTCGATAAAATTGACGATATAACCAGCGTATATGTGTCCCATGACCGAAAAAAGCTGCTCGAAAACATGGCAGAGTGGTAAAAAAGACATGATTTCATCGGTGTCGAAAATAGATAAATCAGTTTTGATGGCCCGTCCCATCCAGATCATATTTGCATGGGTGAGCATTGCCCCTTTGGGAGGTCCGGTAGTGCCGGACGTATATATGAGCATAGCCAGATCATGCGGCTGCAGATCCATGATCCGCTCCTCTAAAGCCGTGGGATGCTCTTCGTAGTATTGCCGCCCCTCTTTTAATAGCGCATCGAAGGTTAATACCAATTGATCTCTAAACTGCCGCAAACCTTCGAGGTCCCACACAATTACCTTCTCCAAATGCGGCGCCTGATTACGGAAATGAAGCCATTTGTCGAGCTGTTCTTCATTTTCAACGAAGAAAAATTTTGCTTCTGAGTGATTTATGACGTATTCGACCTGCTGCCAGGCATTGGTAGCATAAATACCGGAGGCAACCCCACCGGCACATAAAACAGCCATGTCGATAATCACCCACTCCGGACAATTATCGCCAATGATCGCCACCCGATCTCCCTTTTGAAGGCCTCTGGCGATCAGGGCCGATGCCACAAACCGCGTCAAACGATCGTACTCGGCCCAGGAGTAATCGTGCCAAAGGCCTAAATCTTTCTTTCGGAAGGCGACCCGCTCGCCGTATCTATTTACGGTCGCGCGAAATATTTGCGGGATAGTTTCCGCTATCACCTATTTATCTCCACCTTTTTTTGCGTTTCCAGCGTTGATAGCCTTTTACGGAAGCCTCAGACCGCACTCCCATGTAAAATTCTTGAACATCCTTATCGCCCATCAAGTCCTTGGCAGGTCCCTTCATCACAAAGCGACCGTTTTCCACAATCAAGCCGACATTAGCAATCGACAACGCCATGCGCGCATTCTGTTCAACCAGCAGGATTGTGACACCTTCGGCATGAATCATTTTAATAATATCGAAAATTTCTTTCACCAATAATGGAGAGAGACCCAATGACGGTTCATCCAATAACAAAAGCTGGGGGCGGCTCATCAGCGCGCGACCGATTGCCAACATTTGTTGTTCTCCACCGGACAAGGTACCAGCCCACTGATTCTCACGATCTTTTAATAGCGGAAAGTGATGATACACGCGCTCAAAAGCAGTGTTAATCTGGCGACGGTTAGGTTGCGTGTAAGCTCCCATTAAAAGATTTTCTCTTACGGTAAGTTCTTCAAAAACTTCACGGCCCTCGGGAACATACGAAATACCCAGCCGCACGATTTCTTCAGTATCCTTCCCATCAATCCGTTGTCCCTTAAATTCGATCGTGCCTTTATCCGGCTGGTCCTCAATGAGACCCATGGTAGTTTTTAATATGGTTGATTTGCCGGCGCCGTTGTTTCCTAAAACAGCAGTAATGCTTCCCTCTTCAATGGCCAAAGAAGCACCCCGAATGGCATAGATCAGGTCGTAATAGGTTTCGATATTTTTAATCTCAAGCAACGGTTTCACTCTGGGTGTCCTCTCCCAGATAAGCTTTTAATACTTCTGGATGCCGCTGTACCCTATCAGGAGTATCTTCGGTGATCGCAGCACCAAAATTAATCACCAAAATACGATCCGAAATATCCATGACCATGTTCATATCATGCTCAATCAACAAGATCGTGACGTTTAGCTCGTCCTGTATGTCTTTAATCCAGAAGATCATATCTTGTTTTTCCTCGGTGTTCATTCCCGCGCAGGGCTCATCAAGCAAAAGCAGTTCTGGCTCCAATGCCAAAGCCCGTCCTAATTCGATTTGCTTCTGAACACCGTAAGGCAACCCCCCCACAATTTTGTTGCGCACAGACTGCAGATCCAATAAATTGATGATTTCCTCAACCCTGCGCCGGTGGGCAGTTTCTTCACGTCCGGCAAAAGACCGTTTGCCCCCCAAAAACGCGCCGCGTAACAAACCGGTTCGCATATAGATATGCCGACCGAGCATAATATTTTCCATGGTATTTAAATGGCTGAACAGTTCGATATTTTGAAAGGTACGGGAAATTTTACGCCGTGCGATTTGATCCGGCTTTTTGCCCTGGATATCTTCGTTTTTAAAACGGATGGACCCTTTATTCGGTCGATAGATGCCGTTAATGCAGTTAAACAGTGTGGTTTTCCCGGCCCCATTGGGACCAATGATGGCAAAGATCATTCCCTGCTCGACGCTAAAGCTAACATCGCACAAGGCTTCCAATCCGCCAAAGGCAATCGAAATATCCTTGACACCGAAAAATGCCATATTTAAAGCGTACCCCTTGTCATTTGACCTTACCAATAACAAATGCGCGCTTTAGCTCAAAGAGCCGAAAGCGCGCAAATAAAATCAATTGTGATTTATTTAATTGCCATCCAGTTCGTCAGTTTCTTTGCTTTGCCACCCTCCAGGCATTCAATGATAAATATTTCTTGCATGCCCTGGCGGCAATAAGGATCTTTCGCATTGAAAGGCTTGTAGTTTACTTTGCCCCCAATACCCTTAAAATTTTGAATAGTCTCCATGGCAGCCACGAAACTTTCACGGGTTAGATCACGGCCAGCGCGCTTCAAGCCTTCCACCAGCGGCTCTGAAAATACTATTCCGGCATAATAGAATAGCCCCCAGCGCTCTTCTTTGGCAGCAAATTGCCCATAGGCCTCTTTTTTATACTGCATCAGCAACGGATCATTTGAATCAGGCAATTCTGCAAAAGTTGCCGCGATAACGCCTTTCCACAACCCCTTGGAAATATGATACATCAGCGGAAAATCCGAACAAGTGCTGGTGCTCATAAATTGCGGTGCGAATTTCATGGCTTTGCTGGTGCCAACGATCTTAACGGCATGCGGTACGGGTGTCCAGAGAAGAACCACGTCAGGTTTGGCCTTACGCAGCTGCATGACATGCGGTTTCATATCAGCGTCTTTGAGTTCAACCGGAACCTGCGCCGCCAGCTTAAGGCCGTGGGCCGCCAGTGCCTCAGCAGCACCTTGTAAACCATTTTTGCCATAATCATCATTCAAATAGACAATGGCGATCCGTTTTTTCTTTAAATTACTGATAGCATAGCGGCAAAGCGCTTTGGCTTCCGCATAATATAAAGGATAAACAGCAAACAGTTCTTTATGGGGCGGCGTAATCCAATGCAGTGATCCAGCCGAAGGACCCACCCATGGAATACGTCGCTGCATGAGATAGTCTTTAACCGCAAGCCCCGGAGATGTACCCACCCCCGAAACCCAGGCAAACATCCCGACTTCTTCCTGTAATTGCTTGACGCCAGCTTTAGTTTTAGCCGGGTTATAGGCATCATCAAACATATGATGAATCAACTTGCGCCCATGAATTCCGCCTTGGGCATTAATCATTTTAAAATAAGCATCAGTGCCCCGCGCTACGGATCCCCATGGCGCCGCCGGTCCGGTCTGGGGCCCCCATTGTCCAATGTGAATCTCGGTATCCGTCACGCCTTCTTCAGCACCGGCCAATCCGACCATGGCCAACAAGAGAGTCAAAACAACAAAACCGAAGTTTTTGAAAAATTTGTACATGGCTGCCCTCCTTGAATAGTTAAAAGGGTTACGGTTAGAATTATACTTTTTTGACATAATGGCGCGCAAAAAGACCGCTGGGTTTAAAACAAAGGACCAAAACAACAATAACAAATGCCACTATCGATTTAAATTCAAT
>JAAUYK010021679.1_pt1 | contig 17497 bp, 12 predicted proteins | sample 7278021 | NCBI WGS metagenome assembly JAAUYK01 (sample SAMN14350223, study PRJNA611818) | marine sediment metagenome | isolation source: surface marine sediment (1.8m) | place: French Polynesia: Moorea | collected 2018-08
CGACGAACGCATGATGCCTTACCTGAGTGAAACAGAGAAACAGTCGTTGCAGATGCGGAATATCCGTTTCCGGACCCTTGGCTGTTATCCGCAAACCGGGGGCGTACTGAGCGAGGCTGACAGCGTTGGCGATATCGTGCAGGAATTATTAGTGGCCAGAACCAGCGAGCGGGAAGGTCGCATGCTGGATAAAGACCAGGTGGGCTCTATGGAGATCAAAAAGCGCGAGGGTTATTTTTGATTTACCTACTGTAGAGACCTTGCAAAACATTCCTCTATTCTTTTCGGGTGCAACTTACCCGACTAATCACGATTTCTCTTTCCTTACATTTACCGTTAATTCTCTGCTTGATAACAGCAATCTTTACCCGGAATTTATAAATCCTTCACAAATAATTTAATTTCATAGAATTTTTGCTGTTATACTTGTACCGAATAACTAGAATCAGATACTGCCACAGGGAAGCGCATTCGGTTTCGGAGACCTCTTGATGACTGCTAAATCTGTACTTTTGGCAGATGATGACCAGACCACGCTTACTGTCCTGACTGCGACACTTGAAGATTATGGCTACCGTGTTGATAGCACGGACCGTGGCGAAAAGTGTTTATTCAAGGCCATGGAGCAGAATTACGATGCATTTCTCATCGATCTGAATATGCCCGGTCTCGGCGGCGTAGAACTTTGTAAGAAATTACGCGCCCTGGAACAGTACAAACTCACTCCCATTATTATCATCACTTCGATGGACGAGGAAACGAACCTCGGCGAAGTATTGTCCGCGGGTGCCAGCGATTTTATTTCGAAACCCGTTAACGCAGTGGTATTGAATGCGCGCTTAAAAAATCACCTTGAAAAGAAAGACTACTACGATGAACTGGAGCGCATACGCCGTTACCTGAATCGATATATTTCATCCCGAACGCAGCGAATGGTCGAGGCATACGCCACGACTGGCCTGGTACCTGAACCAGAACTGCATCATGTTTGTGTCATGTTTACTGATATTCGTGGTTTTACCCGCTTAAGCACCAAAATTGATTTGCAGGAACTCTTCGCCCGAATAAGTTACAGCCTCGGTCAACAGGTAGACCTTGTTTACAAGTATCACGGTTACATCGACAAGTTCGGTGGTGATGGACTAATGGCAATCTTTGATGGTGAACCTGCAGTGAAGAATGCCTGTGAATGCGCACGACAGATTATCGATCAAGCTGTCAGGCATCCTGATCCATTGCCTATAGGTATAGGTCTGCATTACGGGCCCGTGTTGATTGGTAACATCGGTTCCAATGAACACCTGGATTACTCGGCACTGGGCGAAACAGTGAATCTTGCATCAAGAATCTGCAACTATGCCGACGCCATGCAGATAAGAGCAAGTGAAACGATTATCGAACAATTAGGTGATGATAAAAGCGTAAGTCATACCGATGTAGAATACGCAACACTAAGAGGTTACGAGGAGCAGATACCGATTTATCGTTTTCAGTTTGATTGAAAATAGCCGCTTTTCACTTACTAACAATATACTAACTAAAAAAGGGCACTATCTTGAGATTTAAGCATACTATTATTTTAAGTAGTATCATCATTAGCTTTCTACTGTCGTCGTTCGTAACGGCAGAAGCAAAACCACTCGTCCTTACCGATAACAGCAATATGTATTCTCTGCTCAAGCAAGCAGAATATTATGAAGACCAGACTGGACTACTCGGGATTGAAACCATTGTTACTCGTCACGCAAATGGTGAGTTTATCGGACCAGTAGAATTTATTAGCTCACCTGGTTTCACGGATTCTGCTTACTGGTTTCGAATTAGCGTATTTAATGACCGATCAACGGTTGATGCGTGGCTGTTACAACTCACGTATGCGATGCTCGACAACATTGATGTGTATGTGCTCGATAACACAGGCCAGATTAGGCATGAGCATATGGGTGATGCTCAACCTTTTGGTCAAAGGCAGATTGAGCACCGTACATTTTTGTTTGATATGTCGCTGCCAACAAGAGAAATTGTCGAACTGTTTGTGCGCATAAAAACAACCAGCTCCATGCAGCCCAAAATGTTTTTGTGGGAAGAAACTGCGTTCAACCACTATAACCAGAGTAACCAACTGGCCTTTGGTATTTACTATGGTGTTTTCCTGGCCATGCTTTTTTATAACCTGCTGGTATTCATATCTATACGAGACAAGATTTACTTGTTTTATGTCGCCCACGTGCTGTCGTTCAGCTTGTTTATGTGCTGTCTGAATGGGCTGGGTTACCAGTATGTTTGGCCAGATTTTCCGGGTTGGCAATCACATGCCAGTGCGACACTGATGTGTATTGCCTGTTTTAGTGCCATTCTATTTGCCCGCGCCTTGTTACGGCTGAAAGACTATTTACCGCGCTGGGATAAATTCTTTCAGTGGTCGATGTACTATTTTACCGGGCTTGCCATAGCATCCTTGTATCTCCCATATACCTACGTCGCACAGGTTTGCACGGCGAGTAGTTTGTTGTTGTCGATCACGCTCAACTTTATTGGCTGGTTAAGCCTGAAGCACGAGAACCAGGTGGCAAAATTTTACGTCCTGGCATGGACTTTTTTTCTACTCGGTGCCAGTGTCTATGCCCTTAAAACCTATGGCTTGTTACCGCAAATTTTTATTACTGAATACGCCATGCAAATAGGCTCTATGCTGGACGTGGTGTTGCTGTCAATGGTGCTGAGTTATCGTGTCAAAATGCTGCAGGAACAAAATATTCAAATTCAGCAACAGGCTACGAAAGAGCTTGAACGCAAGGTACAGGAAAGAACCCGTAAGCTGAATGAAACACTTGATGCACTGTCAGACAGCTACGCCAAGGTCGAAAAGCTGAACTACACAGATCCGTTAACAGAAATTAAGAATCGACGTTTTTTTGACGAGTTCTATCTGCATGAAATGAAAAATGCAATTCGCAGTAAAGGTTCAATCGCTGTCATGGTTGTTGATATCGATCACTTTAAACAGGTAAATGACGAATATGGTCATAATGCCGGCGACAAGGTGCTTGTTTGTATAGGTCAATTGATTAAGGACAATCTGCCTGGTGAGTATGAGTTTGTCGCACGGTATGGTGGTGATGATTTTGTGATTGTCTTGCCATTTACCGATAAGGAGGGTGCACTGCTAACCGCTCAACGTATTAAAAACAGTATCGCTGAGCTTCAGGTGGTACACGAGAACCGTGTCATTTTAACAACGATTAGCATTGGCATTTCCGCGATGCAGCCTTCGCGTGAAACCGACACACACCGCTTAATTACCGAAGCTGACCGTGCCCTGTATGAGGCAAAAGAACTGGGAAGAGATCGCATCCGTTGCTACCATAACGGTGATGTCACATTAAAGGATGTCGACAGTTAATCACGTTTTACCGCAAGTTTCTTAATCGTTTTTGGATTTCACCTTTCAATTTTTACCCGCTGCGCTGGTTTGGATATCAGCTCTGGTATCAATTGTCGTATTGGCATTGATAGCGCTGCGTGTCGATTGGCAAAAAAACCGTAGCAAGGGCGTACTCACACTCTGGTTTGTCAGTATTTTTTTTCTGGCAGTCGGCTGGATGATTCGTGCCGACATAGGTGATGAGTACAACATTCACCTGCTTGGCATAATGCTATTTGCGCTTATGTTCGGTTGGCGTTTGGGTGTGCTGGGCATGGCTATTGTGTGCATGCTGGTATGTCTATGGGGTAACATGTTTTGGGCGAACCTGCCGCTAGCTATTCTTATCAATGCCCTGTTCGGCGTTTCATTTAGCTACCTGATTTTCCTGCTCATCGAATACATGCTGCCGCATAATCTCTATATCTACCTGTATTTGTCCGCGTTTTTCGGTTCTGCAATTGCTTATTCACTAACAGGTACGGTTTCGGTTTTTTTCCTATGGTGGCTCGATGTGCAGACATGGTCGACATTAATGAATGAGTATCTGCCGTTTCTGTACCTCATGAGTTTTTCAGAATCATTTCTGACTTGTGGTCTATTAACCATGTTTGTGGTTTACAAACCTGAATGGGTGTTCAGCTTTCGTGATGAACGCTATTTGCGTGGTAAGTAATGCGATGCTTATTCCGCTTTACTGATCTCGACCATTGCATCAAAGGCAGACTGTCCCGCGCTAAATGCAAACAGGTCGACAGCTGCATCAGGCAGGCATGGTGCACTATTTGTTAACCTGTTAATGCCTTGCCATCCGTCTCGCATCCAAACAATACCCTTTGCTATCTTGTCGGTAACAAGCGCCCGGGCTTCCATTTCTCCGCGCTGATTATGTATTCGTATCCAGTCTTTATTTTCAATGTTGCGTGCAGCCGCATCCTCCGGGGAAAGCCATAGCTCAGGTTCCTTATTGTGTTTGCTCAAACCGGGCAAGGCCTGACCATGATCATAGAATGCATGGAAGTGTTTGAGTGTTCGGCCTTGTCTGAATGCAAGCGGATATGAATCAACCTCGTTGTTTTCAAAACAGGGTAGTGCTGACAGACCAAAATCCAGCGCCTGTTGGGAATAAAACTCGACCTTTCCAGAAGGTGTTGGATAATCGTGTTTCGTGTAAGCATGGTGTTCGATATTTAAAGGACGAATGCCTCCTTCTTCCCTGAGTTTGGCAACGGTTGCGTGACTGGTAGAAGGGTGACAGATGACGGCATCGATAAAGCCTTCGTCGTTATCCCATGGAAAAAAATCTTCAACATCGAAATGTTGTGCCAGTTGTTGCAAGAGCTGGCTTAGCGTGTGCGTATCACCGGGCGCGGGTAGCGCCTGCTCCATGAAATAAAGATGCGTGTTTGTCATCTTACAACCAATTTGCTCCAGCCATGCCGTAGCAGGCAATACAATATCTGCATAGTTACGTATGGTGTCGTTATCAAACAGGTCATGGCAAATGACCAGGTCCATCTCTTTTAACGCATTTTCTAGCTCAGTGCTGTTAGCAAAGGAAGACAGCATATTGGTCCCCGACAACAATAGTGCCTTGACCTTTTTATTATGCATTGCTTCTATCATCGCCGACATCTGGTTGGGCACAATACGTTTACAACTATTGCCGGAATCAGGCGCAATAGTATTTAAGCCTTGTCCTGAACTACTTGCACCGTGTCGTGGACCAAGTCCGGCGCCCGGTATGCCCAGCTTGCCAGTTAACGCCGGCAGACATGCAATAGCCCGGGCAGCTTGCCAGCCTTGTCGTTGTTTGTGCATAGAGCTGCCGCCTACAAGTATCATTGCCTGCCTTGTTGCCGCATAGTCTCTACTGAGTTGTTTTATCGTGTTGCTATCTATGCCTGTTTTGGACGCAGCCCATTCTGGTGTGTATTGCTGAATATGTTCGACGAGCGCCTCAAACCCGAGGGTGTGTTTATTGATAAACGCCTGGTCAACTAATTGTTCTGTAATTAACACATGCATCATTGCTAACGCCAGAGCTGCATCGCTGCCTGCCTTAATTGGATAGTAGTCATCCGCTAGCGCTGCCGCCTCGCTACGGCGAATATCAATCGTGATGATGCGTGCGCCACGCTTTTTTGCCTTTGTTAAATGCGGGGCCGTGTTTGGTTGGCTGGCGATATTGGCCCCCCAGAGAATAATCAGCTCGGCATTTGCCGACATATCTTCTTTTGTATGCACATCGAGTACGCCGGTTAGCCCAAAACCAAAACCGGGTAAGCCCCAGCAAATCATTGCCGGGTGCCACCACTGGCAGCCATAGAGATGAGCAAATCGCCTTGATAACAGGCCGCCAAGACGCGTTCCGTAGTTCGTCGCAGCATCACCATGGCCAAGCCAGATGCCGAATTCTTCAGGTTTGATCCTGTTTAAGCGGGTAGTAATTTCTGTGAATGCATCTTGCCAGCTGATGCTTTCCCAGTTAGAAGTCCGTTGACGCCTGATTCGAGGTGTAAGAATTCGTTTAGGGTTATCGATTATTTGATGTGCCGCCTGTCCTCGCAGGCACAGGAATCCCTTACTGTCAGGGTTTTCGTCATCACCAGTAATTGACTCAAGTTGATTTCCTGTAACGGTTACCTTCATGCCACACAGTGTTGGATGGCAGTTCATCGGACACATAGTACGAACTGTGCGACTCTCAGGCATTCTGCTTAACTGTGTTATCTACTTATCAGGGAACAACCCAAAGAGAGTCTACGAAGCGTTCTTTGTCATCGACGAAGTGCTGTACTACTTCAAAGCCTGCGTCTTCAGCCATTTGTTCGATGTCTTCTTCAAGGTATTTAAATGAATATTCCAGGTGAATAGGTTCCGCCTTATCAAACTCAAAGTGCTTGTCCAGCGTTTCTATAAATACACGCTGTTGTTTCCTGGAAATAAGAAAACTCTCCATGGCTCCCAGTCTCGGGTTGTAGGCACCGTAATGTTCAAACTGCTCAACATCAAACTGCCCACCGAGTTCACGGTTGATTCGTTCCAGTAAATTTAGATTGAATAAGCGGGTATAACCAGCACTGTCGTTGTAAGCCCTGTTTAAAGTTGTAATGTCTTTTTTCAAGTCGAAACCAATTAATGCATGGTCGCCGGGTTTAAGAATGCCATGCAGTTTTGCCAGGAATCGTTGGCTTTGTAATGGATTGAAGTTGCCAATGTTGGAGCCAAGAAATAACACTAGCTGTGTATTGGTGGAGTGCTGTCGTACATGGCTCAAGCCAGCAAAATAATCAGCGATCACACCGTGAATTGTTAGTAATTCATTGTGGCCTAGCGTTTCTGCAAGTTGGTCCATAGCCTTCGCAGAAATATCGATCGGGTAGAGGTTTATATTGGAATTACGCGTCAGGAAACCGTCCAGAACCAGTTCGGTCTTGTGTCCATCGCCAACGCCAAGTTCGATAATATCAATAACATCGGCGTCGATGCTGGCAGCCAGATCGCTACTAATGGTTTCAAGAATGCTGTACTCGGCACGAGTCAGATAGTAGTCCTCGTGCGCGGTAATCTTCTGAAACAGGATGCTGCCCTTATCATCATAGAAGTATTGGGCGGGTATTTGTCTTGGCCTTGCCTGCAAGCCTTGCAGTACGTCCCGGGCAAACTGGCTCTCGCTGATTGACTGGTTGGCATCCTGTTGTGCGATCAGGTTTTCAATTTTCATTTGCTATCCCTTGCCAGGCGGATGCCGGAAAACATCCAGCGCTGATGTGGTTCATAAAAGTTTCGGTAACTATGGCGCAAATGTCCGTCGGGCGTCGCTATACAACCGCCACGCAAAACAAACTGGTTGCACATGAATTTACCGTTGTACTCATGCAGTGGTCCTGCAAAGGCCTTGAATCCGGGGTATGGGGAATAATGACTTGCTGTCCAGCACCATAATTGATTCCCTGCATTGCCGTTATAAGGTTGTAATGCCAGCGGCCTGGTTTGTTCTGCTGCAATCATTTCCTGTTGCAGTGCCACTTCGTATTCCTGTTCGGTTGGTAATCGCGCGTCTGCCCAGGCGGCAAAGGCACTGGCTTCAAAATAACTCACGTGACAGACAGGCGCGTTCATATCCAGTGGACGTAAGCCATGCAATGTAAATTCATACCAGCTGCCATCTTGCTGCACCCAGTAGAGTGGGGCATTGAGTTTATGCTCGCAAATAAAGTCGTAACCCTTGCTTAACCAGTAAGCGGGTTTGTCGTATCCAGCATCTTCCATGAATGCAAGGTATTCCCCGTTACTAACAAGTCCCTGCCTGATCTCACAATCATGCAGGTAGGTCTTGTGCCTGGGTTGTTCATTATCATAAGCAAAGCTATTGCCGTCGCTATGCCCAATTTCGTAGAGGCCCTCGGTAATCTGCGCCCAGTCCTGACTCGGGGCAGGGCTGGCGGGAAGCGGTTGGCTGACATAGCATGGTGCTAGTGGATTGGTACCCAATATGTATTTAATGTCCATATACAGGAGTTCCTGGTGCTGCTGTTCGTGATGCAGGCCTAATTCGATCAACTTCAGGGCCGCGTTATCGAGTTTGCCAGTTTCCAGCAGTGACAGCACATCAGTATCAACCTTACTCCTGTAAGTAAGTATCTCTTCAACGGTTGGTCGCGATAGTTGGCCTCTTTCAGCCTGAATCCAGTGTTTGCCTGCTCCCTTATAATATGAATTGAACAATTCGGCATAGCCTATGTTCACGCGTTGGTAGTTCGCTAGCTGGTGCGCCAGTAGCATTTCCTCGAAAAACCAGGTTGTGTGACCAAGGTGCCATTTGGGCGGGCTTACTTCGGCGCAGGGTTGTACTGTGTAGTCTTCTATCGCCAATGGCTGGCATATCGCAACGGAATGACCACGAACTTGTTGAAAGCGCGTGGCTAGCTGGTCAGAAATAGCGGGCTCCGCTGTAAGAGATGGTTTAACCATAATCGTTAATGAGTGTACTGTATGTAATTAATGATATTATTACATTTCAGGTCGTTATGACTGAATATAGGCAGTTAATCGCATAAATTTGATTCAGCGTAGCGCCAATTGCTAAATATTTGATCCTGTTCAGGAACATAGCCGTCACTCACAGTCTAAAAATTATGCAAAATCGATTGGTTACTTTCATCTCTGCGCTTGCGATAGCGTCCACATTGCTCTTGCCCTCAATGGCGTTAGCCGAAGACAAACAAGCGCCGCAGGAGAAGACCATTGATGGCAAGCTACTGTTGCCTGACAGCTACGATACTGGAAAAGAGAAAAAATGCCTTACGGTGTGTGAAGAATGGGGTGAAGACTGTATACTTAACCCCGCAACAGGCAGCCGTAAATGTCGCCGTGTCTGCAAGTCTTTTGCAGAAGAATGCTTCTAGCATTACCGCGACTGGTCACTGTTGTAACACCTCGGTAATACCCGTTTATTCAATCCTGGTATGACTCCCGGTACAGTTTGTGCTTGGTTTTTTTGTGGATGAGGTGTTTATGTCGTCAATGCGAAAGTGGCGGAATTGGTAGACGCGCTGGATTTAGGTTCCAGTGGGGTATCCCGTGAGAGTTCGAGTCTCTCCTTTCGCACCACCTATTTACTGAATTATCGCGAAGCAGCTTATAAGCTACTGATTTTATTATAATTAGACCTAAGAGGTTAAGAAAGGGATGCAAGTATCCGTTGAAAATACAGGCTCACTTGAGCGTAAGGTGCGCGTTGCCGTACCCGAGGAAAAGATTTCGTCCGAGGTTGATACCCGGTTACAGCGTTTAAGTAAGACGACAAAAGTCCAGGGATTCCGTCCCGGTAAGGCGCCAATGAAGGTTATCCAGGGTCGTTATGGGGTACAGGTAAGGCAGGAAGTCGTCGGCGAAATGTTGCAGTCCAGTCTCTATGAAGCCCTTAATCAGGAAAATCTGAAACCCGCTGGTCCGCCGAGGATTGAAGAAATAAACGATGAAAGTGGCCAGGATCTTGCGTTTACCGCGGTCATTGAAATTTATCCGGAATTTGAACTTAAGCCGGTAGCAGAACTTGAAGTTGAGCGACCGGCCTGCGCCATTGCAGACGACGAAGTCACTGAAATGATTGATAAATTGCGCAAGCAGCAGAGTACGACTGCAGAAGTCGAACGTGCTTCCCAGGACGGTGATGTTGTCGATATTAATTTTGAGGGTTTTCTTGACGGTGAAGCATTTGAGGGTGGCAAGGCCGAAAATTACAAGCTGGAACTGGGTTCCAACAGTTTTATTGAAGGCTTTGAAGCTGGTCTGGTAGGCAAGTCTGCCGGTGATGAGGACACGCTTAAACTCACGTTCCCCGAAGATTATGGCAAGGAAGAACTAAAGGGTAAGGACGTGGAATTCAAGGTAAAAGTGAATTCAGTTAATGAATCGGTGTTACCTGAAATAGACGCAAAATTCATGGAAATGTTTGGTATTAAGGACGGAGACGAGGCCGCTTTCAGGGATGAAATAAAACGCAATATGGAAAGGGAAGCGTCGATGGCGCTGAGACAGCAAATTAAAGGTAACGTCCTGGATGCACTAAATGCGGCCAACGACATCGAATTGCCACAGGGCATGGTGGAGAGTGAAAGTCAGCGCATACGTGACGAGTTAGCTGAGAATATGAAGCGCCAGGGTATTGACCCCCAGCCTATTGGTAAGGCTGAAGATAGTCTGTTTACCGAACAGGCGCAAAAAAGGGTGTCCCTGCAGCTCATTGTGGCCGAAATCATCAAGCAGAACGACATCAAGGCAGAGGGCCCACAGGTTCGCGCCATGGTCGAGGACATGGCTGCCGGGTATGAAGACCCGAATGCCGTAATCAATTACTATTATTCCAATGAACAGAACCTGCAACAGGTCGAAGCAATGGTTCTGGAAGAAGAAGTCATCAACTGGGTTTTGGCCAATGCAAAGGTCACAGAAAAGCCAAGTTCGTTTGACGAAATTATGAATAAAGGGCAGACTGCCTACTAAAGTTGTACATGTAGATGACCGCTAAGTTAAGACTATGAATGATAATGAAATCAAGGCACTAAACCTGGTGCCAATGGTCGTCGAGCAGACGTCACGTGGTGAACGAGCCTATGACATCTACTCCCGATTATTAAAAGAACGCGTCATCTTTTTGGTTGGACCTGTCGAAGATCAGGTAGCCAATTTGATCGTAGCCCAGTTGCTCTATCTGGAATCAGAAAATCCTGATAAAGACATCCACTTCTATATTAATTCCCCTGGTGGTTCAGTGACTGCCGGCCTGGGAATTTATGACACGATGCAATTCATCAAGCCGAATGTCAGCACAATGTGTGTAGGACAGGCTGCCAGTATGGGCGCACTGTTATTGGCAGGTGGTCAAGCAGGTAAACGTTATTGTCTACCGCATTCCCGAGTGATGATTCATCAACCTCTCGGAGGGTTCCAGGGGCAGGCAACCGACATTGACATTCACGCGCGTGAAATTTTGTACGCACGTGAGCGTCTAAATCATATTCTGGCCAGTCATACTGGTCAGCCGTTGGAAAAAATCCAGACTGATACCGAGCGTGATAATTTTATGAGCGCAGAGAAAGCTCAGGAATACGGGATCATTGATAATGTACTTTCAGCACGACCGAGCCTTGGTGAAGAGCCCGGAGCGATGAAGGAAGAGGCGACAACTGAATAAAGAGACGTAATTCGGAGACGTTCGGAGCAATTTATGACTGACCGCAAGAATGGTAAAAATGATGGTGATCGACTTTTATACTGCTCTTTCTGTGGCAAGAGTCAGCATGAAGTCAGAAAACTGATCGCCGGTCCCTCTGTTTTTATCTGTGATGAATGTGTTGAGCTTTGTAATGACATTATCCGTGAGGAAATCCAGGAAAAATCAGTAACCGGTGCAGGCACCAGCCTGCCAACCCCGCATGAAATCAACAAGATCCTTGACGAATATGTCATAGGGCAGACACGCGCCAAGAAAATACTTTCTGTCGCTGTTTACAATCATTACAAGCGCCTTGAACAGGGCATGAAAAAGTCAGAAGTAGAACTGGCAAAAAGTAATGTATTGCTTATCGGCCCTACGGGAAGTGGTAAGACGCTGTTGGCTGAAACTCTGGCCAGGTTATTGAACGTACCATTTACCATCGCCGATGCGACGACGCTTACCGAAGCCGGTTATGTCGGTGAGGATGTTGAAAATATCATCCAGAAGCTTTTGCAAAAATGCGACTACGATGTAGAAAAAGCGCAGACTGGTATTGTCTACATCGACGAAATCGACAAGATTTCACGTAAGTCAGACAACCCGTCTATAACGCGTGATGTTTCCGGCGAAGGCGTCCAACAGGCGCTGTTAAAGTTAATTGAAGGTACTGTCGCCTCGGTACCGCCACAGGGCGGTCGCAAGCATCCGCAGCAGGAATTTCTGCAGGTTAACACCGGTAATATCCTGTTTATCTGCGGTGGTGCGTTTGCTGGACTGGACAAGATTATCCGCGAACGTTCTGAAAAAGGTGGTATTGGTTTCTCTGCTGAAGTTAAAAGTAAGGACGATCGCAAAAGCATTAGCGAAATAATTCACTCGGTTGAGCCTGAAGATTTAATTAAATATGGGCTTATACCTGAATTCGTAGGCCGATTACCGGTAGCTGCAACCCTGGATGAACTCGATGAAGACCAGTTGGTAGAAATACTGCTGGAACCGAAGAATGCGATTACCAAGCAGTATGGCCGTCTGTTTGATATGGAAGGCTGCGAACTCGAATTTCGTGAAGATGCGTTACGCGCGGTAGCCAGGAAGTCCATGGAGCGAAAAACAGGCGCACGTGGTTTACGTTCGATAATGGAAAACGTGCTGCTTGATACCATGTATGATTTGCCATCTATGGAAAATGTCACCAAGGTCGTCATCGATGAAGGCGTCATTAATGGTGAATCGGATCCGCTAATGATTTACGACGGATCAGACATTCCCAAGGCCGCTTCCGATTAGCACACTTACAGCGCAGCTAAGTCCGACGTTAAATGCTGCGCGTATCCTGCTTGAAAAGCAGGTAATGATCTCCATATTAAATGGTGGCGTATTACACAATTCGTCATCCAATACTTTTGCTGAATAAAGGTTCCTATGACACAAGAAACTGAAACTTTCCCCGTATTGCCGCTACGTGACGTAGTGGTGTATCCGCACATGGTGATTCCCCTTTTTGTAGGGCGAGAAAAATCCATCAAGGCTCTCGACAAGGCAATGGAGGGCAGTAAACAAATCCTGCTAGTTGCTCAGAAAAGTGCTGCTGACGACGATCCGGGCCAGGACGAGACCTATGATATTGGTACGCTAGCCAATATCCTGCAGCTGTTGAAGCTTCCCGATGGCACCATCAAGGTTTTGGTAGAAGGCACCGCTCGCGCCAGTATTAGCAAGTACTCAGAAGATGACGGCATGTTTGTCGCAGATGTCGATATTTTAGAGCCTGAAGTACTTGATGAACAGGAAATGGATGTGCACGCCCGGTCAGCCATGAACCAGTTCGAGCAATATGTGAAGCTCAATAAAAAAGTACCGCCCGAAATTATTTCATCACTGTCCAGTATTGATGATGCCAGTCGCTTGGCAGATACGATTGCTGCGCATATGTCGATCAAGATAGAGGAAAAACAACAGGTCCTCGAAATCATCGATATAAAAGAACGACTTGAACATCTGATACACCTGATGGAAGCAGAAATCGATCTGTTACAGGTAGAAAAACGTATTCGCGGTCGCGTTAAATCGCAAATGGAAAAAAGCCAGCGCGAGTATTACCTGAACGAGCAAATGAAGGCCATCCAGAAAGAACTGGGTGAAATGGAAGACGTGCCGAACGAACTCGAGGAACTGGAACAGAAAATCGAAAAAGCCGGCATGCACAAAGAAGCGAAGGAAAAGGCAGAGGCAGAATTAAATAAGCTGCGCATGATGTCACCGATGTCGGCAGAAGCAACCGTGGTCAGGAACTACATTGACTGGCTGGTACAGGTGCCATGGAAAACGCGCAGCAAGGTTTCACAAGACATTCTTAAGGCAGAAGAAGTACTTGAAGAAGATCACTACGGGTTGGAGAAGGTCAAGGAACGTATTCTTGAATACCTTGCTGTTCAACAGCGCGTGAAAAAAATGAAAGGACCTATCCTGTGCCTGGTTGGTCCCCCGGGTGTTGGTAAGACATCGTTGGGTAAATCTATCGCGCGAGCAACTAATCGTAAGTTTGTTCGTATGTCGCTGGGTGGTGTCAGGGATGAAGCAGAAATTCGTGGTCACCGCCGAACTTATATCGGTTCCATGCCTGGAAAAATCGTGCAGGGCATGTCCAAATCGGGCAAGAAAAACCCGTTATTCCTGCTGGATGAAATCGACAAGATGGCGATGGATTTTCGTGGTGATCCTGCGTCGGCATTGCTTGAGGTTCTGGACCCTGAGCAAAACAACAGCTTTAACGATCATTACCTTGAGGTTGACTACGACTTGTCCGAGGTGATGTTTGTGACGACGGCGAACAGCCTCAATATCCCGGCGCCATTACTGGACCGTATGGAAGTTATCCGGCTCGCCGGTTATACCGAAGACGAAAAGGTCAATATCGCCAAACGTTACCTGATTCCAAAACAGCTGGAACGCAACGGTCTCAAACAGGAAGAAATTTCGATTCGTGACAGCGTGATACGCGACATTATTCGTCACTACACGCGCGAAGCTGGCGTCAGAAGCCTGGATCGTGAAATCGCCAATATCTGTCGCAAGGTCGTGAAACAGATTTTGTTAAAACCCAATGATAAGTCGGTAACGATTACGTCCAAGAAGCTTGAATCGCTGCTCGGTGTGAAACGCTACCGCTATGGCAAGGCCGAGAATGAAAATCGAATTGGCCAGGTCACTGGACTTGCCTGGACCGAGGTTGGTGGTGAGCTGTTGACTGTCGAAGCGGCTATCGTACCGGGTAAAGGCAAGATCACGCGTACCGGTAAGCTTGGTGATGTAATGCAGGAATCTATCGAGGCAGCGATGACAGTAGTCCGCAGTCGTAGTGAAGTGTTAGGAATCGATAATGATTTTTACAAGGAACATGATTTCCATATTCACGTGCCTGAGGGCGCGACGCCCAAGGATGGTCCAAGCGCCGGCGTCGCGATGTGTACTGCGATGGTTTCTTCGTTGACCAGTACACCGGTTAAATCAAGCGTTGCGATGACAGGAGAAATTACCCTGCGCGGTGAAGTCTTACCGATTGGTGGTTTAAAGGAAAAATTGCTTGCGGCACTTAGAGGCGGTATAGAAACAGTGTTAATTCCGGAGGAAAACAATAGGGAATTGGCCGAGATACCCAAGAATATTAAACAAAATCTTGATATCAGACCTGTTCGCTGGATAGATGAAGTACTGGAAGTTGCGCTGGAAGAGATGCCAAAACCCGGTGTAAAAAAGAAGGGAAAATCTGATATAGTGAAAAAGGATGACGCTCGAACTGGTGGTAAAGGCAACGTCGTAAGGCCTCACTAAATTCAAGTTGTTCATTGGCGCACTTTTTCTGAAAGCATTGCTTGACGCGCTTTTGAGCACTTGGTATAAATCCAGCGCTCTGAAAACCGGGTCACTCAATCAAAAACAATCCTCACCGGAAACAGTCTTTTCTATTTCTTGAGGTTAAGAATTTACAAGGGGAATAAAGATTATGAATAAAGCTGAACTTATCGATGAAATTGCAGACTCTGCTGATCTTTCCAAAGCTGCCGCTGGCAGAGCGCTTGATTCTGCGATTGATACGATAACAAAGGCTCTAAAGAAGGGAGACACAGTCACCCTGGTAGGCTTTGGAACCTTTTCTGTGCGTAAGCGTAACGCACGCACCGGCCGTAACCCGCGAACTGGCGAAGAAATCAAGATTAAAGCTTCGAAGGTTCCTGGTTTTAAAGCTGGTAAAGCTCTGAAGGATGCCATAAACTAGCGCGCCTTCGGGTGCTTAGCTCAGTTGGTAGAGCGTCGCCCTTACAAGGCGAAAGTCGGGAGTTCGAGCCTCTCAGCACCCACCAGAACCCACCGGAGTGGTAGTTCAGTTGGTTAGAATACCGGCCTGTCACGCCGGGGGTCGCGGGTTCGAGTCCCGTCCACTCCGCCAACATTATAATGTAACGGGCGTATCAATTAGTTGATACGCCCGTAATTCATTCTGAAACTGATAGAAATATGTTAGGACAAATTAGAGATAAAGCGACGGGTTGGATAGCCGGCATTATTGTCGGTGCACTGATAATTTCTTTTGCTTTCTGGGGCGTCAGCTTCTACTTCGGCGGAGGTGGCCAGGCTAACGTCGCAATAGTCAACGACACCGAAATCGATCTGCAAACCTATCAACGCTCCTTCACCAACCTGAAACGCCAGATGCAATCGATCTTCGGCAATGAGCTCTCTCTTGAAGAAGAAGAGTTGATTCGCCAGCAAACTATCCAACGCCTGGTTGATACTGAAATTGTTAACCAGATAGTTCGCGAAAATAATTTCCAGGTTACCGATGAGCAGGTTGCTGCAACTATAACCAATCTGGAGTTGTTCCAGGATGAACAGGGCTTTGATCGTAACAAGTACGAACAAGGTATTGCGAACCTGGGTATGGCACCGGCCTATTTTGAGCGCCAGTTGCGTATGGATCTGCTGTCGGAACAGTTACAGTCAGGTTTGGCTGAAACACTTTTCGTTACGCAGGATGAGTTGAATGACGTCTTACGAATAAAAAACCAAACTCGCGACATTACCTATGCGATTATCAGTGCTGATGATTACCTGGATGAAATAGAAATAACTGATGCTGACATACAGGCTTATTATGACGATAACAAGCAAGACTATGCGGCTCCTGAACAGGTGAAAATATCCTATATTGATCTTGATGTAACTAAGCTGGCTGACAACATAGAGTTTGTTGAACAGGATCTGCGCGACTACTACCAAAGTAACAAAGACCAGTATGACGTTGCAGAACAGCGCTCGGTAACAAAGCTGTTTATTAAAACCGGCGAGGGCGCCTCTGAAGAAGACATTGCCAGCGCACGTTCACAAATTGACAAGGCGTTGGAACAGGTTAACAACGGAACCGATTTCGAAAAGATAATTGAAGAAACTGGCAAAGACGATGAAAGCAGGCTCGAGTTTAGTGAGCACGCCTTCATGACGCGTGGAATCATGGGCGATGAGATCGATGAATTTTTGTTTGCCAATGATGAAAACGCTGTCAGTGGCATCATTGAAAGTAAAGCAGGCTTCAATATCGTTAAGGTCGGTGAAATCCGCGGCGGACCAAAGAATGTCTTTGAAAATGTTGCTGAGAAAGTTGAAAACGACTATCAACGTAGCCAGGCAGAACTTCAATATTTTGAGCTATCAGACAAAATAGCAACACTGGCTTACGAACATCCTGATACGCTTGAAATTGCAGCTGAAGAAACCGGCCTGCAAGCTGTTGAAACTGAATTCTTTGCTCGTGCTAACGAAAATGAAGACATTACCGGTGACAGCAGGATTATCGCAGCCAGTTTCCAACAGGAGTTGATTGATTCCGGCAATAATAGCGATGCGATTGAACTCGGTGAAAATCACTCGGCCATCATTCGTGTTGTAGATTACAAGCCATCTGAAATCCAGCCTCTGGATGTAGTGCGTGATGACATCATTGCTGACATCAAACAGGAGCGTGCAATTAACAAGGCAGCGGAAGAGGGTGATACTATTATTTCACAACTTGAATCTGGCAAGACGACAGAAGAAATACAAGCCAGTAAGGAAGTAAAATGGAACTCTGCAGAAGGCGCCAAGCGAGATTCAACGGATGTGGCTCGTTCAGTATTACGTGCGGCTTTTCAACTTGATAAACCTCAAGACGGGCCGGGGCTTGTTGCTTATCAGCAGGGTAGTGGTGATTACGCTGTTGTTATGGTGACAGCGGTTGCTGACGGTGAAATAGATGACGTAGCAGAAAAGACTTCTGAAGCAACGGCTAACGAAATGGTTCGCGTGCGCACCTC
>JAAUYK010087244.1_pt1 | contig 17497 bp, 12 predicted proteins | sample 7278021 | NCBI WGS metagenome assembly JAAUYK01 (sample SAMN14350223, study PRJNA611818) | marine sediment metagenome | isolation source: surface marine sediment (1.8m) | place: French Polynesia: Moorea | collected 2018-08
ATGGCTTCGTGGTAGTGGAAGCCCTTGGTGATGAACTCGCTGTGCTGCTTGCTGCGCTCCGGATGCTTCTCGTTGAGCTTCTTGCTCGCTCCGAAGGTCAGGACCGTGTCGCGCTGGTCCTTCGGCTTGAAGGTCTCGTCGGTCTGGAAGACCTCCGATTCGTCCACGGGCGTCCCGTGGATCTGGTGCCGCACCAGGCCGAAGGTCGCGCCGCCACCGAGCAGCGCAGCGCCTCCGCCGATGGCGGCCCGCTTGAAGAACAGGCGACGCGACGGATCCTCGAGCTGCTCCGCGTCGCGGGGGCTCGGAGGACTCTCGGGCGCGGCTTCGGGCGCGGCCTCGGGGGCGTTCGACTGAGCCTGCGGGGCCTTGGCTTCCGGCGTCTCTTCGGACATGGTTCCACCTCCGTCTTCAAGGATCTAGCCGGGGTTCGCGGATCCCCGGACCCGACGCAAACGGGGAGACCGCGTTGCGCGGGCCGCCAGACGCCGGGTTCCTTCGCCGGGTTGCTTCGGCGTCGTCCGCTGGCATGCGCTGTGTCGCCATGGGGGGGCCTCCAGGCAATCGCGGCGATCCGCGCCACAGCATGCGCGAAACGAAGCGGCAAGGCAACGCTGCGCGGGTCGAGCCTGCGTGCGACGCTCCGCGCACGCGGTCGTGCGTCGGGCGCGGGCGCACGCCGCCGCGGCGCTCGGCACCGCACCCCCGACCCCGACATCCTCGCGCACCGACCCGGACAATCCGGTCAATCCGGACAATCCGGACAATCCGCGGACAATCGGATCCGCCCCCGCCTGCCCGAAGGTCCAGCCTGCTCGAAGGCCCGATCGCGCCTCGCAGGCGCACGCTAGCCCTGAGGGGAGGCATGGCTATGATCGGACGGGGCAGTACGGGGAAGGTTCTTGACTCACAGCATCCCCCCGGTCTCGGAGGGCGCGCCGGCCGTCGAGATCCATCGACTCACGCGACGCTTCGGCGATCTCGAGCCGGTGCGGGACCTCTCGCTCTCGATCGCGAGGGGCGAGATCCTCGGTGTGCTCGGTCCGAACGGAGCGGGCAAGACGACGACGCTCTCGATCCTCGCGACCCTGATCGAGCCGAGCGAAGGCGACGTGCGCATCTTCGGACACAGCGTGCGCCGCGACGCCGCGAGCGTGCGGCGACGGGTCGGGCTGGCCCCCCAGCAGATCAGCCTGTACCCGACCCTCAGCGCGGAGGAGAACCTCCACTTCTTCGGGCGGCTCCACGGCCTCCGGGTCCCGCAGCTGCGCACCCGGAGCGACCGGCTGCTCGAGCGGGTCGGGCTCGCGGGGCGGCGCGGCGATCCGGTGGGGACCTTTTCAGGCGGAATGAAGCGCCGCCTCAACCTCGCCTGCGCGCTGGTGCACGAGCCGGCGCTCGTCCTGCTCGACGAGCCGACCGCCGGCGTCGACCCCCAGAGCCGCGAGCATCTGTTCGAGCTGATCGCCGAGCTGGCTCGGGACGGAGCGACGGTGATCTACACCAGCCACTACATCGAGGAGGTGGAGCGGCTCTGCGACCGGATCGCGATCCTCGACTACGGCGAGCTGGTCGCCGTCGGAAGCCACCACGAGCTGCTCCAGATCGTGGGGCTGGGCGAGATCATCGAGGTGGAGGCCGCGGGTCTGGACCTCGACGCGCTGTCCGAGCTGAAGGGCTTCCGGGGACTCCAGACGCAGGGGGACCGGCTGCGGATCTTCGTCGACGATGCCGCGCAGGCCCTGCCGCACTTCGCGCGCTGCCTCGAGAACGCGGCCTCCGCGGCGCGTCTCCAGGTCTACCCGATCGATCTCGAGCGGGTCTTCATCCACCTGACGGGACGCGACCTGCGGGACTGAGACCGTGCGCCGGGCGAAGCGAAACGTCCTCGGCCGCGCCGCATCGGCTCTCCTGATCCCGGTGTGCCTCGGCAGCGTTCCGGACGACCCCGCCACGCGCACCGTGCGCGCCGCTCTCGCGCGCGCGAAGCAGGTGGCGGACCTGGAGGCGCCGCGCTCCGAGAAGCTCGTCCTGCTGCGCGGGCTCTCGCGCGAGCTCTTCGATACCGGCGCGATGGCGCAGCGCGCGATCGGAGACGTCCTCCAGGGCCGCTCGCCCGAGGAGCAGGAGGAGTTCCGTGAGCTCTTCAGCGTCTTCATCGTGCGCGCCTATCTCCAGAAGCTCCTCTTCTTCCGCGATCCGCGCTTCGGATTCGCGAGGGCCGAGATCGGCGACGACTCCACCCTCGTGCGCACCTTCGTCCGGTCCGGGCCCGACGAGTACTACGTCGACTACGAGATGTACCGGATCGAAGGCGAGTGGCGCGCCACGGAGATCGTCGTCGAGGGCATTCGCCTGATCGAGAACTACGGCGAGCAGTTCGCGAGCGTGATCGCGGCATCGTCCTTCGAGGAGCTGCTCGAGATGCTGCGCCGCAAGACGAAGCGCCTGATCGCGAAGGACGGGCCGTGATCTGGCACGTCGTCGCCGCCAAGGACCTGCGCCTCATCCTGCGCGACCGGGCGGCGCTGCTCTTCCTGATGCTGGTGCCGATCGTCGTGGTCACGGTGATCGCCGAGGCCCTGGCGGGATCGGACGTGGGGACGCTCGTCCTGCCGGTGGTGAACGAGGACCAGGGCCCCGTCGCCGAGGTGCTGCTCGAGAGCCTCGAGTCGCGCGCCGACGTGGTCGAGGTCGACCGAAAGGAGGCCATGCAGCTGGTCGTCGGGGACAAGATCGCACCGGCGGCGCTGGTGATTCCCCGCAAGACGAGCAAGCGCTACCTCGGCAACCTCCCCTCGACCCTGACGCTCCTCACCGACCCCGCCCGCGCGGCCGAGCTGCGCGCGATCCAGGCCTACCTGCTGCTCGCCGAGCGCGAGGCCGAGGAGATCGCGGATCCCTTCGCCGAGCCCCTGCTGGTCCTGGAGCAGCAGAACGTCACGGGATCGCGCCAGAGCGTTCCGCCGGCCGAGCAGGCCGTGCCGGGCTTCAGCCTGATGTTCGTGTTCATGGGCGTGCTCTTCGGGGTCGCGTACGGGCTGCGCGACGAGCAGGACTGGGGCGTCGTACCCCGTCTGTACGCGGCCCCCGTGCCGAGGTCGGCCCTGCTCGCCGGCAAGCTGGTGGCGCGATTCGCCATCGGGTGTCTTCAGCTCGCCCTGCTGCTGGCCTACGGGTACCTCGCGTTCGACATGGCGATCGGCACCTCCCTCGCCGCCCTCGCGGCGGTCGTCCTCGCGAGTGTCTTCTCGATGACGGGCGTCAGCCTGCTCGTCGCCGCCGTCGCGCGCTCGCGCGAGCAGATCATTCCCCTCGGACTGGCGGTCGTCATGGTCCTGTGCGCGGTAGGAGGCTGCTGGTGGCCGCTCTATCAGGTGCCGACCTGGCTCCAGGCCGCCGCCAACGCCACCTTCACCGCCTGGGCGATGGAGGGGATCCACGACGTGATCCTGCGAGACCGCGGTATCGGGGACGTCCTCCTCGGCGTCGGCGTGCTGCTCGCCTACGGACTCGTGAGCCTCGGGCTGGGCCTGCGCCTGTACCGCTTCGACCTGCAGCCGAACTGAGCCGCCCACTCCGTCCGCCGCGGCCGCCCCGGCCTCGACCGCAAAGCGATCCCCTTCGCGACTTGCGACTTCTTCACGGAGATTCCGCGTGACTTCCCGACGCCGCTGGTCTAGCGTCGCGGCCACGCGAAACCAGTGGAATGAAGCCGAATGCGCGGCCGCCGAGACCGGACTTCCCGCTCGCCGCTTTCTCCCACTGCCCGCGCCTGCCTGGGCGTGGCCGACGCGGCCCCGATCGCGCCGGCGGCCTGCTGGCTCGCCGCTCGGAGCCGCTCCGGATCCCGTCGTCTCGAGAGCCGGATCGGGAAGACCGAGGGGCACGAACCCGCGTCGAGGTTCTCGCTGCGAAACCGGCGCCCAGAGCGAAGTCCGGAGCGAGGCACAGAGCATAGTCCAGAGCGAAGCCCAGAGATGCCAACCAGCGATTCGGCCCGACCGTCGCACACGCGACCCGCGCGTCCGCGTCGCTACTACCCCTGAGAGAGTTCCCCCATGTCCGCTCGAGAACGCGTCGATGCGACCCGACGAACCCGGAACGCAGACCGGAACGAAGACGGAGGGCGCACCCGAGCCCCCTCACGGCTCCTGCCGTGGATCCTCGGAGCCCTGATCCTGCTCCCGCCCTGCCTCGCGGGCGCACATCCCCACCCGGACGAAGACGACGACGGCTCCCGGCAGGAGCTCGAGGTGGAAGGCTCCCAGCCGGAGCCCGGGGAGGAATCCGACTCGACCGACTTCGGAAACATCAGCACCAAGGAGCTGTCCCAGCAGTCCGCCAACCCCATCGGCCCATACGCGTACGTCTTCACGCAGTTCGCGCTCACCTTCAACGATGGCGATTTCGTCGACGGGGATGCCAAGCCCTCCGGCGAGATCGTGTTCCAGCCCATCATCCCGATCCCCCTGCTGGGCGAAGACGAGAACGAGTGGCGCATCGTGACGCGTCCCACCATTGCCCTCTTCGCCGACAAACCCGTCCCCGACCCGAAGAGGAACTTCGAACGCGAGACCGGGCTCAGCGACCTCCTGATTCCGCTGCCGATCGCCCTTCCGGACAGCATCGCCGGGAGATGGCTCATCGCGGCGGGGCCGAGCTTCAGCCTGCCCACGTCCACCACCGACGACTTCTTCGGCACGGACCAATTTACGGCCGGCGTGTCGGGCGTCTTCGGGTACATCGGAGAGAACTTCATGTTCGGCTCCTACCCCCAGTACTATCGGAGGATCGCCGATTTGAATCCCGGCAGGGACCAGAAGGACGCGAACTTCGGGAACATGTTCTACTGGTACTTCTACAACATCACCGACGAGTGGCAGATCGGCACGAACCCGACCATTCAGGTCGATTTCCAGGCCCCCAGCGGCGAGAAATGGAACGTTCCGATGGGATTCGCCATCGCGAAGATCCACAACGTATTCGGGAGGCCGTGGCGGATCGAGGCCGGAATCGAGTACTCGCCCATAAGGCAGGACGATTACGGCGAGGTCGCGCGGTTCAAGATCAATCTGATTCCCATCGTCCCGCGGCCGATCAAGAACCCCATCCTGAACTTCCTCTTCGGCGGCTAGGCGGCGACCACGCGAAGGGACCGGCAGCCCCCGGCCCGAGAGCGAGCCCATGAGCGAGATCCTCGAAGCAGCCGACTCGACCCGACCGCTGGCAGGGACCAGCGACGCGCAACGCCAGCGCGAGGAGCTGATCCTGCTGCGCGATCACTTGGAGCAGCTGCTCCGCCCGTTGTTCCACGCCATGCCGCGGGAAGACGTGGAGTCGCTCCTGGCCGGCTGCGGCAACCCCGAGCTGATCCACTTCGGCCGGGATGCGGTCGCGGCGAGCGTCGTCACGGCCATGCTCCAGGAACCCGCGCGCTGGGCGCGCGCGCGGGAAGGGATCCGGCGTGGATGCCAGCGGGGCCACGCCCGGAGTGCCGAGCCGAGCGCGCAGCGGGAGGCCGCCGGCCTCACCGAGCAGCTGCTCGACCGCCTGGACTTCGGCCTGGTGGCGTACCAACGCAAGCGCTCCGAGCTGAACGCAGCCCTGCAGGAGACTCGGGCCGGACGCTCCCAGAGCAGACCGGACGACGTCGTGCTCACCCGAGGGCGCCCGGTCCTGCCCGACGCGAGGAGAGAGACACGATGAGCCAGGACGACAGGACCCAGACCGGCTCGGAGCCGGAGGACGCCACGCACTCTCCGGCCGGAGGTCCGTCGGCCGGCACGGCACCCGCACCCGGCAGCGAGCCGGCTCCGGAGTCCATGGACCGCCGCCGCTTCATGAAGGGGCTCGCGCTAGGCGGCGCCGCGGCCGCCGTCGCGGGCGGGGGGCTCGCGTACGGCAACCATCGGGCCAAGGGCATCCCCCAGGCGCAGGTCGACGACATCCTCGAGATTGCCGACGACTACAAGCCGTTCGACCAGCGCAACCAGATCCAGACCTTCACCCTGAGCCAGAAGCTCCCGGAGCAGTTCCGCGAGCGCGTCTCGGCGTGGGAGAAGGCGGCCAAGGCGCGGGGGGCGACCTTCGCCGTCAAGGGGAGCGCGCAGCAGTTCATCCGCGGCAAGGAGCGGGACGATCGCCCGGGCTGGAGGCAGCTCGACTACGCGCTGGAGCGGGCCGCCTGGCAGTCGAGCTTCGTGCAGGCGGGCTTCCACGCCTTCGGCGTGCCGCGGCAGGGCGTGTACGCCTGGGAGCAGAACGACCTGGCGGAGAAGAGGTGGCAGTTCGAGTCCCCGGAGGATGCTGCGGTGAAGATCAAGACCGCGGCAAAGCTCTTCGGCGCGGTCCGCTGCGGCATCGCACCGCGGGACCATCGCTTCGACTACGACCCGCTCTACAGCGCCACCGAGGAGCGGCTCATCTCCTGGGACGAGTTCTACGAAGAAGCCGGCTTCGTCCCCAAGTCCGTCATCGTCTGCCTCGTGCCGATGGACTACGACGCGATCGCCACGGCGCCGTCGGTCATCCAGAGCGCGACGGCGGCCCAGGGCTACTCGACGATGACGGTGGTCTCCGGGCAGCTGGCCCGCTTCCTGCGCGAGCTGGGATACCGGGCGGTCGGCTCGGGAAACGACCTGGGGAACAACGTCGCCTACGCGGTCTCGGCGGGGCTGGGCGAGTCCGCCCGGGCCGGGTGGCTGATCGCGCCCAGCCTGGGGCCGCGGGTCCGGATCTGCAAGGTCTACACCGAGCTCGACGTGAGCCAGGTGGCCCACGACCGGCCGCGCTTCTTCAACATCGAGAGCTTCTGCCTCCACTGCAAGCGTTGCGCCGATGCCTGTCCGTCGCAGGCCATCACGCACGGCGGCAAGTCGATGAAGCCCGAGTACGAGGGCGCCGACGATCCCGACTATTCCTGGAGCAGCAACCCCGGAGCGAAGCTCTTCTACAACGACATGAAGAAGTGCTACGAGTTCTGGGTCGACAACGGCGGCGACTGCGGCGCGTGCGTCTCGGTCTGCCCCTACAACAAGCCGGAATTCTGGCATCACGACTTCGTCGACGCGACGCAGACGCTGGTTCCCGGTCCGGTCCATGCGCTCATGCGCGAGTTCGACATCCTGTTCGGCTACGGCCACGTGGACGATTCCAGCCGGGTCGACAAGTTCTGGGAGTCGGGCCGCGACATGAACAGCGGCTGATGGCGGCCCGAAAGGGGCCCGCCCGAGCGGGAAGGACAGAGCGATGGGGCTGATGTGGTTCGTCCTGGGAATGCTGACCGTGCTGGCGGGGCTCGGGATGCTGAGCCTGTCCAGGCACTATCCCGTGAATTGGAAGGCCTGGGTCGGCATGAGCGTCGGCTGTATGCTGCTGCTGTTCTGCATCGCCTGGTCGGTCGCGTCCTTCGCCGAAGGGGAGCCGCAGTCGGGCGCCATGGGCATGCTGTTCTTCGGCGTGAGCGGCCTGATCGCCCTCGCGCTGACCTGGCGGTTGGCAATCCAGCCCGCCATCGATCGCGCGGCGCCGCGGAAGTAGATCCCCGGCACGACGAGCCGGCGGTCCCGCGGCCGATCAGGAAGTCCATCTTCGGCGGCGGATAGACGCGCCGGTGGCGCGGGCCCTGTGCCTGGAGTGGAGCACGATCAGCGAGGGCAGCACCACCAGGTTGCACAGGATCGTCATCCCCACGCCGAGTGTGAGGAGCTGGCCCAGCGTGGCGAGGCCCCGGTGGGTCGCGAAGCCCATGGTGCCGAAGCTGGCGATCGTCGTGAGCGCGCTGTAGGCAACGGCCCGCGCGGTGCTCGTGGCCAGGATGTTCGGCTCGCGGTGCCACGACTGTCGGGCCCGGTGGACCAGGTGGATGCCGCTGTCGACGCCGATTCCCAGCAGCAACGGCAGCACGATCACGTCGGCGAAGTTGAACGGGATGTCGAGCAGCACGGCGGCGGCCACGGTGAGCATCGACGCCAGGGTCAGCGGGACGAGCACCAGCGCCGTGTCGTTGACGCTGCGCCAGAGGAGCAGCAGGAACAGCGCCACGGCCAGCACGGCGCCGAGCAGCGCCTGCCGCAGCGCGCGCACCACGGCGCGGCCCGACTCCAGGATCTCCGCGGCCGGGCCCGCCACCTCCGGCTCCACCTCCCGCACGCCGTCGACGAAGGTCGCCAGCGCGGCGTGGTCGTTCAGGTCGGCGCTCGGGAAGATCTGCACGCGCACGCGCCCGTCCTCGGTCACCATGCGCTCGACCAGGGCGTCCGGAAGCGTCTGGAGCGTGACGCGGCCGGCCCTCAGCGCTTCCTCGAGCAGGCGCAGCTGCTGCGGGAGCGATCCCATCACGCTGCGCTGCACGGCCGCGAGCGAGTCCGCGGCGCGGTCCGACGCGCGCAGGCGTGCCAGATAGCCGGAGAGCGTGGCCTGCAGGCGCACGGCGCTCTCGGCCAGGACCGGCGGCGCCCCTCCCGCCGCGAGCCGCCCCAGCTCTGTCTCGACCAACTGAAGGGCCACCAGCGTCGTAGGCGGGTCGATCGGACCGTCGTGGTCCGGTCCGCGCAGGGACGGCAGGAACATCGCCACGTCGCCGATGATCCCGAGCTTCGCCTCCTGATCCCTCGGGACGAAGTCGGACACCGTCACGACCCGCTCCACCACGTCGAGGCCGCGCAGCCGCTCGGCCAGCGCCTCCGCGTGCTCGAGATCGGGCACCACGGCGTTCAGGCTCCAGGGCGAGCTGCCGCCGCGGGCCAGCAGATCGCTCAGGGCGCGCACCGACTCGCTGCTCGGGTCGCGCACCCGCAGGGGGTTGTTGTCGAAGCGCGCGTTCGGGATCAGCACCACGGCCCCGAGGCCCAGCAGCACGGCAGCCGCCCGCACGGCCCGCGGTCGCCACAGGGGCAGGCTCGCAATGGCGCCGACGGGCCCGGGTCGGGGCCGCCCGCCCGGGGTCGGCGCCGGACCCAGGCTCAGCAGCGCCGGCAGCAGCGTGAGGGTGCAGAACAGGCTCACGAACATCCCCGCGCCGGAGATCAGCCCGAGCTCCGCGACTCCCAGGAAGTCGGTGGGGACGAATGCGAAGAAGCCGATGGCGGTGGTCAGCGCACACAGGAAGATGGAGCTGCCCACCCGCCGTGCGGTCTCGGCCAGGGCGTCCGTGCGCTCGTACTCGGCCTGCAGCAGCTCGCGGTAGTGCATGCAGAGATGGATCCCGAAGTCTACGCCGAGCCCGATGAAGAGCACCGCGAAGCAGACCGAGATCAGGTTCAGGTGCCCGACGGCGAGCGTCGTGAACCCGGCGGTGAGCACCAGTCCCACCAGCAGCGTGAGGAGCGTCGACAGCACCAGTCGCGCCGAGCGCAGCGCGACGAAGAGGATCGTCCCCACCAGGAAGAAGGAGGCGACACCCGCCAGGGCGGCCTGGGTCCGGATCGTCTCCATCTCCTCGAAGGACAGTGCGGCGTCGCCGGTGATCCGCACACGGAAGCCGTCGCGGTCGAGCTTCAGCCGTGCCGCCGCCTCGCGAACGCGGAGGATCGCCGCCCTGGCCGGCTGCAGGTCCTCCCGCGCTAGCACCGGCTGCACCATCAGGAAGCGTTGGCGCTGATCGGCTCCAATGGAATGGCCGGCGAGCACCTCGCCCCAGGACAGGTGATAGGGCCGCTGCTCGGCCTCGGCGGTCAGCGCCTCGGCCAGGCCGTCGAAGATCGCCACCAGCTGTCCCGGCGGCACGTCGCCCTCCCGGACGGCGCGGATGCCGCGCGCCAGCATGGAGGCGAAGTTGCGCAGCGTGCCGTCCCGGGAGAGCTCGCTCAGATACGGCTGGGCCCACGCCAGCCGATCCGCCAGCTGCTCCAGCTCGTCCGTGGGGAGGTACAGGAAGGCGTGCTCCCGGAAGAACGCGCCGCCACCGGGAATGAACGCGCTGTGGAAGTGATCCGTGTCGGCCTCGAGACGCAGGGCCAGCGCCTCGATCGCCTCCGCCGTCCGCTCCGGCGTGGGACCGTCGACGACGACGAACAGGCTCTCGTAGAGCACCGGGAAGGCCTCGGAGTAGCGGCGCTCCAGCTGTCGGAAGCGAAGGTCCCGATCGAAGAGCGACTCCGTGTCCCCCTGGATGCCGAGATGGCCGATCGTGTGGGTCAGGGACAGGGCGGTCAGCCCCAGCACGAGCAGGATCACGATCAGCGGTCGACGCGAGACCGCGCGAACCCACCGCGCCAGGAACCGTCCGATTCGCCCCTCGAGCCGACCCATCACGTGGGATCCGATGCCCCTGGATTGCGCGCGACCCCTCCCATGGGTTCAGCAGTCCTCCCGGCTTGCCCCCCCAACACAGATGGAAACGCGCCAGCCCACCACCTTCAAGGGACGGCGGGCTCCCGGCGCCTCACTCGGGACGGTCGCTGCCGGGACCGAACTCCTCCAACACCCGGGCGCGCACGAACTCGACGAGGGCCGGGAAGTCCTCGACCGTGACCACCGGGCCCATGCTCGCGAAGGGCTCCTGCTTGGCCAACGCCCTGCCCGGCTCGATCTCGATGGTGGCGATCTGCGCCAGGTCGATGCCCTCGACGCGGCGCATGACGTGTAGCGACAGGGGGGCACGGCCCTCCGAGCACTCCGCATCGAGCTCGGATCTCAGCTCGGCATCCAGGGCCGAATCGGGCACGAGCCACGGCGCGATCTCGCCCTGGAAGTCGAAGTTGCGACGGATCACGAGCTCGGACTGGGGGACGCGGGCATTCGAGTCCCACCACTGGCCGTCCACCGCCCGCATCACGCGCAGGGCCGTCTCCTCGGAGACCGCGCCGAGCAGCCGCAGGACCTGCTTCATCCACTTGTACACGGAGCGGTTGTAGGTCGGCTCGGTCCGTCCCGCATGGCGGTAGGCGAGCGCGGTGCTGAGGTGTACTCCGATGGCGTTCGAGTAGAGATCCTCGGGCGAGAACGACGAGGCCTGCTCCGAGAAGCCGGGCACGGCCCCCCAGCCGAACCAGGTGACGATCTCGTGCCATACGGAGAGGTGAAAGCCCAGCCACTCGGAGAGCCAGGTGACGAGGCGGAGGTAGCCCACGCGGTCCACGACCGACCCGGGGACCGGTCGCACGACGATGCGTCGCGCACCGCCCTCTTTCGGAAGCGGGATCGAGAACTCCTCGCCGGCCAGGAGATGCCTCCCGATCTGCGTCGAGATGTAGAGGGTCCAGTCGACGTAATCGCGCACGTGGGCGGTATCGATGAAGCCGCCCCGGCAGGTGTACAGGAGGCCGTTGCGCTCGGCGTCGACCTGGAGGCCGCTGCTCCCGCTGTCACTACGCGCGCGCCTCACGATGCCGCTGTCGTAGACGTGGGGCCCGGGATCGTCGGGGCCGACGATGTTGGGGATCTGGTACCAGGGCACCGGCACGGGACCCACGGTCGCTCCGATCTCGGCCCCGAAGGCACAGCACGGCCTCAGCTTCTCGCGGACGGGCACGTCCGGGATCTCGGAAGGCCGGAGCTCGCGCCCGAGTGCGCTGGAGCCGTGGGGCGAGAGCATGCGCTTCGCGTCTTCGAGATTGGGATCGTCGGAGACCTGCCAGCGGGGGGGCGCCTTGCAGCCGCCGGCCGCAACCAGACACGCCGTCGCGACGACGACGAGGCAGCGGCGGGAGGTCGGGGGCAGGGGCATGTCGCGGCTCGACCGGTCCTGGAGGGCTTCGCGGCAGGATGGCCCTTGAGAGGCGGGACTCTAACACGGCCCGGGAATCGAGCCAGCAAGTGCGGTCGGACGGGCTCCGGGCCGCCCTCCGCGGTTCCCTACGGCAGCCCAGCCGGAGCGGCGGCAGCAGGCCCCTCCAGATGCATCCGGAACCGCTCTGCGTAGCCGTCCTCGGGGGCTCTCGTGAAGCCATTGGGGAAGAACAGCTTGCGGTGGGGTCCGCCTCCCGGCACGAGATCGATCGCGACGTTGCTGGGCATGAAGAAGAACAGCGACGGCAGGACGCGGCCGAGGGTCGCCGTGGGGTCCTCGCTCCAGGAGGAGGTCAGGAGCACCGTGCTCTTCCGCGCGGCGGAGGGGCCGAAACTGGGCCCGGCGATGCCCCACGCACCGGCCACGTCGATGTCCGCGAGCCGAAGCAGGCGCGACGCCACGATGCCGCGCTGGACGCCGCCCGAGTGCCCCACGATCTCCACGGCCGCTCCCGGCGCGACGTCCTGGTGGAAGGCGATGTCGCCAGCCAGGTCGTAGGCGTAGCCGTGAGAGAGGTTCGCGAGTGACCAGGTCACGTCCAGGAATCCCCCGTGTCGATCGGGGGACGCGAAGACCTCCGCGTCGGGCCGAAGCGCTGCGATCTCCCTGCGCCACGGCTCCGTGAGCTGCTGGTCGTCGGATCCGTGGAAGATCCCGCCGCTGATCACGAAGTGGCTCACGGGCCGGGGCGGGTCGTCGTCGACCCTGGGCGCCCGCGGAGCGAAGTAGTGGCCGAGGAGGGGGATGGCGCCGGCGAGATCCTGGAGGAGATCGAGGGGCGTGTGGCGGGCCCGAACCCGGAATCTCCACAGCAGCCCCTGAAGCCCGTTGTCCAGGTCCTCCAGGAAGGCGGCCCCGCCTCGCTCGAGGCTCTGGGGCGAGACGAGCGGCACGCGCTGGGAGGCCAACGCCCCGACGATGCTGACGTCCAGGAAGCTCAGCGGCGCCTTGACGACCTCGAAGGCCAGCTCCTTGATGCCGATCGCGGCGTAGACCGGCAGATCCAGGAGGAAGTGCGGGTACTCCCACCAGCGGAGATCGTCGTATCCCACGAAGCCCCGGTCCGGCGGCGGCGGCGACGGATGCGAAGGAAGCGTGTAGTCCCACCCGACCGCATCGCCGTTGGCGCGGCGGTAGACGACGAGGCTCAGGAAGTCGGCTCCGATGGCGTCGAAGGGATAGGCCTCGAGCGTGATCCCGGTCTCGCCGCCGGCGATGAGCGCGAGGAGCTCGCGGTACAGCGTCGGCCGATCCGGCTGCAGCACGTCCCGCCAGCGGGGCTCTCCTCCGAGATCGGCGTCCCAGTACTCCAGGGTCTCCCGCAAGCGCGAGAGCGACGTCTCGTCCGGGGCATCGGCCTCGAAGCTCGTCACGCGCGCACCCTCGGCGACCTCGAGGAGGAGGCCGCCAACTTCGGCGCGGAGCTCTGCGAGCCGCGCATCGCCCGATCGGACGAACAGGGTGCAGGAGGGCAGTGCGAAGCCCAATGCCACGGCCAGAGCGACATCGATCGAGCGGTTGCGCTGCATTCAGGCGCCTCCGGAGTCGAAGCAGAGCCAGCGGGACGGACCGCGCGCCGACGATCCGAAGCAGATCGGCCGGCGGGGTTCCGCGCCGCGCAGATCCTAGCCCGTTGGCGTGGACTCGGGATGGGTGCGACGGTGCGTCAGCGATGGGCTCCGCGGCTAGAATGCCGCCCGTGTCGGGCCGCCAACCGTCTCGCGCGTGGAAGCCGATCGCGGTCTCACTGCTCGTCGTCCTGGCCTGTACGCCGCCGGTCTCGGCGCCGCAGCCCGAGCTCCGACTCCCCGACGCCCCGGCGCCCTTCGAGGGCGTCGCAGCGGGCGATCTGTTCGCGGAGCAGGTGACGGCCGCGAGCGCGGCGCGACGCCTGGTGGGGGGTCCGCACGCGGTGGGCGGAGTCGGCGACTGGGCGCTGGGCAACGGGGTGCTGTGCGCCGTCGTCTCGGCGCCGGAGCACCCCGGGATGCTCACGCGCGGCGGCGGGCTCCTGGTCGACCTCGGTCACTGCGGGCGCGCCGACGACCAGCTCGCCGTACTCCACCTGCACATGCTGAACCTGTCGCGCCAACGCATCGCGCCGGTCCACGAGATCGAGGCGGCGGCGACCTCCGGCGAGGCGCGGGTCGTGACCCGCGGATCGCTCCAGGGCGTGGCCTTCGAGACGGTCTACCGGCTCGACCGACAGTTCCCGCAGGTGCTGCGCGTGACCTCCCGTTTCGTCCAGGGGCCCGAGGGAGAGCGGCTGTTCCTGCTCGGCGACGTCGCGCTGCACGGCCGACGTTCCCTGGCCCCGTTCGCGCTCTCGACGCGGAGCCCCGCCGTTTCCGTCGGCTTCCGCCATCCCGGCGCCGACCCCGAGCGGCTGCGGTCGATCATCGCGGCCATCCGACCCCTGGATCTGCACGTGCTGGTGGGCTCCGACGACGTGGGTCCGGGGATCAGCTACGGCCTGCTGGTCGAAGAGGCCTCGCTGATCGACTCCGACGGGACGCGGCGCGCGCTCTCGATCTTCGGGCTGAACGGGCCGGACTACACCCTCTTGGGGGTGTTCACGCGCCCGCTCTGGCTGGGAGGACGCGAGCGCATCGGCTGGCTGCAGTTCCTCCAGACCCCGTTCATGCGCCTGCGCCCGGGCGAGACCCTGGAGATCCGCCGCGCGATCATCGTGGGAGAGCGCGCCGACGTCGCCAGCGTCTCCGACCGCTTCTTCCCCGACGCGGCGCTCGTGCGGGGCCGCGTCGCCGATCCGCGCGCGCGCATCCACGTCGATCGGGACGCACGGCTGCTGCCTCCGGCGCCCTTCACGCTGGTCCGGCCGGACACCGAGGGACGCTTTCGCTTCCGGGCCCCCTCCGGCCGCTACGCCCTGCGCGTCCACTCGCCCGGACGCCCCCACGTGGAGCAGTCGTTCGAGGTGGGAGAGCAGGACCTGGAGCTCGGCGAGCTCGACGCCCGGGAGCCCGCGACGCTGCTCCTGCCGCGGGGGGCCACGATGCGGCTCGTGTTCCTCGGCCTCGGCGACACCCCCGATCCGAGCCTCGGGGACGACCTGCTCGGCTTCGCGTCGGGAGGTGTGTCGCACAAGAACTCCGCGGCCTCCCGCAGCGCGATGCTCGCCGGCACGCCCGCCGATCCGACCGCGCTGACCCTGGCGCCCGGCCGCTATCGGGTCCTCGCCACCCGCGGTCCCGAGGACCAGCAGAGCGAGGCCCGCATCGCGCTCCGGGCCGGCGCGACGCACGTGCTCGAGATCGCGGAGCCTCCGCGCGCCTTCGCGACACCGGGCTGGATCGCCGCGGACCTCCACGTCCACTCCGGCCGCAGCTTCGACTCGACCCTTCCCATCTCCGCCCAGGTCCGCGCCTTTGCGGCACAGGGAGGCGAGGTGCTCGTCTCCACGGAGCACGACTTCGTGGCCGACTACGCGCCGGTGATCCGCGCGCTCGGCCTCGAGACGCGGCTCGCCAGCGTGGTGGGCAGCGAAGCCACGGGGACCGCCATCACCGAGCGCCTTCCCTATACCGCCGGACACCACAACGCCTTCCCCCTGTCGGTCCGGCCGCTCGCCCACGCCCGGGGCGCGCTCCGCGAAGAGGGCCGTCGACTGCGCGAGCTCGTGGCCCAGGTGCACGCCATCGCCCCGGGCGCGCTCCTCCAGCTCAACCACCCGCGTCCGCTCGAGTCGGGTGCGGGCGAGTCCCTGCAGGCCTACCTCACGCACCTGGCCGTTGCGGGCAGCGCCTATCGGCCCGATCGGCCCCTCGACCGGGAGCCGAACCGCGCGCTGCTCGAGCCGGATCCCGAGACCGGACTTCGCGACCTGGACTTCGACCTGATCGAGCTGATGAACGGTCCCTCGCACCTGCACTACCGACTGGCGCGCGCCGATTGGCTCTCGCTGCTGCTTCAGGGCGCGGTCCGCACCGGCACCGCCAACAGCGACTCCCACGAAGCCTCGGCCCCGGTCGCACTTCCCCGGAACTACGTGCGCGTCGAAGACGAGAGCATCCCGCGCTTCGACGAGGCGGCCTTCGTGGCGGCGCTTCGCGCGGGTCGCGTGGTCGGCACCACCGGACCGTGGATCGAAGCCGCGCTCGACGGAGCCCTCCCCGGCGATACCGCGACCGGACGCTCGGGCACGCTCCGCGTCGCCGTGCGCGCCGCAGACTGGGTGCCGGTCTCCGCGCTACGCGTGCGGGTCAACGGCGTCCTCGTCCACGAATCGGCGATCCGGCCCGGTTCGGATCACGCCCTGCCGCTGCGTTTCCGCGAGGACGCCCTCGTCACCGTCGAGGTGGAGGGCGAGGCCACGCCGCTGTTCGACGCGATCCTGCCCGGAGGGAGGCCGCTGGCGTTCACCAATCCGATCTTCGTCGACGCCGATGCGGACGGTACGTGGCGGGCTCCGGGCCTCCCCCACCCGCTCCCCCGCGTGCTGACCCACCCCGCCGACACCCCGTGAGCGTCGCGCTGGCCGCCCGGGGGAGCGGAGAGGCGCTTCAGCCCTTGCCGAGCATGCCCGCCTTCAGCTCCTGCGTGAGCGGCTTCGGACCCAGCCAGCAGCCGAGCAGGGCTTGCTGGAAGTCGTTGCCCTCGATGGAGATGGCCAGCTGGTCTCCGAAGCGGATCTCGACGTCCTCGCCGATGAAGTCGATCAGGAGACGTTCGCCCGGCACAACGTCCCGCATCGCCCCTTCCAGGGCCTCGAGCCCGGAGCGAACGGCCTCGAGGTCGCGGGCGTTCTTCTCGAAGCCGTCCCGCCATCCCTTGCGCAGGTCCCCGGCCCCCACGTCGTGTACGAAGTGCATGACGACCCGCTTGCGCTGCTTCGATTCGATGATGGCCCGGTCGTCCTGCGAACGCTCTTCCAGGTACAGGCCGATCACGTAGACCTTCACCTTGAGAAGCGTCGCGGTGCGCACCGACAGCCCGTTGAGCACGAGCTGCCGATCCCCGAGGGCGAGGGTGTCGTCCATCGTCACGCCGGCGAGCTCACCCGCCCGCGTCGGAACGGTCCCGAGCAGGACGGCGAAGGCCAGCAGCACGGCGAGACGCAGCGGGACACGGCTCATTCTTACCTCCACGCGTCGAGGGGAGACCGGAGGAGCCCGCCACCCGACGAGGGAGTCGTCGAGCCGGAGCGGGCGTGGCGGTCAGATCTTCTTCAGCGCCCGGAGCGTGACGCGGTCCCGCAGCCGATCGGGCAGGATCCGCGCGAAGCTGCGCAGGTAGGCCACCCGGCCCACCAGATAGCGGGTCTTGGGCCGCGGCGCCGTGAGCGCCTCGTGGACCTTCGCAGCCACCACGTCGGGAGAGATGCCCCCCGAGGCCGAGCGACGGAAGCCGGCAGCCATCCCCTTCACCATCGCGCTGTACTCCCGGCGAATCGGGTCGGAGGAGTCGACTGCCGCTGCGGCGTCGTCGCCGGCCACCTGCATGATGTTGGTGGAGGCGCTTCCCGGCTCGATGATCGACACCTCGATCCCCCAGGGCGCGAGCTCCATCCGCAGGGTGTCGGAGAGCCCCTCCATTGCGAACTTCGAGGCGCAGTAGGGGCCGATCGTCGGCAGCGCGCTGAGGCCGCTCACCGAGCTCATGTTGACGATGCGACCCCGCGCCTTCCGGAGCAGAGGCAGGCACGCCTGGGTGACGGCGATCTGGGCCGTGACGTTCACCTCGAGCAGCGTGCGGAAGGCGTCCAGGTCGAGGAACTCGAGCGGCGTGGCGATGATCGTCCCG
>JAAUYK010221877.1_pt1 | contig 17489 bp, 14 predicted proteins | sample 7278021 | NCBI WGS metagenome assembly JAAUYK01 (sample SAMN14350223, study PRJNA611818) | marine sediment metagenome | isolation source: surface marine sediment (1.8m) | place: French Polynesia: Moorea | collected 2018-08
GCCAGCAGCTTTGCCACGTCGATGGTGAGCGCGAAGAAGGCCCGGTACAGAATCGCGTACGGGACCAGCCCGATGCTCTCCTCCTCGACCGCGACGCAGTAGAGCGCCGCGGCAAGGTCGAGCACGGTCAGCTGGGCGAACCACAGGACCAACGGGAGCGCCGTGCCGTACTGGGCCGCGACGCACACGAAGAGCACGTGCGCGAACACGTTCAGCGTGGGCCACAGGATGCCCTCGAAGATCATGTACCACAGAGTGAAAGTCACTCCGAAGCCGCGACGCGGGTCGACCAGCAGGCGCTTGTGCTTCGAGATCGCCTGCAGGATGCCGCGGGTCCAGCGGTAGCGCTGCTTGAGCAGGTCGAGAAGCTGTTCCGGGGCTTCGGTGTACGCGACGGCGCCGGGCTCGTAGCGGATCTGCCAACCGTCGGCGAGCAGCTTCAGGGTCAGGTCGCAGTCCTCGGCGAAGGTGTCGTGGTCGTATCCGCCCACCCGTACGAGGGTGCTGCGGCGGAAGACGCCGATCGGGCCCGGAACGATGTTGACGATGCGGAAGAAGGCCTGCGCGGAGCGCACCATGTTGAGCCCCTCGACGTACTCGAGGGCCTGGAGGCTCGCCAGCATGTTGGTGCGATTGACGACCTTGACGCTGCCCGCCACGGCGCCCACCGCCGGATTGGCGACCAGGTGGCGTATCGCGCGTCGAAGCGTCTGCGGGTGCAGGGCGGAGTCTCCGTCCATGCACAGCACGAAGGCGCCGGTCGCGCGGGAGATCCCCGTGTTGAGGGCCTTGGCCTTGCCGCCATTGCGCTTCCGGATGACCCGTACCCGCACGCCGTCGTGCTCGCCCTCGTAGGCCAGGGCCTTCGCGTGGGTATCGTCCTGGGAGCCGTCGTCGATGACGAGGATCTCGTAGCGGGGATAGTCGAGTTGGAGCAGCGAGCGGATCGAGCCCTGGATCACCGCCCCCTCGTTGTAGGCCGGCACCAGGATGCTGACCATGGGCAACCGGACGGGACCTTCTTCGTTCTTCTCCAGGTGGTTCAGGTAGGAGAACCACAGCAGCCCCAGGTAGCGGAAGACCAGCAGGACCAGGAATCCGAAGAGCACCAACATCGAGGCCTGTATGAAGCTGCTGGGAACGTTCCAGTGCAGCTCGCGCAGCCCCACGTAGAGGAGCAGCGCGGTCGCGGTCAGCGTCACCAGGACGCCGGCGAGGGAGAGGGCGTATCGAGAGCGGCTCTTCACGTCAGAACGCCTTGCCGAGGCTCACGCCGGCCCCGTAGACCCGGTACGAGGAGGAGCGCTGGGAGCGGCTGTTGCTGCCCTGGAGCGCGAGCCACCAGCCGTCGCCGGGATGCCAGCTCGGGCCGCCCGACACGCCCCAGGTGAGGCCGTGCCCGTGGACTCCGTCCTGCTTCGCGTAGCCGAAGCCGATCTCCGTTCGCACCTCGAGCTTCAGTTGCTCGAGCAGCGGATGCGCGGCCCGGAGGGACAGCGAGCCGGAGACGTCGACTTCCGGATCGTAGTAGCGCGGCGAGCGGCCGGTGTAGCTGACGTTGCTCGCCGCGAGGGAGAGCGTCGCATCCCTCTCGCTCCACGGCTCGAGGTTCAGAGAGAGACCGGCGGCGAACCGCTCGTTGGAGTCGTCGAGAAGGGTCGAGTCGCTCCAGGCGTAGACGCTGAGCTTCGAGAGCAGCGGCTGCCAGGTGCTGGCACGCAGGGTCGTGTCGCGAATCCCGGCCCGCACCGCGTCGAGGGAGCCCGAGCGCTCCAGGAAGTCGCCGTGCTCGACGCCGAGGGTCACCGATCCGCCGTTCGGGGTCGGCACTTCGAGGGAGGCCCGGCAGAGGACGCGGTTCGGCGAGCCGCCCCAGCGCCGCTCACCGACCTCGACCCGGGCCATCAGTGCCTCGCCGAAGCGGCGCTCCAGGCCGATCCAGGCTTCTGCCGCCACGTCGTCCGCGCGCGTCGCGAGGCCGGGAGCCGCCGGCGCGTCGCGGTCGAGGTCGATCCAGACGCTGCCGCTCTCCGCCAGCAGCCGCGTGCGATCGTCGAGCTCGACTGTCGCCCGGACGTGGCTGCTGAGCGCGGCGAAGTCGTCGCTGTCCTCGCTGTACTGCGAGTTCCCCTCGATCGACCAATCGATGGATCCATCGCTCGACCCATCGCTCGAACCATCGCTCGAACCATCGCTCGACCCATCGCTCGACCCATCGCCCGACGAATCGCGTCGGGCCCGACGCCCGCGCAGTTCTCCGAGCTCCCGGCGGACATCCTCGTCCTCCTCCAGCGCGAGGGCACGCTCGTAGCTGCTCTCGGCCAGGGAGAGTCGACCGCTCCACATCTGGACCCGCGCCAGGCCCCGCGCGGCGCGGGCGTCTCCCGGGTCCCGCGCGAGCAGGGCCGAGAGGGCCCCTTCGGCCTCTTGGTAGCGCCCCGCCCACGAGAGCACCTCGGCGCGTTCGATCTGGGCCCAGTAGGGAGGGTCCGCCCGCTCGGTGAAGTGCGCGTAGTGGAGCAGGGACTCGTCGTAGTCGGCCTGCCAGGAGAGGACCCGCGCGAGCCATCTCCGGGCCTCGTCGGCGTCGGGTTCCTCCGACAGGATCTCCCGGAGGAGCGCGATGGCGCGAGCGTAGTCGGCGGAGTCCGAGAGCAGACCCGCTGCCTCGGAGAGGCGGGGATCGGGCCTGGGGGGCTCGGCCGCGGCGGTCCAGGCCGCGAGCACCGAGACCGCCACGCACGAGCTCCAGTGTTCTACCGTCCGCCAGTACCGCATTTCCACTGAACCGTGTCAACACTGCTACGTGTCGTATCGAGCCACTGTCAGCGGTATCGAACGGAGTGGCGGCGAGCTGTAGGATCATGGGCGGAGCGTGGCACACATCACTAGGGGCAGGGCAACGGGGTGTCCCCGCCTTGCGCGCGGCAACGTCGCGCAGCGCGGATCCGCACGGCAATTTCCGTGCGCGGGGGCGCGGCCTGGAAGCATGGGCGGAGCAGTGGTACCAACGGGCCGTGGACTCCTTCAGCGCCTGGCTCGTTCGCCCGGACGACCGTCGCCCGAGCGGCCGCCTGCTCGGGACGAAGCCGCGTCGGCCGACCCTGATTCCGGTTCGCCGTGCTCGCTGAGCTCGTCCTGCCCGGGGCCTCCGCCGCCACGCAGCTCCTGGCGTCGGCTCTGGCGCTCCAGGTGGGGCGCCTGACGGGTCGTCCCGGCCCCTGGACCCTGATCGCGATCGCCATCGCTGTGATGGCCACGCGGTCCGGCTTGACGCTCTACCGCGTTCTGAGCCAGCCAACCTTCGCACCCGATCGATTCACGGAAGCGACCGTGTTCGGGATCTCCGCCCTCATGCTGGCGGGCCTCGGCTGGGCGGGACCCATCTACCGCGCCCAGCGGCTCAGCGGGGAGAGGGCCCGCGAGCTCGACTGGATCCTCGAGAATTCGCGGAACGAGATCTACGTCTTCGACGCCGAGACCCTCCGCTTCGTCCAGGTCAATCGCGGAGCTCGCGAGAATCTGGGCTACGACATGGACGAGCTGCGGCAGCTCACGCCGCTCGACCTCATGCCGAAGTACACGCCCGAGTCGTTCGAGAGGCTCGTGGCGCCGCTTCGGCGCGCCGAGAGGGAGCGGGTCCACTTCGTCACGGACCACCGGCGTCGGGACGGCTCGACCTATCCCGCGGAGGCGGATCTTCAGGACTCTTGCATGAACGGCGCCCCGGTGTTCGTGGCCATGATCGTCGACATCAGCGAACGGCGCCGGGTGGAGGGGGGCCTGCAGCGACTCGGAATGGCCACGGAGCAGGCCGGGGAGGGCATCTGCATCGTGGATCGGGCGGGTCGCATCGAGTACGCGAATCCGGCGTTCGCACGGATGATGCAGCGCTCGCGTCAGCAGATCGAAGGCGAGCCGATCGACGATCTGGCCTTCAGCGAAGAGGACGAGGCGCTTCTCGAGGACATGCGCTCGAAGCTCTCGCGAGGAGAGGCCTGGCGCGGGCGCTACGAGAGCGTCTGGCCCGATGGATGCCGCTACGTCCGGAACGCCACCCTCACGCCGCTGCGCAAGGACGGGGGCAGCATCCGCGGCTTCGTGGGCGTGATCCGGGACGTGACGCGCGAGGTGGAGCTCGAGCAGAGCCTGTATCTGGCACAGAAGATGGAGGCCATCGGCCAGCTCGCGGGCGGGGTCGCGCACGACTTCAACAACCTCCTCACCGTGATCGCCGGCTACGCGGAGGTCCTGCTGAGGGACAGCAGCGAGACGGCACGGGAGGCGGCGCTCGAGGTCAGCCGTGCCGCGGAGCGGGCCGGGGCGCTGACCCGCCAGCTCCTCACCTTCTCTCGCAAGGGCCGCCACGAGCCCCGGGTGATCGATCTCAACGAGCGACTCCGCGACATGCGGCGTCTGCTCCACCGCTTGCTGGGGGAGGACGTACAGCTCGAACTCCGGCTCCACCCCGATCCGGTGCACATCGAGGCCGACCCGGCTCAGATCGAACAGGTGGTGCTCAACCTCGCCTTCAACGCCCGGGATGCGATGCCCGAGGGAGGAAGGCTCTGCATCGCGACCCAGGAGGTGAGCGTCGATCCGGCGGCGGAGGAGGCGCCGGGTGAGGTCCTCGAGGGGCGCCACGTCGTTCTGGCGGTGACGGACAGCGGGGTGGGGATGGACGCGGAGGTACAGCGGCGCGTCTTCGAGCCCTTCTTCACCACGAAGCAGCAGGGCAAGGGAACGGGCCTGGGCCTCTCCACCGCCTACGGGGTGGTGCACGCCGCGGGAGGGGGCATCCGTGTACAGAGCGCACCGGGCCGCGGCGCCACGTTCCAGCTCTACTTTCCACGGGTCGAAGGCTCTCCGCGGGAGATCGTGGAGCCGATGGGCAGCACCACCCCGGCCCACGCCCGCTCGGCGTCGGTGCTCCTCGTCGAGGACGAGCCCCTGCTGCGAAAGCTCGCGCGATCGGTGCTGGTGGAGGCGGGCTATCGAGTGATGACGGCCGCGGACGGCGAGGAAGCGCTCGTCGCAGCCCGGGAAGCGGGCGACGCCTTCGACGCGCTGGTTACCGACGTGGTGATGCCCCGCATGTCCGGTACGGAGCTCGCCGCCCGGCTGAGGGAGCGCGTGCCGGATCTCAAGGTCGTGTTGACGTCGGGCTATCCCGAGCGGGAGGGACGGGTGGAGCTTCCCGCCGAGGTCTTTCTCGCCAAGCCCTTCCGGCCGGACGATCTGCTTCGCGCGATCGGTGACGCCCTGGCCGACAGGTCGACGCCCCCGTCCCCGAGCGCCTGAGGGCAGGACACTACAAAACGTCGGCCTCGAGGCTCTCGCCGCAGTGGGGACACTTCTCCAGGGCGGCCAGGCATTCGGGTGCGGGCCGGGGGGCCGGCGCTGTGCGGGACCGGAGCGCGTCGCCCGCCGAAGCGACCGACTCCTCGGTCAGTCCCAGGTCGTGTCGCACGCGCTCGAGCGCGACGCGCTCGTCTGCGTCGATGACGCCGTCCTCGAGCGCGTCGCGCACGGCCGCGTCGTAGCGGGAGCGGCGGCGACGTAGCTCCTCGTTGAAGCCGCTCGCCAGGATTCCCGTTGGAAGCGCGACCATGCCGATGCCCAGGATCGTGATCGAGGCGCCGAAGATCTTCCCGCCCACCGTCACCGGCGTGACGTCCCCGTAGCCCACGGTCGTCAGGGTGGCGACGGCCCACCACATGGCCGCTGGGATCGACCCGAAGGCGACGGGTTGTGTCTCGTGCTCGAAGAGGTAGATCCCGCTGGCCGCGAAGAGCGTTCCCAGGGTGAGCAGGAAGAACGCCGCGCCGAAAGCGCGTCGTTCGGTGCGGACTGCCTCCAGCAGGATGTCGAGGGCGGAGAAATAGTGGCTGAGCTTGAAGATCCGCAGCAGGCGAAGCACGCGCAGGAAGCGGAGGTCGATGGGCACGACGGTGGAGAGGTAGAAGGGAAGCACGGCGACGAGATCGACGACTGCCGAGAAGGAGAAGGCGTGGCGCACTCTTCCGCGCAGGGAATGGCGGTAGCGCGGGTCCCCGCTCTCCACGCACGACCAGCTTCGCAACAGGTACTCGACGCTGAAGATCGCGACGGACAGCAGCTCGAAATCGGAGAAGAAACGACGCAGCGGCCCCCCGATCTCGCGGACCGACTCCAGGATGGTCGCCAGGACGTTCAGGAGGATCAATGTGACCAGGAAGACGTCACAGCGGACGCTGGCGCGGTCGTCTGGACGACCCGTTTCCAAGATCTCGAAGACCCGCCGACGCAGCGCGCGCACGCTTCCCTCCAGGGGGCGACTCGCGGAGCGGTATCGACGCCCGCCTCCCGCTGATTGAGACGGCCCGAGTACGGAGCGCCGCCCGTAGAAGGACCGATGGTCATCGGCTGACGGAGCTGACGGTAAAGCGGAAACCGGCTCTCGACGATGCGACGCAGGGAGGCTTTCGCAATGGTCGAAGCAGAGGTTTTCGAAGCGCTACCCCAGGGCATTGCCCGAGCAGAGAACCTGCCGAGTCCTCCGGCGGTCGCGGTCGAGGTCCTTCGTCTCAGCGACGACGAGCGGGCGACCATCGATGCCCTGACGGGCGTGCTGTCCCGGGACCCGGTGCTCTCGGCCCGAATCCTCAAGCTCGCGAACTCGGCGCTGTTCCGGCGCGGCGACGAAGTCACCTCCCTCGAGATGGCGACGATGCGTCTCGGTATCAAGACCGTGAAGCTCATGGCGCTGAGCTTCTCACTCACGAGCAATCTTCCGCGCAAGTCCGAGAGCCGGGGATTCGACTACGGCGAATTCTGGCGCCGCAGCCTCACGATCGCGGTCGCCAGCCGTTCCCTGGCCCGCCTGGTACACAGCCCGTACGGAGACGAAGCGTTCCTCTGCGGCCTGTTGAGCCGACTGGGTCAGCTCGTGATGGCTCAGTGCATTCCGGGGAGGTACGGACAGCTGATCGAGGAGACCGGGGGGCAGCTGCCATCGGCCGCGCAGGAGTTCGAGCAGCTGGGCTACGACTTCCACCGGGTGGGGGGGGCGCTGCTACGGAGCTGGGAGCTCCCGGATCTCATCGTGCAGGCGATCCGTCACTGGGGTAGATCCGCCAACCTGGAGCTCGCGCCGGATGCGACGCTCGCCGAGCTGGTCCGGATCCTGGGGACCGCCGACCTCATCGGCACGATGATCTGCGAGTCGCGACGGGGGTCGGCTCTCCGGACCCTCTACCAGATGGCAGAGGAGAACTTCGGGGTATCCCAGGACGAAACCGACGCACTCGTGGTGAGCCTCGAGGAAGACGTCGGCGAGATCGCGTCGATGCTGAGTGTGGACCTCGATCAGGAGTCCTACCAGAGCATCATCGACCGCGCACGTGTGGAGATGGTCCAGATCAGCCTGGATACCGCCCGCGATCTGGAGGAGCAGTACTCGCGGGCCGAGGAGCTGGCGCGCTTGAACCAGGAGCTCGCGAGCCAGGCGACCATGGACCGTCTCACGGGCATCCCGAACCGTGCGCACTTCGACGAGACCCTCGAGAGGACCGTGAAGGCGCGGCTCGCGGGGGGGAGCCGGAGCTCGCTGGGGGTGCTGATCCTGGACGTGGATCACTTCAAGCGCTTCAACGATACCCATGGCCATCCCGCTGGGGACGAGGTCCTGAAGCAGATCGGGGAGTGCCTCGAAGCAACGACACGGGACACGGATCTGGCCGCTCGCTACGGCGGGGAGGAATTCGTCGTGATCGTCGCGAATGCGACGGTCGGTATGCTGCACTCCATCGCCGAACGGGTTCGCACGCGGATCGAGGCCACGCCGCTCCAGCGCGAAGGCCGGCTCCTCTCGATGACGGCGAGTATCGGGGGCGCGTGCGTCGAGCCGGTGCGGAGCGAGAGGGACGGGCCCGCGCTCCTCGCGCTCGCCGATCGCTGTCTCTACGAGGCGAAGCGCGGAGGCCGGAACCGCTCCGTGGTGCGGCAGGTCGAGACGACGGCCCGAACTTCTGGGACAGGACACTAGCGGGCGCCGGCGGGCGCTCCCCCGCGCGTCAGGCGAGGATGTCGACGGCGCCGCCCCGGGTGGGCGGTTTCTCGGAGGCGTCGCCCGGATCGACGGGCCCGTTCGCATCGACGTCTCCCTCCGGCGGCTTCTGCTCCGGAGGTGCGCGGCGCCCGTCCCCTCGTTTCTTGCGGCGTGCCGGGGGCGTCGTGCCGGGAGGGAGATGAGCGGCATCACCGCTGGGTCGAATCGGTTCGCTCGCCGACAGGGGCTCCATTCGCGCTCTCCCAGGGAGGCTCCGGGATCCTCTCCCCACTCAGCTGAAGAGACCTTCGGCCAGCTTCGCTTCCTCGACGGCGAGCTCCGTGGCCGGCTCCACGTCATCCGCCGTCAGGCCGAGCACCTGCCAGGCCGGAAGCTCCGTCAGGTCGATGCACTCCACCGGACCTCGGCGCCCGTGGCCGAGCTTGGTGCACAGCCGGGTCGCGACGCTCGTCAGGGCGATGAGTCGCACCTGGTCCGGCGGCAGGTGGGTGTAGCTGGTGGGAGGCTCGTGGTGGTTGCGGATCGCTGCGACCAGGGCATCGGGCAGGGCCCAGGTCTCGGCCACGTAGGCTCCCAGGACGGCGTGATCGAAGGCGAACTCCTCGCGTTCTGCATCGACGAAGGAGGTACCCTCGTTGTAGGTGCGGACCATGACACCCACGTAGCGCGTGCGGTAGACGTTGGACATCACGATCTTGCCCAGATCGTGGAGGAGCCCGGCGGTGAAGGCCGAGTCCGACTCGACGTCGACGGGACCGTAGGAGGCGAGCTTCCTCGCCACCACCCCGCACAGCGTCGAGTGCTCCCAGAGCAGCTTCTCGGAGAGCCCGAAGTTGACGAACACCTCGCGGAGCGACGCCGCCATCACCGTGCTCTCGATGGTCCGGAAGCCGAGCAAGGTGATGGCATGGCGCAGGGTTTCCACCTCGCGGCGGAAGCCGTAGAGAGAGGAGTTGGCGACGCGCAGTAGCCTCGCTGCGAGACTCGGGTCGAGCTCGATCACACGTCGGAGGTCGTCCGCCGACGTGGACGGGTTGGCGACGGCGCTCATGACCTCGTTCACCACGCGAGGGATCGGGGGAATGTCCTTGACGGCCTCGAGAGCCCGTTCCAGGTCCTGCTTCATCTTCGTACTCCCGATCAGTCGCCCGCGTGGGCGGGCGGGTTGCGGTGCTCCCGAGGTCGCGCGCCCAGCAGCCGTTCTGCCAGGCGCATCAGGAACCGCGATGAAGGCGCCGTCGGGAACTTCTCGACGACGGATTTCTGGAGCCTCACGGCCTCGGCGAGTCGCCCGTCGCTGGGGATGTGTCCGATCAGCTCGGGTGACGCGTCGAGGAAGCGTCGGGAGATGCGGACCAGGCGATCGTGGGCGCGAAGGGCCTCGCTCTCGTTGCGCGCGGCGTTCACGAGAACCTCGAGGGGGAGGTCGTGCGTCTCCCGACGGAGGGCCTTCATGACCGCGTAGGCATCCACGAGACTGGTGGGCTCCGGGGTCGTCACCAGCACCGCCAGATCACAGCAGGCGGCGAGGGCCAGGGCGGTGTCGCCGATGCCAGCGCCGATGTCGAGGAGCACCAGGTCGTAGCGGCGGGTTGCGCCGAAGACGGGGACGAGCAGTCGGGCCATCTCCCGGGGCCGACATCCGGTGAGGTTCGTGCGTCCCCGGGCAGCGGGCACGACGTGGATTCCCCGCGGCCCGTCGACCAGGGCGTGCTCCAGGGTGCAGACGCCGTCGAGTACGTCGGCGACCGTACGAGACGGAGCCAGGCCGAGCAGGGCGTCCACGTTGGCGAGACCCAGGTCTCCGTCCACCAACAGCACGCGCGCGCCGAGTCCCCGACACGCGACGGCCACGTTGGCAGCGACGTTGGTCTTGCCGACGCCGCCCTTGCCACTCAGGAAGCCCACGATGGCTGCCGGAGCCGCGCTCATGGGCAGGTCTCCAGCACCCGACGCGCGAGTGCGGTGGCGTCGGGCACGTCGAAATCGTCGGGCACCCGCTGGCCGCTCCCGAGCCAGGCGAGCGGTGGCGTGGCCTCCTCGAGCAGGAAGTTCACCACGTTGCCCAGGTCGACGCTGTCGTCCACGTGGGTCACGACGAGGGCGTCCGGCTCGAGGTCGCGGTAGCGGGAGAGCTGACGGCGCAGATCGCACTCCTTGGTCGTGGCCGACACCACGAGCTGGACCTGGGCGTCTTCGCCTAGCGCGGCCCGCTGGAGTGAGAGCTCGCTCAGGGCGGCGGGGTCTTCACCACCGCGCCCGGGCGTATCGACCAGCATGCGCGTGCGGCGCGCACGGGCGAGCCTCGCGAGAGAGGAAGGCGAGGTCGCGACGTCCACCGGCACCCCGAGCTGTCCGGCGATGGCGCGTAGACTCGAGACGCCGCCGTAGCGGTGGGCATCGGTGCTCACGATTCGGGTTCCGGCCTCGGCGAGCCACCCGGTCTCCTTGACGACCGTCGTCGTCTTGCCGACCCCGGGTGCTCCGACGATGAGCTGGTGCGCACCATTCGGGTGCGAGCTGCCGAGCTTCGGTTCGATGCGCGCGGCCAGGGCGGAGATCAGCGCCTCGTCGCGCGGCGCGCCGTCGTCGATGCGCAGGCGCACCTGCTCACCGAGCTCTCGCGAGAGTCCGTGCGAGATTCCCACCGCTCGGAAGCTCGAAGCGGGGTCTTCGGGCCGGGGCTCCGGGATCTGGGCCGTGAGGGTGCGGGCCGCGCGTCGGAGCTCGGCGACCTCTTCGACGAGCGATGGCGGAAGGCGGCTGGTCCTCACGGACCGGTCGAGCGCGGTCCGCAGCGAACGAAGCTCCTCCTCCAGGGGCGCCAGGGCCGCTCGCGAGACCTGGAGGGCGCGCCAGGAGTCGTCGGGGCTCACCCGTCCGGGAGCGGGCTTCCCTTCCGGCTCGCGGTCGATCGCGGCGGTGACCTCGGCGACCGACTTGCCGAGCAGCCCGAACATACCGCGGTGTCGTCGCACGTGCTCGGTGCTCAGGATCAGGGCGTCGGGACCGAACGCCTCGCGTACCGCGGCCAGGGCCTCGCGCATCGTGTCCCCCTCGAAGCGCTTAATGAGCATGCTGCGCCCTCACGTGGCCGGCGGCGACGACCTTGATCTCGGGGGGCAGCTCGTTGTGGGACAGGACGGCCAGACGCGGCACCGCGCGGGACAGGAGGCGGAACAGCGGGCCGCGGACCGGCTGCCCGCTCAGCAGCACGGGCCCCCTGCCGTGCTCGCTCTGCGTCGAGGCCTCGAGCGCCGACTGCACCCCGCGCAGCAGACCCTCCAGCCGTGAGGGCTCCACGGCGAGGAACGAGCCGCCCGGGCTCCGCTGCACCCCTGCGGCCAGGGACTGCTCGAGCTCCGGGTCGAGGGTCAGCACGTGCAAAGCGCCGTCGCTTCCCAGATGGGGCTGGGTCACGGTGCGCCCCAGCCGCTCGCGCACCAGATCCGTCAACAGGTCGCCGTCCTCGATGCGTGGCGCGTACTCGGCGAGCGTCTCGAGGATGGCACCGATGTCGCGGATCGAGACACCCTCGTCGAGCAACGAGCGAAGCGTGCGGTGGAGGAGGGAGAGCGACACGATCGACGGCACGATGTCCTCGACGACCTTGGGGGCGCGCTCCGCATAGCGGTCCAGGACTTCTCGGAGCTGCTGACGGGTCAGGAGCTCGGTCGCGTGGGAGCGGATGGTCTCCGCCAGGTGGGTCGCGATCGCAGAGGTGGCCTCCACGACCGTGTAGCCCGCCGATTCCGCGGCCTCCCGGTCCCGGCCCTGGATCCACACGGCCGGCAGGCCGAAGGCCGGATCGCGGGTCGGGATGCCGGGGAGCTTCGGCGCCTCCGCGTTGGCGCTCACCGCGAGGTGGCGGCCCGGCGGGACGCGGCCCGTAGCGACGCGGTTGCCGCGGATCACGATGGCGTACTCGCTGGCCTCGAGCGAGAGGTTGTCGCGGATGTGCACCAGGGGAACCAGGAAGCCGAGCTGCGTCGCGAGCTGCTCGCGCAACGCGCGAATCCGCGCTGGCAGATCCCCGCCTCGCTCCGCGGCTACCAGCGGGATCAGTCCGTAGCCGATCTCGAGCTCGAGCTCGTCGAGCGCCAGCGCGCTACCCGGGTCGGCCGCCCGCTCCTGAGGCGCAGGAGCGGGGGCCTCTTCGGACTCGCTGCGCGCGCTGCTCGGGCCGCCATAGCGGGCGAGTGCGGCGGCGCCCGCCGACATCACCGCGAAGGGCGCGAACGGGAAGCCCGGCGCCACGGCCAGGGCGCCCAGCATCGCCGAAGCTCCGACCAGGGCGCGCGGCTGCAGCACCATCTGGGAGGTGATCTCGCGACCCAGCGGGTCTCCGCCGGCGGCCCGGCTCACCACGATGCCGGCGGCCGTGGAGACCACGAGGGCCGGGACCTGGCCGACGAGACCGTCTCCCACGGTGAGGGAGGTGTAGGTCTCCAGGGCCTCTCCGATCGGCATCCCGGCCTGGGCCACCCCGATCGCGAGGCCGCCCACGATGTTCACGGCGACGATCAGGAGTCCCGCAATGGCGTCGCCCTTGACGAACTTGCTGGCGCCGTCCATCGCGCCGTAGAAATCCCCCTCGCGCTGCAGATCGGCGCGCCGCTTCTTGGCCTCGGTGTCGTCGATGACGCCCTGGTTGAGGTCCGCGTCGATGGCCATCTGCTTGCCGGGCATCGAGTCCAGCATGAAGCGCGCCGCCACCTCGGCGATCCGGCCCGAGCCCTTCGCGATCACCACGAAGTTGATCGTCACGAAGATCAGGAACAGGATGATGCCCACCGCGTAGTTGCCGCCGATGGCGATCTCCGCGAACGATTCGATCACGCTTCCGGCCGCCGAGGTCCCCTCGGCGCCCCGGAGCAGGATCAGTCGGGTACTGGCCACGTTGAGTCCGAGGCGCAGCAAGGTCACGATCAGCAGCAGCGAGGGAAACACGGAGAAGTCGAGGGGCCGCTCCGTATAGATGGCGACCAGGAGAATCAGGAGGGAGAGGGTGAGGGAGAGCGACAGCAGCAGGTCCAGCGCCAGGGGAGGCAGCGGCACCACGAGCAGCGCCAGGATCGAAGCGAGGGCCGCGCCGAGCAGCCATTCCTCCTGGCGCAGCCTCACGAGCCTACCCCCCAACGATGGGCGCGCTGGGGCTGCAGCCGGTACACGTAGGCCAGCACCTCGGCGACGGCCTGGAAGAGATTCTCCGGGATCTCGCGGCCCACCTCGGCGGTCCGCTCCAGCACGCGCGCCAGGGGCGGATTCTCCACGATCGGGACCCCGTGCTCCGTGGCGGCGGCCCGAATGCGCTCGGCCACGCGGTCGCGGCCCTTGGCGAGGACGTGGGGCGCGGCCATGGTCGTCCGGTCGTAACGGAGAGCGACCGCGTAGTGGGTCGGGTTCGTGACGACGACGTCCGCTTCGGCCACCGCCGCGATCATCCGCGAGCGAGAGAGCTCGCGGTGGAGGGCGCGGAACCGGCCCCGCAGGAGGGGGTCTCCCTCGCGCTGCCGCAGCTCGTCGCGCACATCGCGCTTGCTCATCTTGAGACGCTCCTCGTGGCGCCAGCGCTGGTAGACGAGGTCGAGGAGCGCCAGCACGCCGAGCAGACCGAGCAGGCAGGCCGCGAGCCGCAGGGCGAGTCGCCCCGTGAGTCCGATGGCGCTGGCGAGATCGCTGCCGAATAGCCCGAGCACCGCATCGGCCTCCCCCATCAGGACGAGCGTCGCCACGATGCCCACCGCGGCCACCTTGAACAGGGACTTGGCCAGATCGAAGAGGCGATCCAGGTTCACCAGCCGCTTCGCCCCTTGGATCGGGTCGAGCCGTTCGAAGCGCGGCATCAGGATCTCGAGATGGAAGAGCGGGCCGATCTGAACGAAGAGCATCAGGGCACCGAGGACGGAAGCCAGCAGGACGATGGGTGCCAACGCGGCAGCGGCCGGCGCGATGCTTCCGAGCAGCGCGGCGTGGAAGTCGGTAAGGGTGGAGGGCGGGTCGCCCGCCTGCGTGAAGCCCTGCCGCAGACCGAGCAGCAGCGTCTCACCGAGCTCCGAACCGAGGGGCGAGAGCAGCGCGAGGAGCGCCGCGCCCATCACGGCGACGCTCGGAAGCTCGCGGCTCTGGGCCACCTGTCCCTTGCGACGCGCTTCTTCGCGGCGACGCGGGGTCGCGGGCTCGGTGCGTTGGGCCTGATCCTCTTCGGCCATCTCAGGGCAACCCGTGGAGCGCACCGAATGCGCGCGGAATCTGTGCGTCCAGGATCGAGGCGATCGCCTCGACGAGCGGTCCGGCCGCCAGGGCCAGGATCAGCAGCGTCAGGCCGATCTGCGCCGGAAGCTGCAGCGAGATCAGGTTGAGCTGCGGGACCACCCGACCCAGCATTCCAACGGCGACGTTGGACGCCAGCATGACGGCGGTGAAGGGGGCGGCGAGTCGCACCGCGACCTCGAAGATCACCGCCCCGAGCCGTGCGAGCTCGGCGAATCCCGATGCCGCGGGCGGGTCCGCACCGGGCGGGAGCAGCTCGAAGGAGAGGAACACGCCGCGCAGCACGTCGTGGTGTCCCCCCGCGGCGAGGAAGACCAGGCCGGCCAGCGTGGAGGCGAGGGAGCTCAGCACCACCGAATTGGCGCCCGTCGTGGGGTCGAGCACCGCGGAGGCTCCGAGTCCGCCCTGCATGGCCGCGACCTCGCCCATGAGTGCGAAGCCCGAGAAGACGATCGAGGTGGCAAAACCGAGCGACGCGCCGATCGCGGCCTCTCGGAGCGCCGCCAGGCCCAGCGAGTAGTCGTCGAGCGATGGATCCACGGCGGCCTGGGGTGCGACCATCCACGCCAGCAGCACGGCGACGCCGAGACGCACCCGGGCCGGGACGACCCGGTGGCCGAAGATCGGCGCGAAGAGCAGCACGCCCAGAATCCGCGTCAGGGCGAGGGCGAAGCCCACGACGATCTCGAGCGGCACGGCGACGCTCACGGTGCGCCACCCGTCGCCGCGCCGACCACCCGGCGCATGAAGTCCACCAGCGCCGCCATCATGCTCGGGAACACCAGGCCGAACACGGTGAGCGTGAGCAGGATCTTGGGCACGAAGGTGAGGGTCTGCTCGTTCACCTGGGTCGCTGCCTGGAAGATGGAGATCAGCAGGCCCACTCCGAGCGCGGTCAGGAGGATGGGCGCGCTCAGAGCGAGGGTCGTCCAGATCGTGTCCTGGAGCAGGTCTGCGACGCGTTCGATCTCCATGGGTCCTGTCTCAGCGCAAGCTGGCGACGAGCGAACCGAGGATGAGGTTCCATCCATCGGCCAGCACGAAGAGCATGATCTTGAAGGGCAGCGCGACGACGATGGGAGGCAGCACGATCATTCCCATCGAGATCAGCATCGACGAGATGACCAGGTCGATGATGAGGAAGGGCAGGAAGATCATGAAGCCGATCTCGAAGGCCGTACGCAGCTCGCTGACGAGGAAGGCGGGGAGCAGGGTCGTGGTGGCGACCTGCGCGAGCTCTGGCGTGGGCTCCGCGCCGGACATCTCGACGAAGAGCGCCAGATCGTCCTCGCGCGTGTGCCGCATGAGGAAGTCCCGCACGGGCGCGAGTCCGCGCCGACTCGCCTCCTCCATGCCGATCTCCTCCGCGACGTAGGGCTCGTACGCCTCGACGCGGATCCGTTCTCCGAGCGGCGCCATCACGAAGAGGGTCAAGAAGAGCGCGAGGCCCACCAGCACCTGGTTCGGTGGCAGGTTCTGGACGCCGACCGCCTGGCGTACGAAGGCGAGCACGATGACGATGCGCGTGAAGCAGGTGGACATGAGCAGGATCGAGGGTGCGAGTGCGACCACCGTCAGGAGCGCGAGCGCCTCCAGCGCAGGCGAGATCTGGCTGCGGTCGCCCGTGCCCTTCAGCGTGAGGACCAGGCCCGGATCCGCGTCGGCGGCCTGCGCGCTGGCGACGCCGGGGTCGAAGACGCACAGCGCAAGGGCTCCGACGGTCCCCGCCAGGCCGACCCGGATCCATCGACTCCGCGGTGGCGCCGGGCGGGAGGGCGGCGCCTCTGCGGTCTCGTCGGGACCCGGATCGGGCGCGGGCAGGGCCCGCAGCAGCGAGAGCCCCGACTCGCTCGCGGCGATGAGAAGACGTTCGCCGTCCACCTCCACGACGTGAAGGCGCTTGCGCGTGCCCAGCGCACAGGTCTCGACCAGGCGCAGGCGGCGCTGCTCGTTCCCGGGACGCGAAGCCAGCCAGCGGAGTCCCAGGTGCAGGGCGCCCAGGAGTCCGAACACCACTACGATCGGCCATGCCCCTCCACTCATCGAAGCCCCTCCACGTCGATCCGTCAGCCGGAACGACTGCGTGCCTCGCCGTCGCAGAGCTCGACGATGCGCACTGCGAGCCGGTCGTCGGACGTCACGATCTCGCCGCGTCCGATGAGTCGTCCGTTCACGAAGAGGTCGGCCGGGTCGCCGGTATTGCGATCGAGCTCCACGATCGAGCCCTTGCCGAGCTGCAGCACGTCACGAAGCAGCAGCGTCGTCGAGCCGATCTCCACGGTCAGTCGCAGGGACACGTCGATGACGCGTTCGAGACCGCTCGACAGCGCTCGCGGCGGTGCATCGCCAGCCTTCGCCTCCTCTTGGGCGCGGATCTCCGGGATGCTCTCCGGCTCTTCCACGAGCTAGATCTCCTCCACGACCCGAATCGCCAGGCGAGAACCCACCGAGCCGAGCACGGCGCGAAACTTCGGGTGGTCTTCGAGACGGACGAGGATCGAGCCGCCATCCGCCGCCCGAAGCGGGATCGTGTCGCCCACGGCGAGCTCGGTGAGCTCCCGCAGGGCCAGCTCCGCGTTGCCGATCTCGGCTCGGATTGCGAGGGGTGTGTCGCGGAGCCGGGACTTGAGGAAGTCGTCCCGCTGCGGTCCCGCCACGTCGCCGGCGCGCTCGAGGGCGTCGATCCACGAGGTGGGCAGAGCGATGCGCAACCGCACCACGTCGCCGAAGCCGCTGACGTCGAAACAGGCGACCCACAGGCGCGGGGGCAGGGCTTCGGGGATCATCTCCGGTTCGAGGATGTCGGTCACATCGATCTGCAGCGGCTCGATGTCCTGGAAGGCGCGTTCGAGCTGCCTCGAGAGTTCGCGCGCGAAGACGCGGAGGAAGCGTCGCTCGATCGCCGAGTAGGGGCGGTGCGGGATGAGGAGCGGCGTGTCGGCGGGACCGCCGAGCGACATGGTCAGCCAGGCGTAGAAGAGAGAACGTCCGATCAGGATGACACCTGCATGGGCTTCAGCCGGGCGCTCGATGCGGACTGCCCGATCGGTCGAGATCAGGGAGCCGGCGAACTCCGCTGTGGAGACGGACTCGCAGCCGAGCAGCGAGAACTGGATCGCACGCTGGTACAGGGTCGAGAGCTGCCGACTCTGCTCGTCGCTGAAAC
>JAAUYK010005321.1_pt1 | contig 17477 bp, 15 predicted proteins | sample 7278021 | NCBI WGS metagenome assembly JAAUYK01 (sample SAMN14350223, study PRJNA611818) | marine sediment metagenome | isolation source: surface marine sediment (1.8m) | place: French Polynesia: Moorea | collected 2018-08
CATGTACATTATTCGAAGGTATCACAACCCGAAAACTGGACGTGACAAACAGAGAAGACATTCTGAAGGCGGCCGATGAGTTCAGCGACATTGATATTCTCTTCAACTGCGCCGGGTAATAAAATAATCAATTGAAGCAGATGATGATTTCCCTAATTCAAAACCAGATATGTCCACCAAGGGTCCATCATCGACTGTCCCGAGGACGCGTTCGACCTTAGCTTTCAGCTGAACGTCAAGAGCATGTACTTCATGTGCCAGGCCTTCATACCTAAGGTACGTAATTCAACGTTAAGGAAAGAAAATAGGTGAAAACATACATTTCTCCAGATGTTGGAACGCGGCAAGAAAGGCTGCTCCATCATCAACATGTCCTCCGTGGCATCATCCATCAAGGGGCTGAGGAACCGCTTCGCGTATGGCGCGAGCAAGGCAGCCGTGCTCGGCATCTCACGCTCGCTCGCCGTCGACTTCGTGGAGCGCGGCATCCGCGTAAACAGCATCTGCCCCGGCACGGTGGACACGCCCTCGTGGAGGGAGCGCGTGCAGGACAACCCCGATCCCGAGGCGGCCCTCAGGGACTTTATCGCCAGGCAGAAGATGGGACGCATCGGGACCGCCGACGAGATCGCATCGCTCGTGGTCTACCTCGGGTCGGACGAGTCATCCTACGTCACCGGAACAGAGTTTCTCGTCGACGGAGGAATCTCAGCCTAAACATCTGCGCATCAATATCCGTAGTCGATATTTCTCTATTTCGTTGTACAGGTGTGTAATAAACTTTGAACAGGAGAATGACATAGTCTGGCGTTCGCGAGCGGATATAGCACAGCGGCTTGGTACAGTATCAATAGGACTAAAATCTACATGTTCGTAGTAGCAATATTCGTTCCCGTAAATATTTTCAGGGCCAGATAGAGGCCGTAATCTGTTCTTCGATTTAGGCGGGCGTATATAATACTTGGTAGTGTCGCTGCAAAAGAGGTGAAATTTGATTCCTCCGCCCGCATTTTGTAATGGCACCAATCTCTAGTTTCGTTTAGAGGTACGGGCGATTAATCACCCGTGCTGAAGGCCGTGAGTTCCGCTGGGTTTGGCAGGTGGGAATAATATAGAAAGGTAATAGAGCAGCAAAAATGCAATATAACGTAATGGAAGCGTATAGCTGAGATAATTAAACAGTGGGAATCGTGCATCCCGATGTGGAAGAGCTTTCTACTCCCAATCGTCTCCCTCCCCCTTCTTGGGGACCTCGAGCGTGTTCAGATCGACAGCGCTCGCGTCGGCTCCGTACCCGGTGAACATGGCGTCGTAACCCCAGGGCATGTGGTGGCTGAACATGGCGCCGCGAAGTCGAAGGTGGCGCGTCAGCGGGATCGTGTCGCTGAAGCGTCGCGTTATCACTTCACCCTGAGAATGAATGATGGAAGGATCGAGGAGTGGGATCGGGTATCACACGTCACATATATTGTGTTTGTGACTCACCTCTTTGTTCCTCTTGAACATGTATAGCTGCCGTGCGGGGTGCCCGAGGCAGGCCAGCTCCTCGTTGTCCAGCTGGTCGTCCACCTTGTCCACGGCCTCCGCGATCCTCCGCCACTCGTCGTCGTCGATCAGCGCCGTGATCTCCTTCCTGGAGCCGGTCTTCGTCGCGAAGTCGTCGTCGTCCTCGTCGTCGCTGTCCTTCAGCTCGCTCCCGTCCTTGGCCGGAATCGACCGGAAGAGGAGCTGCATCATGTCTCGGCGACGCATTTGGAGCCGGTTCACCTCGCGGATCTGCATGAAGAGGCGCGTCACCGAGGCCGCCGAGGCCGAGCACAGCCCGTCGTTGTTGTACACTACGCTGAAGATGTTGGGGCACCTGCAGTCGCCGTCGCCGCTCTGGTTGCTCTTGTAGATGGGCGGCGAGCCGAAGTTGATGCAGCGAATCTCGGTGCCGTCGGGGACGAGCGAGTCAGCCTGCAGCATCTCCATGACGGCGAGCTGGCAGATGCCGGCGCCGAGGCTGTACCCGATCACCATCACGTTGTAGCCGGGGTTCGCCTCGAGCACCTCGACCACCTTGGGCGTGATCTTGCTCAGGATGTTGAGGGCTCCGGCGGCCATGCCCCGGTGGGCGACGCCGCGGAGGAACGGCTCGGCGTCCGCGTGTAGGTCCATGAACACGTCCTTCATCTTAGGCGTGGGCATCATCCTCGTGCCGCAGATGATGACCAGGATCTGGTTGAGCTCGTGAATGAGGACGACGGCGAAGTCGGGGCAGTGATCCGTCACGTGGTAGCTGTCGGTGGCGTGCGCGAAGAGGATGTTCTCTCGAGAGACGCCAGTGGAGTTGACCACGTTTTCGTAGATCTCCTCCCGCTCGATGAGATTCCCATCCTCGTCCTCGGAGAAGTTCTCAGTCATGGAAGGGGGTCCGCTCTCGCCGTCCTGTCCCTCAGGGTTGTTGATGCTTCTCAGCGCCTCGGCAACCTTTGAAAGATTACTTAAGTTAATTGTAGGGTCAAATCACTTTACATGGCGGAATCATACTTTGACAGAGAAGTGCCAGTAGTATCCGAACGTCTCCAGCAGTCGCTTCTCCTCCTCGTCGTCGTGCACGAAGATGTCGTCCCTATTGTACCAGCTGGATCCGTTTGAGTCCCGGATCCTCTGCAGCTTGTAGAGGACGCCGAGCGTGAGGAGGAGCGGACGCCACTTGCCGTCGGGATTGGCGGAGTCGGGCTCGCCGTCGCCATCCTCGTCGGCTGTGAAAAGAGCGTATCCATCACGCACGCCATCCAGCATTGGACAATCAAGTGAGTCACTGACGCGTGCATAACGAGCGGCCACACAGATTCGCCAGTTTAAGATATCTTGCTCTTACCGGCCTCCTTGTAGGTTGACTTCATCTCGTTGAGCAGGTCGACGACCTCATTGATGTCCGGATACTTTGCGAATATCTTGTCGACTGCGGCGGTCTCCGCCTGGCTGAGCAGCCCGCCCACGCTCGTCTTGATCTTCGACCCGAGACTCTTGAACATCGCGGCGGCCATGCTCGGGAAGTCGACGTCTTGCTGCTGGAGGCCCCGCCCCGCCGCACTAGCACTCGCACTCGCGTCGCTGTATTCACAGTCTTCTTGTTGTATCTGTTCGGCTTCTGGCGTCTGCAACAGCATCAACGACGGCGCCTTCTCCTGACGTGTCGCCGCCGCCGCCGCCGCCGCCGGCTGCCGGCTGCCGGCGCCAGCAACACAGACAGAACATGGTAAGTCAGAGCGGGAGGGAGTTGGGTGCTTGATCGAGGAGACGCGCGGACGCCGACGACCGAGCGAGCGAACGCGAACGGGCGAGCGTTCGTGCTTTGCGTATGTAGCTATAGCTATGCTATTCACTCGTATGACCGCGACTGAAAAGGTGACTCTGTACACACGTACGTACATTGGACGCTGTAGGGGCTCAAAGAACTCGAGCTCGCGCGAAAGGCACTTGTTCACACGCAGAGAGCGAATAATACGTAAAGTAAGGTATAGTCTTTCGGAGCATACAAGCAAGTACAAAGCGATCGAACTACGTACTACACTAAAATGTACACGTAAACGTACGCGTACGTTAGAGTGCGGTAGAGTACGTAGGTGCTTTAGAAGATTTAGCGCATATACTAGACGTACGTATGTAATCAATTAATTTCTGTTGCAAAGAAGAAAAGGAAATTCAATGTCCTCCACTCTTTCTAAAATCGTTTATCCTACAATTTCCAGTTCAGGCAATCTGGCTAACTCAATTTATTAGCTCCGTATTTTCTTGCGGCGGATACGAACCCTGGCGGTATATACCAAAAGGCCATAATTGTTAATTGTGTCAATCCGGTTTCCCTTATTCTATACATAGATGACGACTTATTTTCTTGGGTGGCAACTTTCTTACGTACGTATGTTGCACTATACATATACTTCGGGGCCATTCCTCAACTCTGGGAATGCCGTCTCTAACTCTATGCCGGGTCACGAGCGAGCGAGCGAGCGAACGATCGAGCTGTAGCGCGATGCCGCACCCAAATAAAATTCCCGAAAACGCTCCTGCACTTGCTTCGATCTCTCTCCGGACGGACTCTCCTTCCTTCCTTCGCCCTGTCGCAGCCGGCTACTTACATCAATTGCTTGGCGCTCGCCGGGCGGTCATTGGATAGAGTATATAACCCAACGGTTGATCCTGCCGCGCCCAACAAGCCACGCTCACTCTCCTCAAGACAAGCGGGTCGACAAGATGGTGTCTGGGAAGCGCTGCCTCCTCCTTTTTGCCGCCGGAATACTTTTGTTCCTAACCTCCTCGACTGAGGCCCAGAAGTGGAGGAATGGGCAGAAGGTCAAGGTTACCACTGTCCCCGTGAGTGTTTTATATAAATATTGCTTAAAATATAGATCCTAAATGAACCTCTCATCCTATCCGTAGAATGAACCGTACGTCTTCAAAAGGGAGAATGCCGGGGAAAAGTTCCGAGGCTACGGCATCGACTTATTGGACGAGATCGCGGCGAAAGCAGGTCTGCTCATGAGATAGAGCAAATTCCATGTGGACACATTTTCGAATATTTTTACTTCATAGGGTTTAACTACACGATCTACATTCAGCCGGACATGAAGTACGGCTCTCTGGATTCCAGCGGGAGGTGGATGGGCATGATCGGCGAGGTGAAGGAGGGCCGGGCCGACCTGGCCCTCGCCGACATGACCATGACGGCAATGAGAGAGGAAGCGATCGACTTCTCCATGCCTTACATGAACACAGGTACCTACCGGTGAATCCCTACCATACGTGGTGTAGGCAATTTTTTTGCCCTTTTCAGGCCTCACCATCCTCTACGCTTACCCGGACTCCGCGACCTCTGGCATCTTTACTTTCCTCTCTCCTTTAACCGTCGGAGTGTGGCTTGTCTTCGTCGTCGCCTACATCGTGGCCTCGGGTCTCTTCTACGCATTGCAAAGGTATAAGTACTCAAGGTGCCAGTAAATATGAGGTATTCATTTGTAAGTACTGAGTAGGTTCTCCCCTTGTGAATCGTCGGGAAGTGGACAGTACGCAGCTGCGGCCACCGGCGAGGGCGAGGAAGCCGGCGGGGGTGCGGCCGCCGAGCCGAGTGGAACACGTTTCAGCGTGGCCGATTCGTTCTGGTACCTGATGGCGACCATGTTCCAGCAGAAGACGGAACTTACTCCAAGGTGAGGAAAAAGGTTCCCGATTTTGGGTCAAATTGATCACCCTAAGTTTGTCCGTCCAGGGGCACTTCCACCCGCTTCCTGTCCGTCCTGTGGTGGATGTTCACCCTGGTTCTGATCGCGACCTACACGGCCAACCTGGCCGCCTTCCTCACTGTCACCCGCCAGGACATGCCCTTCGAGTCGGCCGAGGACCTCGCCAAGCAGAGCCAGATCAAATACGGCGCATACTGCTGCGGGTCCACCAACGCCTTCTTCCAGGTACGAAAAAAATAATCTAATCTTAATAATATGTACTAATCTATCCAAATTTTTAGAGCTCCACCAATCCCGTCTACGAGAAGATGTCCGCCGCCATGACCAGAGAGGTCATGACTGCCGGCAACGCCGAGGGCGTCGACAAGGTGCTCCAAGGCGGCGGGAAGTACGCCTTCATCATGGAGGCGGCAGCCGCGGACTACCACGTAGAGAGGAACTGCGATCTGAGGACTGTCGGTGGACTACTCAACGCCAAGGGATACGGATTGGCCATGACACCAGGTGATTATATAAATTTAGTCCCAAAACTAGGAGCATTTTAACAGCTTCCGTACATCTGTAGGGAGCAGCCTCAAGCCTCGTGTGGACAGGGCCATTCTGGAGCTGCAGGAGAACGGAAGACTGGCCGAGCTGAAGAGAAAGTGGTGGTCAGTCGGGACCGAGGAGTGCGAGGACAAGACGCTGTCGTTCGCGAGTCTCGGTCTGGCCAACGTCGCCGGAGTGTTCATCATCTTCGTCATCGGCATGGTCATCGCCGTCCTCATCGCCGGAGTGGAAGTCGTCCTCGGCAAGAAGAACAAGAAATAATTACCCACTGTAAAACTTCTATCAAATTTCAATACCATCGTTATCTCGGATCTCTCCTTAAGCCAGACCAATGAGTGTATCATGTACCGTACTATGTAACTAAAGATTTCATCCAACGTGTCTCAAAAGTCCTAACAAGCTTTCAGAAATACATATATACAAGAAAATTTACACGTTGCACTTCCAGAAGGCCGGACTCTACGTAATTAAGCAGGCACGTGTTGAACTATATATTTTTGCACCTTGAGCAAAAAAGAAACAATCATAGAACCTTAGAATGAACCGTTTTCCTTATTCTTCTTGTGTTCGTTCTTCTGTCATCACAAAACTAATCCACATAGGTAGTAGTACTATAAGCGTAAGCTTGACTTCATCTTCCTTATTATTCATCTCTTGCTTAATTTCTTTAGTCTACGTGGGTGGCTGCCCTACACGGCTTGCTTCTTCTTCGATCGATCGTGGATGCAGGCGGCTAAATCTACTCGTACTACATGATAAAAATATCTCTTTTGACTACGAGCCCGCTACGTGTGTTTCATGTCGGCCATACATGTAGCCTCCTCTTTGCTTTTCGGCTCGGCCGCGTGGCGCGCGCCTCCTTCAGTTCCAGCGTTGGATATTGGCGAATGTGCGTGAAGATGGAACATTGTCGGATGGACTCGTCATTCCAGTCGGCAGAAACGAAGTCGAGGGGAATGTCCCTCGTAACTCACTCTCCGGCCAGAATTACGAGGTGCGTGTCACTTTAAATTACTGCCCCATCTTAACTCTGGTTTTCCTGATCTGATCTGCTTGCTCTTGGGCTCATTTTGTAGATCTAGTTAATTCCAAAACAGTTTATTATTAGGTCATTTGGCTACAACTTGTGCACGATGCAGTAACCTGCATGAATGAACCTGAATTCATTGATGCCGTTCCTGTGCGAAGAACAGTTCCTTCTTACTAAGCACTCTAAACTCGCATCCACAACCTCTTCTAAAGATAGTTTTTTTTCTGCTTATTAGCTTGATTATGATTGCTCAATAGTCCAGAATGACATTTTTATCCATTTCTTAAACCTTTGGTCTTTAAGGCTCGGCTAGTTTAAATATCAACCTATAATGCTAAAAGGTATGGGAGCAGGAACACCATGTACCAACAGGGTTGATTAATGGTCTTTTTGTGGCTTAAACATGAAAGCTATGCCAAAGTATATGAAATTGACTTTTGTTATGCAAGGTTGGAGCTTTAATATGAGCTCAAAGAAAGAAAAATTGGACCAGAAACACCGGAGTTAAGGTGGGGCGGTAATTTAAAGTGACACGCACCTCGTATATGTCCCCAGTCCACTTAATTCACCGCCACCGCCGAAACAGTCGGGCGGCGGCGACGCGGCTTCGCAGCCAGCACTAAAATTTCGTCCTCGTTTGGGCTGATCTTCTTCTTTTTTCCGTCGTCGTCTAACACGATAATTCGGTCGGTTCACACTACGTCTCTACGCATTGCATGGCCGGGCAGCTGCTTAATTCGGATTTTCTTTCTTCATATTCTTTTTTCGTTCCCCTACGTGATTGGTGCGGTCGGTCGTGCTATATCTTAGTTATTTTTGTTGCTCTTTATCTTTCTTTTCCTCTTCCCGTTGCTGAGATATTCTGAGATCAAGTCACGTGAAGACTACACTTTAGCGTCCGTCCAGCAGAATAGCGGCGCGTTTGTTGGAATTGGCGCGCCGGCTGGATCGCTCAGTTGAGAACTGCTATTTGGCGAGGCCGGCCCTCGCCTGCTTCAGGAGGTAGTCGAAGCCGCCGTCGGGGCCGTTTGCATTGCCCCCAACGCTACCACCACCGCCGCCGCCTCCGCCGCCGCCGCCGCCACGGCCGCCACCGCCGCGTCTTGACCTCTTCAGCGGGGGAGGCCTCGCTGAACTGTCGAGGTTGTCTGGAATGATAATCCCGTGTTATTGACGTATAGTAGACGATTTGACAAATGAATGTACGTACCCAAATCTGAATACTTTTCTTTGCAGAACTTCCTCCTTCCTCCGAAGCAGAGGTCAACCTTGCTGTATGAGGGGTCATCGTTGCCGTGCTCGACGGCGGCGTACGCATCGACCTTGTGGCGGAAGCTCACGAAGCCGTAGTTGTCGCTGTAAAAGAAGCATATGTGAGGCAATTTCCATGGCTCATTCATTAAAGTTATATATTTTTTATTACCCGTGGTCACGGTAGTGGACGGATATCTCCTCAATCGGCCCAAATACCTCGAACCTCTTCCTCAGGTCGGCGCGCGTCGTGCCTTCAATGATCTTGCCCACGTAGACAATGCGGCGCTCCTCCACCTGGCGAGACTTCTCCTGGCGGCGCTGGCGAGCCTCCTGCTCGCGACGCTGGCGCTCGCGATCAAAGCACCTAAATAGGAAGAAGATGACTTCGATATATACTACTGTATGCTCTGTAAAGTGAGCATGACGTCGTACCTCAGTCTAGACGAACTCTTCCTCGGGCTCCGGCTCCTCGAGGACGAGGCCGACGACGAACTTCTGCTCCTCCTGCTTGTCCTGTTCCGAACAGTCCGGCGCTGCTGACTATTGCGCCTGGACGACGAAGACGAAGACGGGGCCGGGGGACGCGGCGAGGAGCCGCTGCGAGAACGCAACCTCTGCTGTCGGCCGGACTCTCCGACAGCGGCAGCCGCAGCCGCCGCGACGGACCGCGTCCTCGGCGACTTCGAGGCCGGGATCGAAATCTGCTCGTGGTCGGAGCTGTCTGAGGAGTGATCGCCGCCGCCGCTGCTGCTGCCGCTCCCGGAGCTGCTGCTGCTGCTGTTCTGCCGCCTCCTAAGGCTTCGTCTCGCCGCGACCACCGGGATGACCGTCGTCTTCGTATCACATTTCGTCGCACTGCCGCCGCCGTCGCCAGTCTTGCTGCTGCTGCTGTTGTCGGGCACGTCTGCGCTGAGCCTCCCGCTCAACGACTGGGCAGAACTGCTTCGGCTCACACCCTTGACATAGCACGGAAGGCGGTCGTAGACGTGGTCTTCGACAGCGCCGTCTTCCTCCTCCAGCTCGCTTTTCACGTTTATGGTGAAGGGAGAGGAGGCCACGATGGCGGAGTCGGCGCTACCCGGCGCAGAGGTCGACACGACGGCGGCTGCACCCAGAGTTGTAAGGTAGGGCGGCAGCTTCGAGTAGGTGTCCTCCTCGTTGTTCATACTAGAGTCGGAGACGTCGCCAGATTCGAGGCCGCTGTCCTTCTTCGGATCGGAGTCTCGTCGCTGGGAGCCTCGACGGCTCGCGCCCACTTGACGCGGACGGCAAGGCGGGGAGGTCGAGTCCTCGCTGAAGAGGCCAACCTCGCTCCTCAGCTCCTCCTTAATCTCGACTCTGAGGGGTGTTGTGGCCGGTCCAGCCAGCTTCACCGGAGAGGGCACCGTGACGTTGGTCACGAAGCTCGGATGATACTGCCGCTGCTGCTGCAACATGGCGGGATGCGACGGCGGAGACGGGGGCGGGTCGGGCTTCGTGCTAGCGGCCAGGATTGCCGCCGCCAGCGGGGCATTGGACCGCGCCACCGCCACCACGTGCGTCGCAGTCTCGCGAAGCCGCTTCATGTTCACGGGGGTGCTCGACACCCGGATGATGGTTCGGCTCACGGGGCTGGAGGAGGACGGCGAGCTAGACGCGCCTGCTCCGCTGCCGCCGGACGACGGCTGGCCGGGCCGGCGGACCTCGCCGGTGCGGGAGTTGGCCACGCCGGTCACGTAGGGGGCGCCACCGTTGCCGCGACTCTTCCTCGCCCTGTTCGAGGAGCAGTAGTCGTGGTCGAGGTTGATCTGCACCTGCTGCGGCGTCGGCACAAGGTGGCCGCTACCGCTCGCGCCGCCGGTTAGATTCCTGAAGCGGTTGCGGGAGAGCGAGATGCCGGCCTCCTGGAACCTGGATGCCATGCTGCCGCCCGCGCCACCGCCGCCGATGCCGGGGCCGACCACGTGGACGCTCTTGGTGGTGCCGATCGGCCTGCCCTTCTCGCTGCCCGTGGAAACCGGGTTCACAAGCGTGGGAACCATGTTGCTGCCTGTCAGCGTCGTCACGGCCGTGGGAGTGGCGGACACGACGGAGGAAGGCGCGTTAGCAGAATCAGACTTTTTGTTCTTTTGCACTGGCTCAATGATGGCGATTGTCTTGGAACGGTGGGAGGTGGCCTTGATCTTGTCGACAATCTCCTGGGGAAGCGCCTCCTTGATCCGCTGACTCCAGACTGAAGTTGGAGAGAAAGCAAATAAATGCCATGATCAGGAGATGCTACTATAAGGCTCTCCGAACTCACTTATTTTCGGCAACCGGCCAGGAGGAAGTTTCTTGCTCGCAGTGGAGAAGTGGCTCTTGACTGCCATGAGAATCTGCGACTTCCGCTTCGGGTCCTCGTTGCCGTCCACGTAGGAGGGGTCGCCCGCCTCGAAGCGAGCCAAAAGGTTGTTGGTAACGGCAGCTTCGATTACTACATATGAGGATTCGACATTATTATATCGTTTTTGTCAGCCAACCAGACTTTCGCTATGTTACCTTCATAAGTCTCAAAATATCCTCCAGGCCCGCTGCTGATGACGATTCCTGCCAGCACCTTCTTGCCGAAGGTGAGCTTGGAGGAGTGCTCGTCGCAGGTGGCCTTCACCACCGGCCTCGAATCGTTCGACGCGGAGGCGGCCGCAGCGGCTGCCTTCGCCGCCAGCATCGCGGCCGTGGTCGTGAGCACCGGCTGCTGCATGGACGACGTGGTCAGCGTGGCCGAGGAGAGTCGGGCGGGGCCCGTGACCGACGTTGCAGCCGCCGGAACGGACACTGGGCCGATCGCCATGGACGGAGGCGGGCAGAAGAAGGTGGTGGAGGGAGTGACGATGGCGGAGGCCGTGATGGAGGAGGCCAACTCTGCTCCTGCAGCCGCTGTCTCCTCCAGCTCGTCGTCATCGTCGGCGATCTTCTCCTCGTCGACGTTGCCGTTGCTGCTGTCGGGGGTGCTCGGCGTGCCGACCCCCTCAACGGAGGCGCCGACGCCGACACCGGAGCAGGAGCTCCCCGTGGGACTGGCGGAAAGCGGGTCGTCCGACATGTCGTCGCTAGTCTGAAAGGAGAATATTTAAACGTGACAAAGCGAACGCGCAGTTGATAAGACAATGTACCGTGGGCGGTAGTGACCCAATGTGGCTCTCCCAGTCGTTCAGCATCTTCTGGAAGTCCTCCTCCATGCCGTCGCTGAAGTCCAGCAGGGGGTTCGCCTCGGGGAGACCAGCGTTAGAGAGCAGCCTGTCATGAAACAAAAGCAATAAAGCACTGCCAATCCTCAGGTATGTGCGGTCACTTACACGTCCTGGTGATCCCAGGACTCCATCTTGACCGTCTCCTTGGCCACGCCCGCGTTGGACACCGCTACGGAAGCGGAGTTTCCGCTGGAAGAGGCTGCTGCGGCCGCCGACACGGAAGAGGAGGAGGTGGACGCCGCGGTCGAGACGGACGCGACTGCCGCCGCGGCGGCGTCCAGCGTTGCGCTGTGCGGGTTGATGGCGCACCCGAAGTCGATGACATCGTCTGAGTTGATGTCCATAAAGTCATCATCCTGGAAAAAAAGACTTGATATATGACTTTCGCATTTTCCATTCCGTGCTCGCTGGCAAAGATCGACTCGTGGGCAAGTCAATCAACCAAGACGGGGGAAGTTACGCATAATTGCATTCAACTTAAAACTGAGATCTCATTTTCCTCCCGTCCGTCGATCCTGCGCGCGGCCACTGTGAACTACTTACGTGGCCACGTCGCGTCGCGATTGCTCTTTCCCCGCGGCAGTCATAAGTGAGAACGAAAGCGAGCTGGGGAGGGATGGAGGCCAGCAGCTAGCATGCACTGATGGATGGACTGATCGCTCGCGAGGGCCACGTACTAAATTTCGAAGGAGCGAACGAACGAGGACGATGCGCCCCTGGCAACCGACTGCTCATCCCCAGTTTTCAATTCTGTCTGTGACTATAATTACTGCAGCATTGATTATATTTCCCACTCCGCATTGTCGATGACGTCGATCAAGGCGTGTACTTCGAGGCATTTGCTATCGCCACTTATTTTGTTTATTGGCCCCGGCCCAAATCAGCGACGCGGAGGCGGACAGTCTGCCCTCGCTCGCCCGAAACCCAGGTCCCAAGGGAAGGAGAAGGAAGAAGAGATATTTAACAAAGTGAGCCGGACGGACGAACATGCGGCCGAGGCCGGGTGTCATGCCTCTAGCTCTGTCGGCCGTCCGTCCCGCATGAATAGCTAAGCTAGGCCCCGCCTGGCCTGACTGCCTGTTGTCACTGCGCTGTAGGATTGCCATAGAGGTAGACGGACGGACGGACGGACGCGGCGAGGATGACATTACCGTCGGTCGGACGAGGGATGTCCTTGAAACGCCGTTCGTCGACGCGACATAAAGTTTAGAGTCAACGAACTAAGTCCCTGGATTGAGGTTGCGAATCCGTCCGAGGCCGTTAGGGCGGCGTTGCTAACGGCCTCGTACTCTTCATCTGTCCTAGCTGCTATATAACTACTATAGTCGCACAAATGAAGTCGTGCATCTCTAGTAATGATTGCATTGGCATTCATTCGCTCCCGCTCCTCCAACTCTAACTCAGACGACTTGTTTGCTCGAAGCCAGACAGACAGCCTCGTACTACATATATACGACTTACGTAGTAGTATATGCAGTCTGTACTGAATACGGCTTTCACTTGGGCGCTTAGTCAGTCAGCGTGGAAATATATTTATCTCATCTGTCCGTCCGTCGGTCGGTCGCGGGTGAGAGGAGGAGAAATTGCGAAGGAAGCTGCGTGGCACATGCTAGCGGCCGGATGACGTAGCGAGGGACACGTTGTATCGCACGTATTAAGTGACACGGATCGAGCTAGCGAGAGAGAGCAACGCAAGAATACGTCGATCCTCCGTAACGCGTGCGCAGAAAAGAGAAGGAGAACGACGACGGCTTACTACACTATACGTATACGCACACGTGCTACAAATCGATCAAACCTCTCCTTCCTTCCTACACTCTCGCTATGTCTTAACACGCGGACCTAGTTGTACGCATGCACGCTGCACTGGCAGGAAAAACTGCCGCGTACGCGTAATCTAGCACTCGTAATAGGACACACTTGTAACCGTATAATGTAGTAATAATGGTTACTGGGACGAGTCGATACTGCGGCAATTGTTTTGTGACTGACGTGTGCATGTACCTGATAGAAATCGGGAAAGTCGACGGGACACAGAGGAGAGTCGGGGTCGCACTCGTCGCCGATCACGTTGGCGACGCTGTCGACGACCGACGCCACCGACACGGCGTCGCCGAACTCGGCCCAGGGGCTGTCGAAGCAGCCGCCGCCGTCCATGGTCTCGACGGGCGGGAGGCGGACGGACAATGTGCGTACGCCACGATCACAATTTAATGCCTTTTTATGCACTTTTCGCTGTAGCTATAGATCACCGAAGCAGCGTCGCGACGTCGCCGCCCGACAACGCCGCCAGCTGCACTGAGCTAGTCTTCTTCGAAATGAACGGACGGACGGACAGGCGAACTTTCGGCGTCCGTCGGTCCATCGAAGCAGGCAACAGAGATTTCTTCCCGTGATGCCCCCTCACTTTCCTTCGCCCGTTGAGCGAGCTTACCCGCAGCTCAAGGGAGGGATGTGTAGCGGCAGCAACGGCGGCGGCAGTGAAGGGAGGCGGCGACGGACGATTGGGCCGGTAAACGGACGGGCGGGCGGGCGGACGGACGGCATGTCCAACTAAGTTTTCGTGGGTGCACGCGGTTCTTTAAACCCTAAAGCCGTTAAATTACAGCCTCAGAGACGAAGAAGCGAGAAAGCGTCAACTTTATTCCCTTGCAGAAATCGCCGGTAGATGCTAAGTGGTCACATGTCCCAGTTGGGAACGGTGCCCAAAGAATATGAGAATGCGGTTGGCCGGCAGGAACGCAGTATATTACGGAGGCAGGGCGGCGCGGCGGCGGCTAGTGATGAGTCGATGGCCGCAAGGATCGAAAAGACAGACGACGGACTTTTTGACGCTGTCATGCCAAGCTCCTACGCCAAGGGAATGTCATGATATTTCCTCTATTATTAGGACTGTCCTTACTTTGCCTAGACATGCTTTCGTAGGTATAGAGCGGCTGAGGCGGAAAAAGTGAGAGCTACTCTGGTGGACACGAAAGAAATCGTTCTATGCCTACAATGTACACTGCTGCACCTAGCTAGCTGGCTGTCCGGCCGAACGAGAGGGAGGACGCCGTCGGTCCGTCCAACAATACTACGGCATTGCCGCCCAGTCGTCAAGCGGCTCAGGAGTGACAGATAGTATGGCTACTTCAGCTCCAAAATAATTCCACGTAATGAAAGCGGTCGATTCGAGTTTAAAGATCACGTCCTCGGCACGCAACGCAATCGGACGGCACTCCTTTGTAGTAATTCCTTCTCCGAACTCGAGTCTACCGGCCAGCTGCTTTCTCTCTCTCTTCCCTTCCCTAGCTCTCTATTTCTACCTTGTCTTCTTCTAAAGGTGACGGCGGCCAGGTGCTAGAGTCATCCAAGTACAGCAACAATGAATTACGCATAATTCGATTGCTCGTCCTACCTTAAGGAGGAGATTGAGTGAATTCCTGGGCGCCGCATGATCGTCCAGCAGTTGGGAGGTGGCAGTTTCCATTACACGATAGAGCACCGGTGGGAGATCAAGTCAGGGGACCGCAGTCTGCGGAGGCTGTTGCTGAAAGGGAAAAGAGAGAGATTAATATTAGGATCAGTGATTGATGGGCGGCCAAGCTATACGCGTACGATTTGACAAACGCGCGGTCAAGTGACTATAGCGACGAGGTCACGATGAGGTTGGAAAGATATACTGTATCTGCTTAATCGGGGAATAAATGCCACCCGTTCAGTCACTCGTTAAGCCAGAATCGTATACCGATTGGTAGCTGTCTAAGTCGTGGCATTTCTCCGAAAGTCCGTCACAGGACAGTGAAAGTCATTTGGGTCTCTATCTGCATCGACCGACCGTCCGCGTCCGCTGCCTGTCACTTCCGGAAAACAGATTCGAGCTGGCTAAGGGAAGAAACAAGGACAGCAGACGGTGGAGAGAGATGAGCGAGCGAGCGAGCGGCCGGACGCGGACTCCATCCAACCCAGACGGCGGCCAGTCGGAAAGAACTAACGGCCGTCCGGACGCAGACTAAAAAGCTCAGCCGACGGGACAAAAAAGGCTGCCAAAAGAAATCTAGCGACGCATATCCGAGCCGTGAGATGCATTTCAACGAACTTACTAGTTTTTTGCGCCCTACGCAGTGTTTTGTTACGCAGTCAGGGGTGATTAGCAATCCGTCCTGATTCGATTGAATTGCTTTTTTCTCACGCTTTCTTCAAATATGATGTCTAAAAGTCACAACATATGTCGTGTAGATACTAGATACGCAACGCACTACAGCATCAATCGATGTTGTGACCTGCATAGGAGGAGAGGGCCGACCGATCGACCGAACTTAGTAGAAATACCAGTTTTCCGCGCGCCCCATCCCATACCGAAAGATGCTGTCCGGGCAAGGGCGAAGATCATTTAACGCTGCCTGCCTGTGATGTAAGTCGTTGCAACAAAGTAGTACGACTTTTATCGCCCACCCGGCCGGCCGGCCGATCGGGCTAGAAATTCACAGGTCAGCAAGAAGATAAAACGCGTGGGGATCGGAATCCGCTTTAGCATAGGATCCTGACTGTATGGCTGTATAATGCTTTCAGATGTCATTTCGGGATCGCGGTGCGACGGCCCTAGCTGCCGTTATCGCGGCTAAAAATCCTCAAAATACCCTGCGCATTCCAGTAATCCAGTTGACTGGGTGCAAAGGTCACGATCAGAAGCACAAATATATAATTTTGTTTAAATGTTGCATGAGGGCCACTGCTATGACACACAGTATGTCACAACGATTTAAACTCATAAGAAAAGGAAGCAACGCGCTCGCTCTTTAAAGTCAGAGCAAACGGCGCGCAGGTATCTGCTGTCTGGCGGCGGTTAATATGCGGACAGACATGGCTATCTGCTGCAGGCGTTTTTGTCTCGAGGAAAAGTACGAACGGCGAACGAACGCCCGTTGCCCGCCCGCTTGTACGTAATATGAAGCAGGCTGCCGGCCTGCCCAGCTGCCGGGTTGGGTTGAGAGCGGACGTGGTGATGGTGATGACGACGCCGCAATGATCGAAGGTGCGACCGTGAACATATTGTGTACTGAGCCGTGCGGACGTTTGCTTCGATCTGGAAAACTCAGTGAAAAAAAATTGCCAAAGTCAATCCTCCATCATATCGAGACCTCAGGTAGGCCTTGGATGGTGGGCTAGTTAGGGGGAAATGTGGGCTAAATATATACCGGGGAATATCGCGCTTATCACCCTGCGGCTTAAGTGGTCAATAATATGTGTTCCGATCGGCAAGTACGACAATGAGCGCAATGGACTCCGACTCGGCGGTGGGGAAAAACGCCCACAAAAAATGTGCGCGATCGATCGCTTAATGATGGAGAATTTCTTGTTTTGACTGCGCCACTTGTAACCTGATAGCAGAGTACGTCTCTTCAATTTTCCACTCAGATAACAACGTCCGAGCCTAAAAAACTCGAACCGTATCAAGGATACGGAAGTAGGATTAACAAGTTGCAAAAAAGCAACTCTTGCCCAAAGCGTACGTACACGAAGACGACGACGACGGCGACGGACGTACACAGAGAGATCTCTAGACGCCAAAACTAGTTTCATCTTCTGCCTTCTCGCTGTACGTACGTATCTCGAGCTCCGTCGGCTCGGCTTTTATTGTGCGTTTGGTCGGCGGCGCCGTCGACTAGGTGGCGACGGCCGGCCACGGACCATCGGTCGGTCTGTCGGTCGTTCGCGGGCACCTGAGGAACGCCGAACAATTCAAGGGTGCTTCCACCACATCTACCTACGTAGACTGGTGTGGTGGACCCATCTACGCTGTTACGTATGAACCTGACTTCAACATTGGAAGTCATTGGGGACACATAATTTGCGACGAATACCACAATTTTGCCGTCAATGAATGTCCGTCCGTTACTTGACAAAGAGATTGAACTGCAGCTGCTTGGCCGCATCGAGCGAGAGTCTTTCTGGCAGCCAGGGTCGGTCGGACAAACGACGCAGGTAGATTTTGGGGACAGTCGGCCGTCGGTCGGTCGGACGGTCGGTGGAGGCGCGATTCCGTCCGTTTACTGGAAGCCAGCGAGGTAGGTCGGTTGCTAGGTCGGCCAGAGCTAGGAAGGGGGGTTGGAGCCCGGTCAACAAAAATCGACTATTACTGGAGTAAGTACTCGAGTATTCCCTATGAAAACACTCAAGCGCCGCCCAGATAACTTACTCAAGCGAAGGGCTCAAGTCGTGGGA
>JAAUYK010195085.1_pt1 | contig 17460 bp, 12 predicted proteins | sample 7278021 | NCBI WGS metagenome assembly JAAUYK01 (sample SAMN14350223, study PRJNA611818) | marine sediment metagenome | isolation source: surface marine sediment (1.8m) | place: French Polynesia: Moorea | collected 2018-08
CAGGGCGCCTTCATCAACATGCGCTTCGCCTGGCTCGAGAGCCAGTTTCTCGACTTCACCCAGGAGCAGCAGCGCTTCGGAGCGACCGGTGCGGACATCGTCACGACGGAGGTCGACAACTCCGGCAACCGCCTGCTCAACTCCCCGAAGTACAAGGTCAGCATCACCGCCGAGCAGACGATCCCGCTGGGCCGCTACGGGTCGCTCACGCCCCGCTACGACGGCGTCTGGACCGACGACACTCACTACGATCCGACGGGGGGGACCGGGACTCCCAACCCGGAAAACGAGATCTTCCTGCCCGACAACGCCATCGGGCAGCGGGCCTACTGGCTCCACAACCTGCGGCTCTCCTACCGCACGCCGGCCGGAGACATCGAGATCGCGGGGTGGATCCGCAATCTGGCCGACGAGGCCTACAAGACCTTCGCCTTCGACGCGACGGGGGAGCCCTTCTTCACCACGATCGCGTTCGTGGGCGATCGCCGCATGTACGGCGGCACCCTCGTGATCAACTTCTAGCGCGAGGGTGCCCGGATCAGGGGATCACGTACCCCAGGGCCCGGAGGTGCCGGAGCTCGAGCTCGCCCAGCTCCCGTGTCGGCGCCTCGCCCCACGGCGGCTCCTGCTCGAGGTACTCGGTGGCGGTGGCGGAGAGCCGCTCCATCGCCTCGGGCTCCTCCTCGGAGCGGTCCTGGAGCTCCATCGGGTCGTCCCGGGCGTCGAAGAGCTGCTCGATCTCGGCCTTGCCCTGCTGGATCCGCACGTAGCGGAAGCCACCCTGGGCGACCGCCACGGTGGGCTGGGGCTCCATCCCCTTGCGCCCCCAGGTCTGGTCCAGGTGCGCGATCGCGCTGTCGCTGTCCTCGAGCGGCTCGCCGCGCGCCGCGGCCAGGATGTCGGGAACGCGCGAGCGACCGTCGATCCCCTCCGGCGCCTCCAGCCCGACCAGGTCGAGCACCGTGGGCCAGACGTCTACGTTGCGGGTCCGGTTGTCGACCACGATGCCGGGCTCGAGGCGGAAAGGGAAGAAGATCAGGAAGGGGACCTCCGTCGTCTCCTTGAAGACCTTGCGCGCGTGCCCCTCGAAGCCGCGCTCGCGAAACGCCTCTCCGTGATCCGAGCCGATCACCACGAGCGTCTTGTCGAGGTAGCCGAACTCCTGCAGCCAGGCGAGGAGCCGCTCCATCACGCCGTCGGTCCAGCGGATCGAGTTGTCGTAGACGTCCGAGTAGCTCGAGCCGAACAGCGCCGACTCCTCGTCGTAGAGGTACTCGTGGACGTCCATCAGGTGGAGGTACAGGAACCAGCGCTTGTCGCCCTCGAGCCGCAGGAACTCCAGCGCCGCATCCACCACGTCCTCGTCGGTTCCCCGGTTCAGCAGGGTCGGGTTCTTGATCCGGATGTCGGCGGGAATGCCCTTCGACGAGGGGCGGCGGTACACCTCGAAGCCCTGATCGAAGCCGAAGGTGGGCGCGACCCAGCCGTTGCGGTAGAGCCCGACCGTCTGGAAGCCGGCGCGCTGGAAGATCTCGCCTGGCAGCTCCGCCTCCGGCGGGACCACGTCGTCGAAGCGCGTGATGCCCGAGCGGGCCGGATAGAGACCCGTCCAGAGGGAGGCCATCGAGCACTTGGTCCAGGACGACTGGGCGAGATTTCGCGCGAAACGGACCCCGGAGCTGGCGAGCCGGTCGAGCGTCGGGCTGGTGTCGCGCTCGTAGCCGTAGCTGCCGAGCCGGTCGGAGCGCAGGGTATCGATGAGCACGAACAGCACGTTGACGTCGTCGCGCTCCCGGAGCTTGGCGATGTTCTCGGCGGTCCCGGTCGGGCGGCGGTCCCAGTCGCCGGACCAGTCGACCTGGACCACCGTGGAGAGGAATGCGATCACGATCGCGGCTCCGGCGGCGAGCCAGGGCCAGCGTTTCTGGAGGATGGGTGTCATGGCCGGCGTAGGCTAGCACCCCCGCGCGGCGCCATAGGGCCGTCCAGGTCCCTATACTGCCGCCGTGCACACGTCAATTCGTCGAGCGCTCCGCGCTCTCCCGGACCCTTTCCCCTTCTCGTTCCCGATCCGGTTCGCCGCCGGCGTCATCGCCGCGCTGTGGCTTGCCGGCTGCAGCGAGGGCGACCCCCTCGAGGCAGCCCGCCAGCAGCAGGCGACCGGCAACTTCCAGGCTTCGATCGAGCTGCTGCGCGAGGTCCTGGCCGAGCGCCCCGACGACGCGGAGGCCAACTTCCTGTACGGCCGCGCCCTGATCGCGGTCCAGCAGCCCACCCAGGCGACCTGGGCCCTGCGCCGGGCGATGCAGGACCCCGACTACGAGGTGGCCGCCGGCAGCCAGCTCGCCTTCGCGGCGCTCGGCACCGAGGACTTCAACGTGGCCGTCGAGACGGCCACCCGGGTCCTCGAGCGCGAGCCCGAGAACGCCCTGGCCCTGCTGATCCGCGCACAGGCCCAGGCCTACTGGAGGAAGGAGCCGGAGAAGGCCCTCGAAGACGTGGATCGGCTGCTCGAGCTCGATCCCGACCGCCTCGAGGCCTACGAGCCACGCATCATCGCGCTGATCGCGCTCGAGCGGTTCGAGGAGGCGCACGCGGAGCTGGACGCGGTGGGCGAACGGCTGGAGTTCGCCGAGGTGCCGGAGCGGGTGCGCGCCTGGCACTGCGCGACGACCGCGATCTTCCTCCAGGACGCCCAGGAGCCGGAGAAGGCCCGGGAGAAGTGGACGGAGTGTCTGGAGGCCCACCCCACGCATCCGGAGGTGGTCCCCAAGGCGGTCCAGTTCTACGACGCCCAGCAGGATCTGGAACGCTCGATGGAGGTCCTGCGCGCCGCCCTCGACCTCCAGCCCGAGCAGATGACCTACCGGGCCATGCTCGCCCACCACCTGCGCGCGGTGGGACGCCCTGCCGAGGCCGAGGCCCTGCTCCGCGAGGAGGCGAACATCGAGGACCCGGTCCGGGCCGTCGCGGCCTGGCTGGAGCTGGCCCGGCTCCGCAAGGCGCTCCAGGAGTACGGTCCCGCGGCCGAGGCGGTGTCCCGCGCGCTGGAGCGTGCCCGGGAGCTGGGGCCTCCGACGCCTGCGCTCCAGTTCGAATACGCCGATACGCTGCTGGTCGCGGGCCGCCTCGAGCAGGCACTGGAGGTGTCCGAGGAGCTGATCCCCGCCCAGCGGGCCCTCATCCAGGCGCGCGTCGCGCAGGAGCGCCGCCAGCCCCGCCGCGCGCTCGCGTCCTTCGACGAAGCCCTGAGGCTGTGGCCCAACAATCCCTGGGCCCGCTACTACGCGGCGCGGGCCGCGGAGGACATCGGCGACTTCGATCGGGCGCTCGAGGAGTATCGCTACTCCATCCGCATCGACGCGGCCGCTACCGACGCCCGACGGCGAGGGGCCCTGCTCCTGATGGCGCTCGGCGAGCCGCTGCAGGCCCTCGAGATCCTGCGTACCAACGCCCATCGGCAGCCCCTCGAGGTCCCCGGACAGCTGCTCGCCCTGCGACTGGGGGCCCTGCTCGGCGAGGAGCGCGGGATGCGCATGGGCCTCAACCAGATCCAGCAGTCCGGGGTTCCCTGGCTCGCCAGGGCGCTGGCCGCGGCAGCCGAGGGCGTCGCGGAGCGCGAGGACGCGGCAGCTGCGGTCGAGCTGATCCGGAGCGCACGGGGCTTCGACTTCACGGATCCGCTCAACATCGCCGCGCTCCACGCCCTGATCCGCTTCGCCAACGAGGCCGGCGAGCCGGAAGCGGCAGCCCAGCCCGTGGAGGCGGCCGTCACCGCGCATCCCGAGATCGCCGCCTTTCAGGTGCTCCGCGCCTGGCACCTCGAGCTCTCGGGGTCCCCGAGCGATGCGGTGCGTGCCGGCTACCAGCGGGCCCTGGAGCTGCAGCCCGCGAATCCCATGGCCCTGACCGGAATGGGGCGAATCCAACGCAAGACCGATCCGGCCAAGGCCGTCGAGCTGTTCGACCGAGCCGCCTCCCTCGATCCCACCACGCCGGAGCCGAGGCTGTTGGCCGCGGACACGCTGGCCGCGACGGGCGAGCTCGAGGAGGCGACGAGGCGGCTCGACGAGCTGCTCTACGAGCACCCCTTTCACACCGAGGCCGCGCTGAAGTCGGCCCGGTTCGATCTGGCGCGCGGGGTCGCCACCGACAAGACGCTCGAGCGGACCCTGCGGGCCGTGCGCTTCGGGGGAGGTCCCGAGGCCTTGGAGCTGCTGAGCGAGGTTCACGCCAAGCGGGACGAGCCCGCCGCGGCGGCCCGGGCCGCGGAGCGGGCTCGGGATCTCCGCGCCCAGGTCTCGACGGAGGGGTGAGCCGCAACGCGGGAAGGCGCACGGCGCTCTGCCCCCCCGTGGGGGATATCCCCCGGGGAGCCCGAAACCCGGTTTGAAAAAGCGCCGGAATTACGGATTCCGCTTGCGATTTCTTGCCCCTTTGTGTTCTGATCGAGCCACTAACTACTGTGGGTCTCCTAGGTGCGGGGTTCCGTCTCGAGTGCGGGTTTACCCGTACGCGGAACGTGGCAGCGGGAAATGAGGAGAATCCGGAGAGAATCCGGTGAGAAATCTTGGAGTCGGAGACCCACCGAATCACGCATGCGTACGACTCACGTCGTACGTGCAACGCAGTTCCCGAGTCGGCACAACAGGGGTTGCCGGAATCGGGGCTGCAGGAGGTAAGAGGATGAAGATGCGAGGCAAGTCCGTCCTCCGCACGCTCAGCGCGCTGTTACTGACACTGGGCCTGGCGTCGGCGGTGCAAGCCCAGACGTATTTCCTTGCGGATGGTGGTGGGCAGCTCGCGATCGGTAACGGTCTGATGCTGCCGATCCAGCCGGTTCCGCCCTGCTGCGATGGAACGCCGGGAGGCCCGACGGGAACGGGCTGGATCGCCGGCCTGCCGCTGCTGATCGCGCCGGTGCCCGTCACAGGCCGCCCCAGCGTCATGCAGTTCGGCGTCGACCCGATGACCATCACCTTCGGGACGCCCACGCTCCTGTCCAAGGCCGCTGACGGCACCAGCGTCACGCCGACCAACGGCATCGCGCGCCCGGTCGCGCGGGTGGGCGTGTTCCTCGCGAACCCGATGGTCCCCGAGGTCGACACGTCGCTGAGCTTCGCCTTCCCGCTGTCCCCGGTCTCGCTGGCCCCCGGTGGGCGCTCGGGCGCGCCGGTCGTCGCCTTCACCCAGGGCGTCGGCGGTGCGATCGTGACCTACACCGCGGGCACGGCCCAGTTCGGTGGGCCGGCGCAGTTCACCCTGTCGCCGGGCCCGGGCACGGCTGCCGGCATCGTCCCCGGCGCGCCGGTGACGGTGTTCATCGCTGCGGGGAGCACGCCTCCCGGCGTGGCCACCATGGCCCTGCTGGTCGGCGCGTTCCCGAACCTGGGCTCGCCTCCGTCGATCTTCCCGGCCGGCGGCCCGCTCATCGGTCCGATCACCGGAACGAGCGGCACGACGCCGGGCCTTCCGGGCGCGATGTCGCCGAACGTGTGGGGCATCATCAGCCAGACCCCCGGTGGTCTGATCCCGATGGGCCTCGCGATCACGGCGGCCGGCGGTGCGACGCTCGTCACGAACGCGGCCACCGTCACCGCGGGCTTCCCGTTCACCACCGGCAAGATCTCGATGATGCAGGTGAGCGCGCTCGGCATGGCCGAGACCTTCACCCTGACCGGCCTCGATACGCGGGTCTCTGGCGTGGGGAACATCTCGCTGGTGGCCGGCGGCATCGGCAACCGCACCTCATCGGGACCGAACGTGAACCGGGCCTGGCTGAGCATGGACCTCACGGCTCCGGAGCCGGGCGCGATTCTCGGTGCCGCGGGAGCGCTGTCGATGCTGGTGCTGTGTCACGGACTGGTGCGGCGGCGGTCTCGCTAGCGCACTCCGGTCCAGGACTTCGGTCCACGAAACAGACCCGGGACGGATCTCGATCCGTCCCGGGTTTTTCGTGGGTCGTGTCCGGAGGAATGTGTCGCGGAGAGCGCGCTGCGCCCAAGGGCCAGCGCGAACGCTCCGCAACCCGCGTCCGGACCCGGCGGGTCCCCCAGATGCGGCCTCACGCGCTGCGCTACGCCACCTGATTCGGTCCGCGATGGCGAGGTGATCGCGATCTCGAGAGTCGACGAGGGCGTGGCGGCACTGGCCAACAATCCTCGGAACACCCGAAACACAATCCGCTAGCCGGTCGGCGCGGGGAGGCTGCGCGGTACGACCCGCCCCGTTCGGATCTTCCGCTTCATGTCCTCCGGAATCGCCGCCTCCTCGAGCCACGCCTCCGCCGCCGCCTCGTCCCGCGCGCGCCAGATCCGCCCGACCCGGACCACGATGCCCTTCCGCGACGGCTCGTTCTCCACGAGCAGCGCCCACTTCATCGCTTCTTCCGGGGAATCCTCCGCCACCAGCTCCGCGTAGTTCGCGTAGAGAAGGGGAACCCAGGGCTCGGGCGGCTCCGCCGAGGTCTTCTCCGCCATCCAGGCCATCGCCGCCTCGCGGTCGTAGCGCGCCCAGGTCACGAGACCATGCCGCATGGCGTTCGCCGCGTCCTTGCGCTCGGGCTCTCGCGCGAGCTCTTCGATCAGCTCCGGCGCGCTGTCGGGGTCTAGCGTCAGCCACTTGTTCACCAGCTTGATCCGGAGCCCGCCCCCGAAAGGACCGTCACAGTGTGCCTCGCACCACGCCTCCGCGGCCGCGCGGTCGTGGACCGCCAGGGCCCCGGCCACCTGCCGATACACCGCCAGCTTGAACTGCTTGTCCTCCTCGGGAAGCCCTTCGGCCCAGCGCATCGCCGCATCGCTGCCTTCCTTCAGGATCAGCAGGTTGATGTAGGTTGCGACGGCCCGCTGACGCCGGATGCTCGGCCCGAGATCGCGAACGTAGTCCGCCAGACCGGGATTCCCGGACTCGAACCAGCCGATGATCAGCTGGACCTGGGCCGAGCGGCTGACCGGGTCGCTCCCGGCAGCGGACTCCTGGACCGCGACGAGTGCCCCCTGGGGATCCCGACGCGCCCACTCCTCGATGGTCGCCCCCACCCCGACCGACATCCGGACCACCCCCGTGACGGGGTGGGTGAACGCCCAGGTCGCCGCGTGCTCGGGCGCGTGCCGGGCCCAGTAGCGCAGGAGCAGCTCGTGCTCCGCCGAGCCCAGATAGCGCCGCTGGTCCTCGAGGATCTCCTGCGCCGTGGGGAGGCCCTCCGGCCCGAGGCTCTGCAGCAGGGACGCGAGCCGCTCCACACGCGCCATCGGCTCGCGGACCTCCAGCGCCGCTTCCATCGCCGGGCCGGGGTTCGCGGGATCGACCGCGAGGCCGGACTGCCGCGTCGACGTGTCACAGCCGACGAACGACCACGCAAGCAGCGTCGTACTCAGGTAGATTCGCATGCTGGAATTCATGGGGATCCAACCATACCGAGACGCGGGCGCATCCTACAAGGGCGATTTCCGGCGATCTTCGACCCCAGGGCAACTCCTCCGACGGGCGGTGCAGCGGCCGACGGCCGCACGCGACGCCCGACATCCGATGTGAACGCTTGGAAAGGTGACGCCGGGAATGGACATCCGCTTCGGCTTGCTGCTCGCCTGCTTCTTCCTATCGGGATTCGCAGCGCTCCTGTACGAGACCGCCTGGACTCGCGAGCTGAGCTTCGTGTTCGGCACCTCCGAGCTGGCCGTCGCGGCCGTGCTGGCCGCCTACATGGGAGGGCTCGCCCTCGGAGCCGCCGCCGCGGGCCGCTTCGTGACGAGGCTGCGCCGTCCGGTTCTCGTCTACGGCGTGCTCGAGCTCGCCATCGCCCTGTGCGCCCTCTCCGTCCCGACGGCCATCCGCGGCATCAACGCGCTTTACGGAGTCCTGCTGGGAAGCGCCGCCGACTTCTACGAGGTCGGCGCCTCGGCGCCGCTGCTCTTCCAGCTCGGGGCCGCCTTCGCGGTGCTCCTGCCCCCCACGGCCCTGATGGGCGCCACCCTGCCGCTCCTGGCCCGCCACGCGGTCCGGACCGAGGCCGAGATCGGACCGCGGGTGGGCGTTCTCTACGCCGTGAACACGACGGGCGCCATCGCCGGCACCCTGTGCGCCGCGTTCCTCCTGATGCCCGAGATCGGGCTGCGCCGCACGGTCTGGACGGGCGCGGCCGTGAACGCAGCGGTGTTCGGGCTCGCGGCCCTGCTTGCGCGCGGGGCCCCCGCCCCCCCGGTGGCTGCACCGGATCGATCCAGCCCTGCGCCGGAGGCGTTCGGGGCCCGCTGGATCCTTCCCGCCATCGCGCTCTCGGGCTCGGTCTCCTTCGCCTACGAGGTGCTGTGGACCCGGCTGCTCGGCCAGCTGATCGGCGGGAGCGTCCAGGCCTTCTCCACCATGCTCGCGAGCTTCCTGCTCGGCATCGCCCTCGGCAGCAGCGTGGGCTCGAGACTGGCGCGGACCCGCGAGCGCGCGGCGCTCGGCTTCGCGGTCGCCCAGCTCGGGATCGCGGCCGCCTCGTACACGGCCTTCTGGCTGGCCGATCGCCTGCCCGAGCTCTCCAAGGCGCTGGGCGCCGGTCCGGCGGCCCCGGGACCCAGTGCGGCCCTGGCGGTCGCGGTCCTGCTGCCCATCACGCTCTGCATCGGGGCCACCTTCCCGTGCGCGGTTCGCCTGCTCGCCCTTCGGCCCGAGCAGGCGGCCGGCGCCACGGCACGGGTCTTCGCCTGGAACACGGTGGGGGCGATCGCAGGCGCTCTGGCCGCCGGCTTCGTGTTGCTCCCGGGCCTCCGCTTCGTCGGGACGCTGGGGATCGGGGTCGCGATCAACCTGGCGCTGGCCGCCCTCGTCGCGCTCGCCGCCGCGCCGCGACGAACCTGGGCCGCCGCCGCCGCCGTCGCGGGGGCTGTGGTGCTCGCCGTGTTGCCCTTGAGGACGCCCTGGAACCTGCTCCTCTCCTCTCCGCTGAGCCCCAAGGCTCCGCGAGGCGAGATCCGCTACGCCGCCGTCGGCCGTTCCAGCACCGTCCTGATGCTGGAGCGAGGCGCGCACTTCCGCCTCAGCTCGAACGGGCTGCCCGAGGCCGCCACGGCCCGCACGGACGTGGTGCCCACGATCCTGCTGTCCCACTGGCTCGGCTTCCTGCCCGCGCTCGTCCATCCCGACAGCGACGACCTCCTCGTCGTCGGGCTCGGCGGCGGCTCCGCGCTCGAGTTCGTGCCCCCGAGCGTGTCCTCCATCGACGTGATCGAGCTCGAGCCCGAGGTGCGGGACGCGAATCTCCTCATCGCCGAAGAACGCGCCATCGACCCCCTCTCGGATCCGCGAGTCCGGATCCTGATCGGGGACGCGCGGGGCGCGCTGCGTCTCACGGCCAAGCGCTACGACGCCATCGTCTCGCAGCCCTCGCATCCCTGGACCGCGGGCGCCTCCCACCTCTACACGCGGGAGTTCTTCTCCCTCGTGCGCTCCCGCCTCGAACCGAACGGGGTGTTCGCCCAATGGATCGGACCGAGCTTCATCGACGAGGACCTGCTGCGCGCGCTGGTGCGGACGCTTCTCGAGGTCTTCCCGCACCTGGAGGTGTACCAGTACTTCCAGGGCCTGATCTTCGTGGCCGCGGACCGGCCCGTCGCGGGGCTCGAGGGCGCGGCGCGCGCCATGCAGGAGCACCCCGAGCACTACGCCGGCGTGGGTCTCCACTGTCTCGAGGACTTCGCGCGGAGCTGGGTCCTGAGCGAGTCCGGCGCGAGGGAGATGTCCGAGGACGCGGACCTCAATACCGACGACCACAACCTGCTCGCCTCCCGCTCCGCCGGTCTCGGAGACGCGGCCCTCGATCCGAGGTCCCAACGCGAGCTGCTGCGCCGCTACGACGCGCTGCTGCAACCGCACGAGGGCATCGACCGCGTCAAGATGGTCCGCCGACTGGTGGCCCGCGGCGTCTACGAGCGAGCGACGGACGTGGCGATGGCCGGAGAGGGCGCGGAGCAGGAGGCCGCACTGGGGTGGGTCGAGCTCGCCAAGAAGCGCCAAGCCCGGGCCGCCCGACACTTCTCGAGGGCGAGGGAGCTCGATCCGGACGACCGCGAAGCACTCGCCGGACTGGTGGGGAGTCGTCGGATCGGAATCGAGCGCGGCGCCGCGATCTCCGACTTCGACGAGGACGGCCTCGACGCTCCGCTCCGGGCGCTGGTCGCGGGCTGGCGTGCCGCGGCGAGGCGGGACTGGGACGCCTTCGCTTCGCTCGACGCCCCGCTGGCCGCGATCGGCCCCTGCGACCCGCTCTTCGACGAAGCCTCCCACCTCCGCATCCGCTGGCGGATCGCGGCCCGCGACCCCGCTGCCGCCGCCGAGGCCATGGCGCTCACGGAGACTCTGATGAAGCGAGACTGGAATCCCGGCGACTCGTTGCTGCACGCCGAGGCCGCGATCGTTGCGGGCCGCTCCGGCGCCGCGTGGGGATCGCTGCTGCGGATTGCCGACGAGCTGCGCTTCAAACGCTGGGGACAGGAACTCGTCCAGCGTTCGCTCGCGCTGTCGGAGGATCTGCCCGACGAGATGGCGCGCGAGCTCCGCCTCGCATTCGCGTCACGACAGCGCGCCGCGTCCGGCGAGATGCCCTGAGCCGATCCGCTCCCCGGGATTTCCGGATCAGGACTCCCCGATCAGAACTCCCCGAGTGGGCGCTCGAACGTGAAGCTGTACGGCGTGAGGACGAACCGGTCGAGCGCCTCGTTGATGTGATCGGCTCCACCGGGCGAGCTGACGAACGCGGCGGGGAGGAAGAGGAGAGCGCCGACGGCGGTCGTGATGAACCCCGTTGGACGCAGGACGAGGATGTCGAACGTGACGTCCAGCGCGCCCGTGAAGCCGTCGCTCGCCGCCAGCGCGGGCGCCGGCAGCACGACCGACACCGCCAGCACCGCCAGCGCGATCGCGCGGCGCCCTGCACCGGCGAGGCCCCCTCGACCTCGACGCCGAATCTCCGCCTCCACGCCATCAGGCTACCAGAATCCGAAGCGCGCGTGAGGACAAAGCGGGCCGTTTGAGGGCCTCGCGGGCCGCGCGCTAGCTTGCTGGATCGATGGAAGGTGTGAAGAGCTCAGCGCTGACCGGGTGGAGCCTCGTGGGACGCCTGGCCCCTTGGGGATGGACGGGACTCGCCCTGGCCCTCGGAGCCCTGGCCTACCGGCCCCTGTTCGACGTCGGCTCGGGACTCCCCTCGGTGGCAGCGCTGGATCGCTGGCTCTTCCGGCCCGCTGCCCTGCCGGCTCCGGCCGTGCTCGCCTCCGCCGCCTGGCTCGTCTGGCGGCGGCGCGCCCGGGTGCTCGCGCTCCCGGCGGGCCGGGCTCCCGGGACCGCCGCGGCCCTCGCCGCGCTCGGTGTCGGGGCCTTCGTCTGGGCCCTCCTCACCGGCGCCGTGGACCTCCTGTTTCCCTCGCTCGCCGCCCAGCTGCTGGGTCTCGCCGCGATGATCCGGGGACACGCCGGCTGCCGCGCCCTCGCACTGCCCGCGCTGGTGCTGCTGCTCGGCATCCAGATCCCCACCCCCCTGCTCGAGGAGATCGTGTGGTGGCTGCAGCTCTGGTCGAGCGCCGGCTCGGCGTGGATCGTCGGCCAGCTCGGCTACGAGGTGGTGCAGAGCGGGGTCATCATCCGCAACGGCGAGTACACGTTCCACGTGATCGACGGCTGCAGCGGACACCAGGGCACCCAGATCCTCTTGTTGGTCTCGATCCTGATCCGCGAGCTGTTCGCGCAGTCCGGGGCGCGCCAGTGGCTCCTGGTCCTGCTCGCCGTGCCCCTGGCATTCGTGCTGAACCTGGTGCGAATCGCCTATATCGTGATCGCTCCGAATCCGGAGGCCCTGGCCGGCCCGGAGGGCCAGCACGCCTCGCTGGGCGTGTTCGTGGTCGTCGTGGGAACCGGGATCCTCTACGCGCTGGGCTGGTGGATGAGCCGCCGAGCCCCGGTGGAGCGCGGAGCCGACGGCGCCTCGCCGTCGGAGCCCCTGGTGCCCTGGAAGCTCGCGACCGGCTGGCTCGGCGCGCTGGCACTGCTTTCCCTGCTCGTGACGCCTTTCTTCGGGGGCGGGCGGTCCCTCGACGAGGATCCGATTCGCTTTCCCGAGGCCGCCTCGGGCTGGACGAGCGAGCGGCTCATCGTCCACCCGAGATTCATGGGCGTCCTGCCCGCCAGCCAGCAGATCCATCGCCGCTTCGAGCGGGAGGCCCGAGGGCTGGAAGTGGTCGAGCTCTTCGTCGGACGCGAGACACCGGTCCTTCCGGAGTCGAGCCAGCTCCTGGCCTCGAAGCTGGCTCAGCCCGGGCCGGACTGGAAGCTGGTGAGCAGCGAAGAGCGGCGCCTGTGGCTGCTCGATCGCAGCGCCGAGCTGAGCGTCTCGACGCGGCAATCCGACGAGGCCCGGGCCATCGCCTACACCTGGCGGCTCCGGGATCGGGGGCTGTGGAGGGAGTCGTGGCGGGCCTTTCTGGCGCTCGAGTCGAGCCCCTTCCGGCGCGAGCGGGCGCGCACCGTGGTGCGGATCCTCACCTTTGCCCCGCACGACGGCTCCATCGCGCTCGATCGCGCCAAGCAGCGACTCGACGGCTTCATCGGGGCCTTCCGGGAGGAGCTCGCGGCCCTGTGACCGACGGCCCGGGGCCCCAGCGGGACCCGGGCCGCGGAACCGGCCATCCGGCCTCGGGGTCGAACCGGGGAGGCGAATTCCTGCTAGATCCGCGGTGGGCGTAGCGTTTATGCTGCTCTTCGGGGTCCAAACGACGCAGCGCGAGCCAGGAGGCAACGACGAATGAGGGGATCGAGAAGCGCGTCCGCGCTCCTCGCCGGGGCGGCGGGGGCGCTGGGCCTGGTGCTCGGCGTTCCGCTGGCCGCCCAGGAGGGCGACATCACCGAGAAGCAGGAGGCGCTGGAGGGCTCGCTCGACGCGCGCACCGAGGCGAACCGCGAAGCCGCGAAGGTGCAGGACCAGATCGACGAGATCAGCGACGAGACGGACTCCCTCGTCGCCCAGTATCGCAACACCCTGAAGCAGATCGACGCGATCCGCGTCTACAACGGCCAGATGCGCGAGCTGATCGCCTCCCAGGAGGCCGAGATGGCGTCGCTCGCCGAGCAGCTCGGCCGCGTCGAGCTGGTCGGCCGCAGCGTCACGCCGCTCATGCTGCGCATGATCGACGTGATCGACAAGTTCGTCGAGCTCGACGTGCCCTTCAACCTGAAGGAGCGGCGGGAGCGGATCCGGGAGCTGCGCAAGACCATGGCGCGGGCCGACGTCACCACGGCGGAGAAGTTCCGCCTCATCATGGAGGCCTACCAGACCGAGACCGAGTTCGGCCGGACCATCGAGCACTACCGCGACACCATCGAGATCGACGGACGCGAGACGGTGGTCGACTTCCTGCGCTTCGGCCGCATCGCGCTCGTCTACCAGTCCCTCGACGAGTCGCTGCGCGGCGTCTGGGACCAGCAGGCGCGGACCTGGATTCCGCTCGACGAGAGCTTCCGGGGGCCCATCCGCAGCGGGCTACGCATCGCGCGCAAGCAGGCGGCACCGGACCTGATCCGGCTCCCGCTTCCCGCCGCGCAACGCGTCGAGAGGTCGGGCTGATGCGCCGCACTTTGCTTTGCACGTTGGGAATCGTCGCGGCGCTGATCGGCGCCGCGCCGGCCTCCGCACAGGACGTCGAGGCCACCTCCCTGTTCGAGCTGCTCGAGATGGTCGAGCAGGGCGTCCAGGTCGAGCGCGAGCAGAACCGCAAGCGCCTGGAGCGATTCGAGGCGGAGAAGGTGAACCAGGAGCGCCTGCTCGCCGAGGCCCGCGAGACCCTCGCCGCCGAGGAAGTGACGAGCAACCAGCTCGAGGAGAACTACAACAAGAACGAGACGCAGCTCGCGCTCGACCAGGAACGCCTCACGGAGCGCCTCGGTCAGCTCGGCGAGCTGTTCGGCGTGGTGCGGCAGGTGTCGACCGAGGCGGGCGCCAACATCTGGGATTCACTCACCAGTGCCCAGCTCGGCCAACGCAAGGAGCTGCTCGATCGCCTCGGGCGCTCGACGGAGCTGCCCTCTACCGAGGACCTGGAGCGCCTGTGGTACGAGCTGCAGCGCGAGATGACCGTGCAGGGCCAGGTGGCGCGCTTCAATGCCCCGGTGCTGACCATCGAGGGTCGGGTCGAGGACTGGGACGTCGTCCGCGCGGGTCCGTTCACCGCCGTGGCACGCGGGAAGTACCTGCTCTGGGAGCCCGCCCAGGGCAAGCTGCGGGAGCTCACCCGCCAGCCGCCGGCCGAGTACCTCCAGACCGTCGCCGGCTTCGTGGCCGCCGCGCAGGGCTTCGCGCCGCTGGCCGTGGACCCGGCGCGGGGAGCGCTGCTCTCCGCCCTGACCGACACCCCGAGCCCGGTGGAGCGCATCCAGCAGGGCGGCTACGTGGGCTACGTGATCATCGGCCTCGGCAGCGCAGCGGTCCTGCTCGGCCTCGTCCGCTGGGTCATCATCTGGGTGACGGGCCGCAAGGTGGCGGCCCAGCGCAAGCGCCAGGAGCCCAGCGCCGGCAATCCCCTGGGTCGGATCCTTCGCGTCTACGAATCCAACCGGGACTCGGACCCGGAGACCCTGGAGCTCAAGCTCGACGAGGCCGTGCTGCGCGAGTCCGCCCGGCTCGAGCGCTTCCTGTGGCTCGTCAAGACCGTGTCCGTGGTCGCGCCCCTGCTGGGCCTGCTCGGCACCGTGACCGGCATGATCCAGACCTTCCAGGCCATCACACTGTTCGGCGCCGGCGATCCGAAGATGATGGCAGGAGGCATCTCCGAGGCCCTGGTCACCACCATGCTGGGCCTCACCACCGCCATCCCCCTGGTGCTCCTGCACGCGACCCTCGCCAGCAGCACCCGCAACATCAATACGGTGCTCGACGAGCAGGCCGCGAGCCTGATCGCGCTGCGCTCCGAGCAGGTCAACGTCGGGGGCTGAGGCGAACTCCATCTGACCCGGGTGAATCAGCGAGGCTGCCATGCGCCGAAGACGAGTGAGGGAAGAAGAAGAGAGCGAGGTGAACCTGACGCCGATGCTCGACGTCGTGTTCATCATGCTGATCTTCTTCATCGTGACGGCCTCCTTCGTCAAGGAGGCGGGCATCGACGTGAGCCGCCCGCCGGCGGCCACGGCCGAGCGCAAGGAGCGGGGCAACATCCTGGTGGCGATCACCGAGAACGACCAGATCTGGATCGATCGACGCCAGGTCGACCCCCGCGCCCTGCGGGCCAACATCGAGCGGCTGCACGCCGAGAACCCGCAGGGCTCGGTCGTGATCCAGGCGGACAAGAACTCCAAGAACGGACTGCTCGTCACGGTGATGGACGCGGCCCGCCTGGCGGGGGTCTCCAACGTGTCCCTCGCCGCCGAGGTCGTGGAGTAGGTCGGCGGAGCCGATGGTCCGCTTCGCCGTCGCGATCGGCCTGGCCTGCGGAGTCACCTTCGGCCTGTTCTGGGCCATGCAGGCGCTGATCAGCGTGGGCTACGAGCTGCGCGAGGGCGGTGCCGGGCCCAACATCGAGTTCGTCCGCCTGAAGAAGAGCGCCGCCCCCGAGACGAAGAAGCGCGAGCCTCCCCGGCGCGAGAAGCCGGACGCGCCGCCTCCGCCGCCCCAGATGAACCTCGCCCAGAACATGGACCCCGGCGAGGCGGTTTCGGACATCACGCCCATCGCCGACACCGGCGCCCAGCTCGCCGAGGCCGCGGCCGTCGGCGCCGGAGCCGGCAGCGACCGGGACATCGTCCCCCTGGTGCGGATCGAGCCCGAGTACCCGCCGCGCGCCAAGCAGCGCGGCATCGAGGGCTACGTGGATCTCGAGTTCACCATCGGCCCGTCGGGGAACGTCCAGGACCCGAAGGTCATCGGTGCGAATCCCATCGCCGTGTTCGACCAGGCCGCGCTGCGGGCGGTGCGGCGCTGGCGGTACAATCCGAAGCTCGAGGAAGGCAAGGCCGTGTCGCGCCCCGGCGTGCGCGTGCGCCTGCGCTTCAAGCTGCCGAGGGGCTGATGCGTCCTCACCGATCGCGAATCGAGATCGCCCTGTTCCTCGCGCTGCTCGTGGCCGCGGGGGTCCTCCCCGGCGCCGTCCCCGCCCAGGAAGCGGTGGCGGACGAGGAGGAGATCGACCTCGAGGCCCTCGAGGCGGACCGCGCTGGGAAGCAGTCGCGGTACCCGCTGGAGCGCCGCGTCTCCCGCTACCTCGCCTCCGCCTCGAAGAAGCTCGACGAGGACGGCCCCGAGGAAGCCGAGCGCCTGCTGCTCAAGCTCAACATGGATCGCCTCAACCCGCTGCAGCGCGCCTACGTGTACCGGCTGCTGGCCGTCATCGCCTACGGGAACGAGGAGCCCGACAAGGCGATCGGATACTTCAAGAAGGTGCTCGATCAGGAGGCGCTTCCGATCGCGGACGAGAACAAGGTCCGCTTCACCGTCGCTCAGCTGAACGCCCAGCTCGAGCGATGGCCCGAGGTGATCTCCTGGCTCACCGTTTGGCGTCGCTACGAGAGGAGCCCGGACCCCCTCGGCATCTACCTCATGGGTCTCGCGCACTTCCAGATGGATCAGCACGACGTCGCGATCGCAAAGGTCATCGAGGCGATCGGGATGTCCAACGAGCCGCGCGAGAGCTGGCTGAAGATGCTCTACGCCCTCCACACCGAGAAGCAGGACTACGAGAAGGCGACGCCCGTGCTCGAAGAGCTGCTGGTGCGCTTCCCGAAGAAGCAGTACTGGACCCAGCTCTCCCTGATCTACGGAGCCCGCGACGACTACCCGCGCTCGCTCGCCGTGCAGCAGGTCGCCTACGCGCAGGGGTTCCTCACCGAGGACAAGGAGCTGCTCCTGCTGGCCCGAACCTACCTCTACAACGAGCTCCCCTATCCGGCCGCCGCGGTGATCGAGAAGGGCCTCGAGTCGGGCCAGATCGAGGAGGACGCGGATGCCTACGAGCTGCTCGCCAACAGCTGGATCGCCGCCCGGGAGTTCGAACGCTCCCTGCCGCCGCTCGAGAAGGCCGCCGAGCTCTCGGAGGGGGGCAAGCTCTACGTGCGACTGGGTCAGGTGCTCCTGCAGCGGGAGCAGTGGGACGACGCCACGCAGATGTTCGAGAGGGCCCTCGAGAAGGGCGAGCTGGAAAAGCCCGGCAACGTGCAGCTGCTGCTCGGCATCGCCCACTTCAACGCGGACCGCTTCGGCCGCGCGCGGCGCCACTTCGTGAACGCGCGCCGGTACTCCGCCACCCGCGCCGAGGCGGACCGCTGGATCACCCACCTGGCCAACGATCCCCGCTCGCAGGCGGGCTGAGGGCTCGCTCCGCGACAGGGCGCCGAGAGCGGGGAGACGCATCAGAGAAGCGTCAGAGGGAGGGCTCTTCCCGCTGGCTCTCCGCGAGCATCCGCTTGGGCGGAGGACGAGGCACGGTCGGGCCGCCGGGA
>JAAUYK010173484.1_pt1 | contig 17423 bp, 14 predicted proteins | sample 7278021 | NCBI WGS metagenome assembly JAAUYK01 (sample SAMN14350223, study PRJNA611818) | marine sediment metagenome | isolation source: surface marine sediment (1.8m) | place: French Polynesia: Moorea | collected 2018-08
CCCTTAATGTTACTCTATGAAATCAGCATCATCGGTGCTCGCTTGTTTGGTCGCAAACCGGTGCATGACGCTGACACCCAAACCGAAACTGACTCAGGGGCCACAGAGTAGCCATCGGACCTCCTAATCTCTATTTTTACATTACTATTTTAGATTTCAAATCATTGCAAATCTGACAGCAAATGGTCTCATAATTCTCGTATTTGCGGTAAACTTTTAGGATCTAAAAACGTCTAAAAAACCGCGCTCTTTGGCATTGACAGGGCGATGATTGATTGATAGATCAGTTGCCCGGGGGGGATAATAAAAGCCTGTAGGCTATATCCAATAATTTAGAAAGGGGGTAATTGATTTTATGAGTAAGCGAACAGTTGTAGTTGGGTTGATTGCCGGAGTTGCATTTCTATTGCTGGCAGCCGGTATTTATGCCGGTACCGAAGTCAAAGATGAGATTGAATTAAAAGACCCGGCATACGAGAAGCACACAAAGGGTATTGTATTGTTTACGCATAAGAAGCATGCGGAAGATTATGCCCAGAAGTTTCCCGAATACTACAAAAACGGCTGCGGCGAATGCCATCATGATGATAAAGGCAAACCTCTGACAAATCTGAAAATGGGAGATGATGTTCAGCGTTGCATCGAGTGCCATAAAATACCAAGCGAGCGTCCCAAAGGAAAAGGTGCGCCAAAATTAAATAAAAAGCAGCGGTTGGAATACCATGCGGAAGCCTATCATTACAATTGTAAGGGCTGCCACAAAAAATATAACAAGAAATATAAAACCAAAGCAGCGCCAACGACGTGCACCAAATGCCATCCAAAAGTTAAAAAGTAACACGATTGCTATTACCAGAAAAGCGGGGCACTTTTACCATAAGTGCCCCGCTTTTTTTATCTTATCGAAGCGACCTGCCGCTGAACAAAGGATCACATCATCACTTGGCCGTTTTAAACTTGATGGCGTTGCGGACCATGGCTTGCGCCCACACGGGAGTGCCCAGTGCGTGAATGTGGGTATAGGTGGCCAACACATTTTTTACGCAAACCCCGTCACGACCGTTTTGAAAGCCGCTTCCGCGCTGCATGCGAAATGCCAGCTGATCATCCGTGCCCTGCCAATCGACTACCCGCGAATAGTGAAATTCATGACCTTTTAATTCCGTGCCCATATCAAAAAACGGATTTGGGCGATCGATGGTCACAATGGTGTACCCGTGGCCTTGGGGTCTTTTGGATAAATTAAAACTTACCGGCAGTACATCAACCATGGGATAGGTATTGTCGTCCAAACGTAATTCCCTGCCAAGATACATCAATCCACCACATTCCGCATAAACGGGCAGCCCCACATTTATCAGGTCCTTCAATTCCTCTCGAAACTGGCGGTTTGCGGCAAGCTGCCCGGCATGGGTTTCCGGGAAACCACCGCCGATGTAAAGCGCATCAATCTGTGGAAGCGATGATCGTTCCAAAGGGCTGATAAAAACAACCTCCGCGCCATCGCATTCCAATGCTTCGATATTTTCAGGATAATAAAACTGGAAAGCGGAGTCTTTGATGACGCCTATCCGCGGAGAATCGGATTTAGATAAATTGTCAGCCGTTGTGGCGTTCTTTCTATCATCGGCTTCAACAACATTGGCTGAATCGATGACCGGCGCCGCAAGTGCAATCTTTAAAATACGATTCAAATCCAGATAATTAGCCGCCATTTCCGCGGCCGCTGCGATGGAATTTTTGGCCCAATCATGCTCATGTGTGGGTACCAATCCCATGTGGCGCTCGGGAAACTGTTGACGCTTTAGTTTGGGAATAGCGCCGATTACCGGCAGACCGCAGTGCTGTTCGATGCTGTCGGTTAGAATTTTTTCATGGCGTAATCCCGCCACACGATTTAAAATCACCCCTTTGATGGCTACCGCCGAATCAAACTGACGGCATCCCGCCACCACCGCCGCCACGGTACGCGTAGTCTTGGTACAGTCCAGACACATAATCACCGGACAGTTTAGCAGCTTGGCCAGTTCCGCCGTGCTGGTGGATCCGGCAATGTCAATGCCGTCATATAATCCGCGGTTGCCTTCAATTACCGCGATATCACTGAGCGAAGCGTGGGAAAAAAATGAATTCAGAATTTTGGGAGCGGGAAGTAGGAAAGTATCAAGATTGTAACAGGGCCGGCCGGCCGCTAGTGTCAGCCAGCCGGCATCGATATAATCGGGTCCCTTTTTAAAGGGTGCGACCGGTTTATTTAGATTCCTGAGCGCTGCAATAATACCAATCGAAATAATGGTCTTGCCCGCGCCGCCCCGCAAGGCGGAGATAACTATTCTGGGAACTTCCATACGCTCTTGCCGATCCGGCGAGTGGGCAGATGCAGTCAGGCTATTGTTGTGCTCGATGGGAACCTTTGACTACCAGTGATTTAGTCCTCTTGTTCGGCAGAGGCCTGTTTGCCGATACCTTTTAAGCCATACATGGAAGTGCTGCCGCTGGACCATAATTCTAGCACCTGTTCCTCAACCAGTTTGTTGACGACTTTTTTGGCTTCGCGCGGCTTGGCCTCCAAGATCTTGGCCAAATCACTAAAGTAAAACTTCGATTTCGTCTTCGCCTTTTTGGTTAACTTTTCTACAATTTTGGTTTTCGATTCTTCGTAATCCAATGCCATTAGACACCCTTTCTCTGGGTTATCCTGCGGGGCTTGCCTCCAAAAAACAAGCCCCGCAGGTTTAAAGTATAATTAAAATTTGAACTGCGTTGTTTGTCGCCAGGTGTAGTAGGCCGGATCGCGGAAGTCATCAATCAGGTGATGGGTAAATTCAAGTCCGCAGATATCAAAAAAGCGTTCCCATCCGATCCGCTCGGCCCATTCGCCCAGGCGTTCATACTTATTGGCGTTGGCTTCATATTTTTCCACCATGTTTTTAATTGCTTCGGTGGTTTTCGGCCAGCGCGGTGGTTCATTGGGGATAAACGCCACCACAACCTTGGAGAATTTCGGCGCGCTAATGCGGTTGGAAACCTTGCCGCCGACCATCAAAACGATGCCGTCACCCTCTTGGTCTGACAAAGGCATGGAAGGACACATGGTATAACAGTTGCCGCAGAACATGCAACGTTCATTCTTCACCGCCACACTGTTGAGCTTTTGGCCTTCAAATTCAACCTTGGCCGGTTTGATGGCTGCGGTCGGGCATGCGGCAATTGCCAGTGGGATTTCACACATTTTATCCAGATACTCATGGTCCAGTATCGGCGGTTTACGATGGTAGCCCAAAATGGCGATGTCGGAGCAATGCACCGCGCCGCACATATTCAGGCAGCATGCCAGCGACACCCTCAATTTGGCGGGCATTTTGTGGCTTTTAAAGTAATCAAACAACACGTCCATGGTCGCCTTGACCGGGCCCGATGCGTCGGTGGCCGGGGTGTGGCAGTGGATCCAACCCTGGGTATGAACAATGTTGGTAATCGATGTACCGGTGCCTCCCACGGGAAACTTATAGCTGCCGCCGTCAAACTTGCGGCTTTCCAGATCATCGACCAAGGGTTTAACTTTGTCTTTGCTGTCCACCATAAACTCAATGTTATTACGGGTGGTAAAGCGCAGATAGCCGTCACAATGTTTATCAGCAATTTCACAGATTTCGCGGATGTGGGTCACACTCATAAGACGCGCACCCCCACAACGGACGGTGTAGACTTCATCACCGGATTCAGCCACGTGCACCAGCACGCCAGGCTCTAAAACTTCGTGATACAGCCATTTACCCTTATTTTTGGCAATGACCGGTGGGTAAAATTCATCGTACTTTCGTGGACCGATATCGGTAATCCGGTCCTTCATGGGCTCTTTGGGATCGTAGCCTGTGGATACAAATGCCATGGTTTAACCCCCTTATCTTTGATGGTGTTTTCTAAATTCGTTGATGTCGCGATCAAAACCGCCTTCGACTTCGTCCTCTTTCCAGAAGATGTAAGGATTGTGACGCGGCTCCTGCACGTGTTGCACCATGGGCTTGATACCGGTCACTTCCAGCATTTTCTGAAAACCCTGGCGCTTGATCAGCTCGCCAAGGCGTTCGCGGTTCTTACCTTCTTCCATCCACCAATCCCAGAGATTCTCAATGACTTCTTTGATTTCGTCATACGGATCTTCGGCTTTGACAAATGGAACCAGCAGGGAACCCATCTGGGCACCATCAAGGATCGGGGCTTTGGCGCCGACCAGAATGGAAAGGCCTCTATCTTGACCGATCCGCAAAGCGCGCGGCATGACATTGATACAGTGCATGCAGCGGTTGCACTCTTTGTCGTCGATCATGAGTTTGCCGTCTTCCATCCACATACATTCGGTGGGACATAGGTCAATAACTTCTTTCTGAATATCGAAGGCGCCCCAGTCACGGTCGCCGTGATCATTGGCATTGGGATTCAATTCCCCGCCGATATAAGCCTGCACGGCTTCCTGATCGATGCCGATATTGTCGCGCCAGGTACCGATAAAAGACATGTCGGCCCGGGCAATGGAGGCCACACAGCAGTTGGGACAGCCGTCAAATTTAAATTTGAATTTGTACGGAAACGCCGGTCGGTGCAGTTCATCCTGGTATTCCTGGGTCAGATGGTAGCAAAGCCCCTGGGTATCGTAGCAGGCATATTCGCAACGGGCTTGTCCGATACAGTCGGCCGGGGTTCGCAGGTTGGATCCGGAGCCGCCCAGGTCCTGATTATACTTATGGGTTAAATCATAAAAAATCTCTTCCAGCTGCTCGGTACGGGTGCCTAGGAAAATGATATCACCGGTGGAGCCGTGCATATTGGTGATACCGCTGCCGCGAAGGTCCCACAAATCGCAAAGGTTTCTCAGAAAATCGGTCTTATAAAATTTGGCGCCCGGTTGGTTGACGCGCATGGTATGAAAATGAGCCACACCCGGAAACATTTCCGGCTGATCGCAGTAGCGCCCGATAACACCACCGCCGTAACCGAAAACACCAACAATGCCGCCATGTTTCCAGTGCGTCCGTCCATGCTTGAAGGAAAGCTCGAGCACGCCCAAAATATCTTCAACAACATCGACCGGAATTTGGTATTCGAGGTTGTTGGGGTTTGCGGCTCTGTTCGCAGCTTCCTGCTTCAGGTCGGACACAAAACTCGGCCACGGACCGGATTCGAGCTGATCCAACATAGGTGTTTCATGTTTTGCCATCGTTTTTACCTCCATTTAGTAAGAATTAAAACAGTCTCTACCTCTTATAATCGTATACCCACAGCGCGGGTGGTTGGGTTCACCTCCTCTCAACATTTATTTTATATTGAATATGGATAGTCAATTTTTTCGGGAACGCCACTGCTGGCAATTATATTAACTCAAAGAGGTTGCTATAAAATCAATCGGGTTTAATGTCAATAAAAAAGCAGGGTTCATCAATCTTTGGTATCAAGAAATACAGGTGTGAAACACTGATTACCGCTATATTGTGGTTGGATGATTGTCAATGCCACCATATTGTGCCAAAATGATACAAACGCCTTTTGGCATATAAATTTTCAGATAAGGACAAAAGATATGTCCAAGGTCAATAACAGAAAGGCCTTAAATATATTGCTGACCACCGAAAATAAACCCACCATTCAATCCGCATCCATCATCACATCTGTTGAATAGCCTCGTAAACGGTTGCGACATGCCGTTCCAATTCATTATTTATAATATCAATTTCAGGTGCATTGTCTGGATATTTGGCAACGATGTCTGATGCCAGATCCGTAAGCGTGGCCTCGGAAAGGGCGGCCAGATAGTCGTGAAAACCTTCGGCCAGTGATACCGGCAGCGCCACCGGCATTTGCAGGCAAGCAAGGCCTTCAAAAAATCCTGCCAGCGTCGGCGAAACAACCTCGTTATCGGCCCAGACAATCTCGCCGGTGCCGCGGATGCGATCCAGGCGAGTATGCAGTGTCAGATGCAAACAAAAAAGTGTCAGAGCTTCCAGTATATCGGCAATATCATCCGGCGGAGTGCTGACAAAGGGCAGATAATTTCTAACAGTAATCAAACGCACATCGATTTGGTTGGGTCGTCGCCGCAAAACGAAATCGCCCGCGGCATGATGCCAAGGATATACATGACGGCTGGTATTCAGATCATAATAACTAGTGTGGATAAAGGCCACCTGTCGATAGAGCGATTTTGTTTCTTCCAATGACAAAACATACCGACCCCTACCTGAATCCCACACCTCTACATGCTTTTGCCCAGCTTGATTCCGAACGGTATGAAATTCATGAAAATCGTCCAACCATTCACCGATAAAAGCCGAGGCCTTAAGGCCTCCGTCCAGGCAAATGTCTTGGCAAAGAGTGTAAACCTGTGGAAGCAAAGCGGACTGCTTATGGGCGAGCAGGGATTTGATCAGGCGGTATTCACGGGCAAGCGTTTGGTAACCGGCTTCGGACAAAGCAACATTGCAGACAAACCAGAATTGTTGATCATCAGCATTGATGCCGATCTTTGCGGGGTGGTAATAAGCGCCGTGCTTCTTCAATATGATGTCAAGGCGGTCAATCGACTCAGGTAAAATGGTACGGGCCAGGCAGCGCCTGGCCGCATTTGCCAAGTGCTTACCGTTATCCTGGATAAGCAGGTTTTGAACGGCCTGAAAATAGTGGCCGTAAGAAATATTTTCCGAGCTTCGTGCGGATACTTCGGCGGATGCCATCCGCCGGTTTAATGGAAGGGGTTGATTCCAGAACTTGCCGTCAGGTACGAGCGGCCGGCGAATATCATATAAAAAAAAACGGACTTCGGGCTCAAAAGCCATGGTGGCCATTTATAAATGTTAATCGATAAAGGAAATCGACGACCTATTTACGATGTTTATCAATTTCCTTTATAATTTCAGGGGCGACCTCGTAGCCAAGCGCAACCGCTTTATCACACTGCTCGATCGCTTTTGCATATTCGCCCTTTTCGATATAGGCAATCGCCAGATTATTGTGGGATACGGCAAAGTTTTGATCAAGCTCCAAGGCTTTTAAGCTGTTTTCAATGCTATCATCAATCATGCCCTTCATGAGGTAGGCATTGGCAAGATTGGCAAACCCCTGAAGATATCTGAAATTAAAATGGGTGGCTCTTTTGAGATTTTTAATCGCCTCATCCAGATTGCCCCGCTGCAGTTCAACAAAACCAATATTTCCAAAACCTTCTGAAAACCCTGGCCGGGCTTTTACGGCGGCCTTGTTATATCGCAGACACCCGTCCAGGTCATCGCGCTGCAGGCAGATACCCCCTAACAGCACATACGCTTCAGCCAAGGATGGGCTGCACTCGATGGCTTCGACCAGTTCCCGTTCAGCTTCGTCATATTTTTGCTGTCCGAGCAGCCCAACTGCTAAATTATAATGGGAAGTACCGCATTCCGGGTTGGCTGAAATCGCTTGACGCTGTTGTTTAATGTATTCTTCTACGTTTTTGGCTTTAGGCATAATATTAAGAAGCCTCCTTGTAAATTGTCTTTTATCGCTGCACGTTTAAAAATTTGATTTGGTAATATTCTATCAACACCTTGTCAAGCTAAAACCATAAAGAGGCTTTGACAAGCATTCATTTGCCAAAACATCCATCAATGCCGATATTCAATCGCCCGCATTACCATTGTACCCGTTTTACTATTGACATAACCTCATCCTTTTTTTACGATTTTTTCGACGTTGAAAACAGTTTTGCAATGTCTGCTCTCGTTGCATGACACAAACAAAGGGGGTTAATATGAAACCGGGATGCTATACCGCACTGGCAACGCCATTTAAGGCCGGGGGTATTGATTACGAGGGCCTTCAGCAACTGGTGGCCTTTCAAATCGCCAATGGAATCACCGGTATTTTAGCAGTCGGAACTACCGGCGAAAGCCCTACGCTTTCATGGTCGGAGCATACCAAGGTAATCGAGCAGGTTGCTGAAAAATGCAAGGGCCAAGCACAATGTATTGCTGGAACCGGCAGCAACAACACGGCCGAAGCTCTGTCGGGCGCCAAGCATGCCGCCGACGTGGGGGTCGATGCCGTGCTACTGGTCGATCCTTATTACAATGGGCCCAGTTCGCTTGAAATCCGCAGAGAATACGTTGCGCCGATCGCGGCTGCGATCCCTGATGTAGCAACAATTCCTTACGTTATTCCAGGACGTACCGGCGCCCAATTACTACCCGAAGATCTAAGTCTTTTGAATCGGGAGTTTCAAAATGTCAACACCGTGAAAGAGGCTACCGGCAATCTTGACAACATGCGGCGCACACGTGAATGCTGCGGCCCAGATTTTACAATCCTTTCTGGGGATGATGGCCTGACGTATCAAATGATGGTGGACCCCGCCATTCAGGCGGCTGGGGTCATATCGGTGGCATCCAATGTTGCCCCTGCTGCGGTAACGCAAATGGTAGCGGCTCTGCAAAATAACGATCTGGCCACCGCCGAAAATTTGAACAAAGCGCTTGAACCGCTTTTTAACCTTGTGACCGTCACGACCACGGAAGTGACACCTCATGGCGAGGTTAGCTGTCGGGCGCGCAATCCGTTGGCCTTGAAAACACTGATGACCCTTCTGGGAATGCCATCCGGTGGTTGCCGTCAGCCTTTGGGCAAAATGACCCAAAAAGGATTTACGGTAGTATTGGAGGCGGCACGATCGGTTCAGTCCAATAATCCCGAAATCCTTCAACCAATCGCGGATTTTTTCGGTATCAATATTGAGGCACGTTTGGAAAATTTAGATTATCGTGAGGGCTTATTTTACGACGCTTATTAGTATTTCACAGTAGCTATTGCAATATATGGTTATCATCATCAAAAAGGTTCCGGACACTCTCTCGGAACCTTTTTTGTGCACACACGGCAGATCTAAGCGCTTGCTATTGTTTTAACGGCACCTTTTGGAAAAGAACGGACTTAAGCCATTGCAGCCCAAATTTTAAAAGCGCCAATTCATCAGATTTGATCTTTTCTAACATTTCTTCATCGACATTATACCGTTGCAAAAACGTGCTTTCAAAAACAAATCCCTTAAATTCATCAATATTGTAGCTTACCATGAAAAAAAGCTTTTTACTCTTCTCAGTCAATTGAATATTTGGCGGAAAAGAACGTTTGCGGACCACTAAATCCGTCCATTCGGCGTTGATATTATCATGAATATCCACGCCTTGGTCTTGGCGCCATTTCCGCACCGTCCATTCCTCGTCTTCGTCAAACCCAAGACAATGGGGCTCATTGACAAAAAAATAAAATTCGTCCCCATCTGCGCCCTCCTTATGACTGAGGGAGGCAACCCCCAGTGGGTAGTAGCGGCAGGTAGAAGGTCGACTTTCATACACCAGGCAACCATCCTCACGCACGAACGGGCAGGATTGCTCTTCATCATCCAACAGTTTAAGCGCCACTACCGGCAAATCTGTTTTTTCAAGCAAATGGGGCTCTGTGTAAATGGATAGAAATTCTTGCGATGAGATCTGGAGTCGATTTTTAAGTAAAATAATATCATATGGTGTTAGAATAATATTGATACCGCGACAGCATTTGGTAAAACATCCCACATCTTTGTGGCATTTAAATTTAAATTTATGATCTGGCCCCACACGCTCGGGAACGATTTGGGCCATCTTACCGGAACGTTCCATTTTGCAAACCTTTCACATTTATTTTAGTCCGAATTAGGAAAGTTATCGAAAAACCACGGTTAAGTCAACGGTATTAGTAATAGACCCCTCATCGCAAAGCATAATGAAGCACTTGCAACCCATCTAGATGATATTTTATTCCCCGATGGCTTCTCACTATTTTTTATAAAATTCAGGTTATTAATTGATTTTAAGCGCCATTCTGCTATAGCCAAATAGATTGTTGGACCTTGATACCAATTAGACTCTATCGAGATGTGAATGTTCGACTTGAAGGAAGTAAATCCGGGAAGACGGTTCATTGGAAACATCCGGAAGGGTGCGGATCTGATATCGGCGCTAGAAAAAATCGGTGTCCAAAAAGACCTCCGATTGGCAACCTTCACGGCAACCGGGTCGGTTTCCAAATTTACCGTCGGCACGTTTGATCAAAACCAACAAGTTTATGTCACGCATGCTGAAGAAAAATCGCTTGAAATTGTCGGTTGCACGGGCAATATTTCATGGCAAACAAGCCGTCCGTTTGTTCATGCGCATATCATACTGAGTGATGATGTCGGCATTATTACCGGGGGCCGGCTTTTTTCCGATTCCATTGTCTATCACGCTGAAATTCATCTTCAAGAATGGGTTGGGCTGGCACCTATACGAACCTATGATGAACGCACCGGTCAAATGCGCTGGCATTTGTCTTGGGAAAAATAATTGGGTTGCGAGCGTTTGATCGGCAAGCCATCGCAAACGCAAGCCACTACACACCAACGATTAGGAGAATTTGAGATGCAGGTAACAATTAGAAAAGCAGAGCAGTTGAAAGCGCTGCCGGATGAGGCCAATTTGGGATTTGGTTCTATTTTTACCGATCATATGTTTAATATCGATTATAATCCCAAAGAAGGCTGGCATAATCCCCGCATTGAGCCGTACGCCACTATTTCAATGGACCCGGCGACCATGGTCCTGCATTACGGCCAAGGGGTATTTGAGGGTTTAAAAGCATACAATACAGATACCGGCAATATTCAACTTTTCCGACCGCAGGAAAATTTCAAACGCCTTAATAGTTCGTGTCGCCGTTTATGCATTCCTGAAATTGATGAAGCCTTTATGCTAGAGGCCCTGAAGCAATTGCTCCAACTGGAAAAACGCTGGGTACCGCAGGCGCCGGACACATCGCTGTATATAAGACCTACCGTCATTGCCATGGACCCTTTTTTGGGGGTGCGTGCTTCTGATACCTATCGGCTCTATATCATTCTGTCGCCCGTGGGGGCTTATTATGCCGAGGGATTCAATCCGATAAAAATCTGGGTGTCCGCAGACCATGTCCGGGCCGTTCGAGGCGGCGTCGGTGCCACCAAAACAGTGGGCAATTACGCGGCCAGCCTGTATGCGGGACAACAGGCCCATGAAAAAGGGTATGCGCAGGTGATGTGGCTGGATGCCATCGAACGCCGATTTGTCGAAGAAGTGGGATCCATGAATATATTCTTTGTTATCGATAATGAGCTCATCACGCCCGAGCTTAGTGGTAGCATCCTGCCTGGCATTACCCGCCATTCGGTCATTCAGCTTGCCAAGCAGTGGGATCTAAGGTTAACCGAGCGCAAGATCAGTATCGAAGAAGTCATCGATGCCCAGCAAGGCGGTAAACTCCAGGAGGTCTTTGGGTCTGGAACAGCCGCCGTCATTTCACCGGTGGGTGAAATTGGATTCGCTGACAAATTATTCACCATTGCCGATGGCAAGGTGGGCCCCATGGCACAAAAATTCTTTGATGCCTTGACCGATATTCAATACGGAAAAGTGGAAGACACGATGAATTGGATTGTTTCGATCTAATCTCTTGCGCTTAATGAATTGAAAAAGCAACTAGCGGCTAAACAACATTAAATTGAGATGAAACACCAACCAGAAATTGTAGGTCATTTAGCCGATTTTATCGCTAAAATGGAGAACGAGTCGCTTGCACCTTTGGTCATCGACACGTTTGCCTATTACTATCAACAAGTGCTTGGCGGTGAAACCGGCTTATTGTCAGACAGTGAAATTGAACCGCTGACTGTTGACGATGTTGAACATTTAGACCGGCTGGCCGCATTTGAAGATACCGGCCGCAAAGCACTTTCTAAAACAGTTAGAATTGTTTTAAACGGCGGCCTTGGAACCACTATGGGATTGACCGGGCCCAAATCCTTGCTGAAAGCCGAAGACAGCCGATCTTTCCTTGATATCATTATCGGTCAAGCACAAACCGCAGGCGTGCGCTTGTGTTTAATGAACAGCTTTAATACCCACGCTGATACCTTGACTGCTCTAAACGCAATGGGGCCGAAGCAACCCCCTGATCTTTTTCTTCAGCATAAATTTCCCAAAATATTACAAGACAGCCTATCACCGGCCACCTGGCCGGTAAACCCGTCACTGGAATGGAATCCACCGGGACATGGCGATATCTATACGGCCCTTTCTGCTTCAGGTATGCTGCAAACGCTTATCGCCGATGGAATTGAATATGCCTTCATATCCAATTCTGATAACTTGGGTGCTGATTTGAACCTAGCCCTTTTGGGTTATTTTGCGGCCAACCACTACCCTTTCATGATGGAGGTTGCCCGGCGCACGCTTGCCGATGTCAAAGGGGGGCACTTGGCACGCCATAAATCCAATCGGCTTATTCTGCGGGAAGCCGCCCAATGCCCGGAGTCTGAGGTTGAATCTTTTCGCAATGTCGACCGTTACCAGTTCTTTAATACCAATAGCATTTGGATTAATTTGCAGCATCTGGAAAAAACCATTCGTCGACAAAAAATTGTGCGCCTGCCCATGATACTAAATCCTAAAACATTGGATCCTCGCGATGCGGCCTCACCGCCTGTTTACCAGATTGAAACGGCCATGGGATCGGCCGTAAACCTATTTGACGGTGCCACGGCGGTGCATGTTCCCCGCAACCGTTTTTTTCCCGTCAAAAGCTGCAACGATTTGTTGCTGCTAAGATCCGACTGCTATTCTATCGACGAAAACCATAAGATTTGCGCTAAAGCGGCTGACGCGCAGCAGGTGAATGAACAAGGGCAGACCATTCAGCTCGATCCGCAGTTTTATGGCCGGATTGATGATTTTGAAAAACGCTTCCCCAAGGGTTATCCTTCCTTGAAAAAATGCCAGTCATTACAAGTCACAGGCGACGTGTTCTTTGGAAGCAATGTCACGCTTTTGGGCTCGGTCAGCATTACCAATAATCGCCCAGCTAGCGCCTCTATTCCGGATGATACAACCATTACCGGACATCTGTCTTTATAAATTATTTCAATAATTTCAAATTACCATCGGCAATGAGTTGGCACGCAGGCCATTCGATGACAGAGCGCGGAGTTGCGATTGTTCAGGTGAAAGACGGTCGGCAAAATGATGGGGGCTGTAAAGGCAACAATCGCCATTGAGGAAATGTTTGCAATCATCACGTGAGGTGCAGCTGAAATTACCGGTAGTTGTAATAATACTTTAACACCTTATTGACATAATTTTCGGTTTCAGCAATCGGCGGAATGTTGAAGTGGCGATCGACGCGGGTAGGACCGGCATTGTAAGCTGCCAAGGCCAGTGGCAACTGACCATTATAGCGATCCAGCATCTGGCGGAAGTAATTGGTTCCGGCCAAGATATTTTCACGCGGGTTAAATGGATTGTTTAAATTCAGGGCTTTGAAATTCTGGGGCATGATTTGCATCAGACCCATGGCGCCTTTTTTTGAAACTGCGCGGGGGTTGTAATCCGATTCAACCTTAATAATCGCCTTCAAGAGCGAAGGGGCTACTTGATAGCGTTGCGCTGCTTCGGCAATATACGATTCGAATCGGGCTGATGAGAAAGCTTTGTGAAAGGGGGCATAGTAGTTATGCACATAAATCTGGTAGTGGGGCGAGGTCGGTGCGTTGGTAAAATGCCGTACACCACTGCTGTCACGATACACGTAAATATCTGCCCAACTGTACAGTGGAACTAAGATAATGAAGATAACCAGGCAAGCCCCTTGTCGAATAATTTGGTTCCATTTCATCCGCTTTAACATGAGATTCAACTCTACGATTTTACCTGCCGAAAATTCTTAGCGTTTGCCGCGCCGATCAATTTAGAACAAACCCAAATAAACAACGGAAGTAGTCGATCGTAACTGCTCAATATTTTGATAATACCCTAATTTTATAACCAATACAAGCAATTTGAAGATATCGCCGGTATACTCAAAACATTACTTTCGCAAGTCTTCGAACCGCAGTGCGCATATAGCGTTTAGAGTAAAAATTAAATGGTGTGCGAGTGATTCGTAAGCGGTTTGAATGTTTAAAAAATTCTTCTGGGAGCAATATAAGCAAAAGATGATTTAATTTGCCATGCCCCTCAAATAGTTCGACCAGATGTGCTTAAATCTTTAGGGGTTAATGGACTCAAAACCTGGCACAGATTTGTTATCCATCCTGTGGCCAATGGCGAAGAGGTTGTATCACAAATGCTCATTCGATTGGGCGCCTATGCTTTGACAAACACCAGCACCGCCCATTTTTTTTCACTTTGCTGCCAAATAGGTTCAAAATCTAATTCAGAATAACCTGCCAATAGCTTGCCGCTTTCAGATGATTTAATACCTGCCAAGACAATCGCGCCGCCATTGTCTGTCAATTGCGCAATATTAAACCGCAATGTTAGGAGAGTGGGTAATCGCAAATTAGCAGTTACCAAACGAAATGGCGGCATATCGGCGGGAATGTTATGCTGGATGGTTATTTGATCGCCGAGACTGTTTAAGCGCACATTTTCTTTGGCCTCGTGGCGTGCGCAGGCGTCGATATCGGTACCAATCGCCCCCAACATACCAAGTTTTACCGCCGCAATGGCAAGAATGCCTGATCCGGTTCCGATATCCAAAACCCAATTCAGAGATTCGGTGCCACCCAGATCGATTTGGTCTATAGCGTATTCAATGCCCGCCAGGGCTAAGCGCGTGCTGGGATGTTGGCCGTCACCAAAAGAAGCCCCTTGCTGCAATCGGATAAGGGCCCTATCATTTGCATATGGACGCACCATGTGTGGGGGTACCAATAAAATCTTTTCCGAAATCTGCACGGGCTTGTTAAACGATTTATCGACAATCGTTTGACCCAGATGAAAAAAATAGGCTAATTCGTTTGCTTCAACCATGGATTGAAGTACCGCACGGATATCGGCTATCGCTATACCGGTCGAATTGGCAATTTCACGCGCCAATTCTAATGGTGTTTTTTTTTGCAAAGATGCTTCAATACAATCAAGGATCCGTTTTTTGATTGCCTGCGTCCTCTCAGTTTGCTGGCAGCTACAAATGGAATCTGATTGTGTATCGCTTGTTTTCATTATCTGTAAATGCCATTTACCAAAAAACGCCGGTACGCATGTCTTGTAAAAAATACCATGATAAAGAATTATCCTTATGAATTTCGATTTCAAGCATCGTTATGAATGGCCAAGCGACCATAAATTAAACGTCAGACCAGCAAGAAAGCAACAATGTGTGTATAGAAATTTTTGTCGGCTCTTTGAGAAAAAATTTTCCCATTTACCCCGATTTAAAACATCGAATCCCTTGCGGCCCACATCACTAAGGACATCCGAGGGTATAATTTCAATATCGGTTATACCCCCCTTAAACGATCTGCTTTTGAACCTTCTCTTAAACCAATATGTCATTAATTTAGTGTGTTATCAACTATAGTCACCTATTTTCGGCGGCGTCGAACAATGTCTCTATGGCCGTATGGCAATAATAGACCTACCTAACTTTTTATTGATTTTAGAAAATAATATATCGTATCTCCAAAATATCCCGATTATGATATAGTTGGCATTCAGATTGCTTCGAATTAAGTGTTGCGTTTCGGACCCATTAAAAATGGTACCCGCAATAGGCGCATTCGATCGATGTGGGGGATGACAGTGACAATCGATTAATCGCTTCATAATGGAGGCGGCAGCGTGTCCCGCTCTAAAAAATTGAGTATTGAAAAAAAAGGGCTTAAACACCGACTGTTTATCATTGAAGCGCTCATTTTTATCCTACCGTTTCTCGCACTTGCCTACATTTTCTACAAAAACCAGCTCTCTTTCACTGTTTCCGAATGGTTAATCTTTGCCTTGGTACTGGTTTTGATTTTAGCGGCATCGATCATTCTAAGACAGATCATCGAAAACATGCTGACCATTGCGGCCTCCATGAAAAAGGCTGTAACCGGCAATAATTATCTAAAGGCCATTGAAAAAGCGCCCGATGAACTCAATGACATTAAATCGTCTTTTAACGCCCTTATGCACAAGTTCGAAGAAACCACGCAGGAACTTCAAAGACGATTTTATGAATTAGTAGCTTTAAAAGAACTGAATGATCTGTCCATCAAATTAATGGATATCGAAGAACTTTTAAAGACCCTTTTGGAAAAATCCATGACCGTTACACGCTCCAAAGTAGGTGCAATTTTAATGGTCCAACCCAACCAAAAGCGCTTTCGAGTGCTGGCTTACAAGGGCCATCATAGTCAACTGCCGAAACACATCACGATTAATATTGACGATTCCCTTTCGCGCCATGTGGTCTATGAAAGAAAACCACTTCTAATCAGCGATGTGAGTACCGATCCACGGGCAAGGGATCTGAAATATCCTCAGTTCGAGTCCCAATCATTGTTAAGCATGCCGATATTCATTCGCAATCGACTTCTGGCGGTGCTGAACCTCTCGCATAAAAATTCCGACCGACCATTTGATTCCATGGATATTGAAATTCTTTCGATTATGGTCGGAGAAATTGGTCAGGCCGTTGAAAATGCCTATCTGCATTCCAAGGTCCGCAAACAGTTGCTGCGCCTGCAAGATCATATGGCTAAATTGACAATGACAAATGAACAACTTCAAGATGAAATTGTTGAGCGTAAACGTGCGGAAGCCCGATTAAAACGGACCAGAAATGAATTGGAAAAAAGAGCGGGCGAACTAGCGACTATTAACAACAAGCTTCATAACGAAAGTGAACAACGCCAACGCACGGTAAAAGTCTTGCGTAATACGCGGGATTTGCTGAACAGCAAAATAACGCAATTGGCGACTTCCAACCAGCAATTAAAAAAAGAAAATGTCACGCGCCTGCGAATTGAATCGGAGTTGCAACAGGCCAGAGATGAATTGGCCCTGCAAACGGTCCAACTAGTAGATACGGGTAGTCAACTGAGTCTTGAAAACCAAGAGCGCCGGCTGACGGAAGAGGCCTTGCAGAAGAGCAAGGAAAAACTTGAAATGAAAATTGCCGAAATGGCTGACACGAACCAAGAACTCCAAAATGAAATCGCCAAGCATAAACAGGCCCAAAAAGCATTGCAAAAATCCCTTGATGAACTGGAATCCCAAATCGAACAACGCATACAGGACCTCACCAAATCCAACAAAAAATTGCAGCAGGAAAAGAAAACACTCCAAGAGGCTGCATCTGGGCGTAAAATGGATGAACTGAAATTTAGGAGTCTATTTGATCTATCACCCCAAGCAGTAGCGTTAATGGATCCGGAAACAACCCGAATTATTGATGCCAATGACAATTTTTGTAAAATTTTCGATTATGATCGTGATAAATTTTTACGAAACAAACCCGCAAATGTTGGTTTTTTTACCGAATCAGATCGGCAACGCTTCATGGCGGAACTCAAAGCTTCAACG
>JAAUYK010048467.1_pt1 | contig 17422 bp, 16 predicted proteins | sample 7278021 | NCBI WGS metagenome assembly JAAUYK01 (sample SAMN14350223, study PRJNA611818) | marine sediment metagenome | isolation source: surface marine sediment (1.8m) | place: French Polynesia: Moorea | collected 2018-08
AAGCCGGATGCGTCCTTGGTCCTTTCAGAGAATGTTATTTGTGGATGGCACCACCAATGCCCTGAGCGGATTTTCAGGATGATTCAAATTTTTTCCTTCAATCATGGACTGTTTAACTATCTCAAATTTATAGAGATTTGTCAATGCGTAAAACGGATAGATTTCACGGGCGTAACTAGCAAATAAAAAAGTACGGCGCCGGTCAAACCAGATGACAAAGCCAACAGGAAACAAAACAGCGAGATGAAAATCAGGGGTCTGGAAAAATCTATTTGCTAAATAACGGTTCAAACAAGGATTTAATTTTCCCAATGCACAAGTTTTTCCCAACTCAGAAATTAATAGCGATACTAATGGATTGATGATGACAATCAATGACTGACTCTATAACAACCGATGACTGTTAGATGCATTCAGCAGCGGTAGAAAAAGTTATAATTTCATGGACGTCCCTACTGTGCTTCTCAATATAATTGTAAATCAATCATTGACAATTTTACGGACAAATTGTAGTTTATCCAGCGTATCAATTGACAGGGGGAAATCTTGCAACGTTTTTTCATTATGATCAGCCAAGCGGAGACACTATGCAACTAACCCAAAGTGAAATGATCCAGATTTTAAGAAAACGGACCGGCATGAATCAGGCCGAGCTGGGTTCCCTGGCCTTTAACACATCCATGGATTCGGGCCGGACGAAAATTAAAAACATCGAGCTGGGAAAACAGCGCGTTACCGAAGATGATCTCAAGCGCATCGCGCAATGTCTGGAAGTCCCCGTGCAGCAGCTCCAGCCCTTTCCCGGCAGTGACAAAATAGCCACAGGGCCTTACAAAGAGGGCATCCTGTTGTCTCAAAAGGTTGTTGACATGTTTCCGGAATTGCAGGAATATCTGGAAATGCTTGAAAAAGCATCGGTGATCGACGATTTCGACTTGATCGAATATCTGTCCAAAAAAATTGCCGGCATCTGGCAGGATGGTCCCAAAACAGCATCGCCATCATCAAAAACAACCATTACAACCACCTAAAATGAGGTCTGATCATGACAGAACCAGTTGAAACGGTTGCCCGCAAACGTGATTGTTATCTTCAAATTATGCAAAAAGCCCAACGACTGAATGATCAGAAACTTATTAGGCTTATTCTAAAGAAAATGGCCCGCTTGGGTCTGAACCACACGGTTCAAACCGCCAGCGGCTGCACCATCATTCCATTTCCCAGCGCTCATTACGCCGCCAAGCCGCCGGAATGCGAGCCCGCTTCCTGGTGGACGCTTGTCAAACTCACTTTGGCCATACCGGGTAGCGTTATCGCTTTGTTTCTGGTGGCCCACTTCAGGGGCATCATGCCTTAATTCGATTATGCGGCCCCCCACTTTGCGGTTTCAGATTTTTATTTGATCACCGCCATATGATCTAATTCCAGCGCCAAAGACAGCAAGCCATATCTTTTAACATCACAAGCGTCTTATAAAATGGACAAATATACTTGACATGGGTATAATTGTATATTACAAACTATTCCATCAGACCAAAGCTTTGCCGCCGGATGTTTACCAGAAATGATGTGAGGAGGGTCTTAATGCGGTTAAATACTGTAATCAGCTATCTCAAAGATTATTATCGAGTGATCTTATTTTATATGGTATTTGCGGTGGCGCAATTTTTGTTTTTCTGGTCAATATGCCATTTAATGCCCGGCGAGCGGCTTTACCAGCGAAAAGCGCGCATGAAAGCCGGCAAAGCCCCCATGGCGGCCATTTTTGACCCCATCAAAAAATCCCAGGTTCCGGATTGGAAAAGATAAATTGAATCCATAAACCCAATCCAGCACTATTTTGGGTGACCTGCTGCTGTGTTATCTGCCTTTCCCATCTCTTAGGACATATGTGATCTATTCTATTCATCCGATCCTGCGCTCCGATGATAACAACTCAAGCCCCTCTTGTTAGCGTTTCAATCTTTTGCTATCAATTTCGATATCACCTTATCACTAACGGGAGAGACCCTATGACCCATTCATATGTTCACGGATACGACCCAAAAGAAAACCGGCGTCTGCAGGATCAGGCCAACACCTTAGTCGAGCTCCTGCATTCCGACACGTCTTATTCGGCCGGCAGCCGGGTGCTGGAAGCCGGTTGCGGCGTGGGGGCGCAAACCATCACTTTGGCGCGCAACAGCCCGGATGCAGCTTTCATTTCCATCGACATATCCGCAGATTCCATTCGCCAAGCCCAAAAAGCGGCAGATAATGCAGGTTTTGCCAATGTAGAATTCCAGCAGGCGGACATTTTCAATTTGACCTTTGAACCCGCATCTTTTGATCACATCTTTGTGTGCCATGTTTTAGAGCATCTTGCGGAGCCGACCACAGCTTTGAACCTTCTCAGAAATCTGATCAAGACCGATGGTACGATTACCGTTATTGAGGGCGATCACGGCTCTGCCTATTTTTACCCGGATAGTGAAGCCGCCCACATCGCCATCCAGTGCCAGGTCGAGCTGCAAAAACAGGCCGGCGGTAATGCGCTGATCGGAAGAGCGCTTTACCCGTTGCTGCTGGACGCAGGATTTAAGGACATTTATGTTTCTCCGCGCATGGTTTATGCTGATTCCAGCAAGCCGGAGCTGGTTGACGGTTTCACCAAAAATACATTTACCGCCATGATCGAAGGCATTCGCAGCGATGCGCTAAAAGCCGGTATCGTCGATGAGGACATTTTTGATAAAGGCATCCGGGATCTGTACCGCACCGCAGAAGCCGATGGTGTTTTTTGCTACACGTTTTTTAAAGCGGTTGCTGTCAATAAATGAAATGCCCACCAATCATGCAGGCGACTTGGAAGAGATTTTTAGATTGTTGAGCTAAAAGCCACAGGGTAAAAAATTAAAAGATGTCAGAGAATTTAAGGCCGCTGCGGCAGATTTTCTCGATGGCATTAAAATCATCCACCTTCATGAGTCTTTATGTTAATGCTGATCTCGTTCATTTGGCCCCTTTCCGTTTAGAGTCGCGGGTTGCGCATGGTCGAGGTGTACCAAATGTTGCAACCCCAAATCACTATTGGCAGATGAATTCTTCAGCCATTAGTCCTCAATATTGATATCAATAAAAAGTGTGTCTACACGGGACAGACCGGGCCTGGATGACCTTCTGCTGACCGGTTTTTCTATGATAATTTGGTAGTGATAACAGAAATGCCCTTATTGACAATTAATCAGGGATTAGAATATCATTTTACATAGGGTGTGATCGCCTGAAGTTCAAACTGATTTCTACGATTCGTGCTGCTTACCCATCTCGCTGCCACCCAAATACACCATCTGGGCGACCAATCAGCGCCCTAACTGACTGAGCCTTCAAAAACCAATTCTTAATCTTATTCACCGTTCAAAACAGATCGTAGTGTCAATGCTCATATTTTCCAGAAAGGAGATGAGTCATAAGGGACAGGTTGACTGATGAGGGGGGGTGGATTCCTGAAATGAACCCAAAAGGACATGGAGGCCAAGATGATGAAAAAATAGATCGGATTTTCATTGATGCTCGCCATGATATTTAGCATGACGGCTTATCCCGCTGCTGCCGAAACGGATGAGTCTCCAATTACTATATCCTGGATCAACACGCGCTGGGATTATCGAGATTATGGAAACTTTGGAATGCAAAATTGGACCGGCGGTTCACAACTGCGCAACGGCACCATGTTTCTGTTTGAATGTATACTTGACCTGGGGGGACTGGACCTGATCGAAGATAAAATCCGGGTTGTGGCCGTCAACACGGTGTCGAAAAAACGGTATAAATTGCACTATGAACCTTTTTACTGGCGGCCTGCCAGTGGTGTGCTGGAATACTGGGCACTGGCGGTGCAACCAAACGAATCGATGTTTGAAGGTGAATGGAAATTTATCGTACACGGCAAGGATTCAGACGGCAACAGGCACCGCCAGGTGGATGTTGCCCCTGCCCCTCAAGAAGTTTTTCCAGCAGACATTGGCCATGTAACCGTCAAAAGATCCGGCGGAGCTTACGAGGTTTGCTGGAGCGGCATCGGGGCCCCAAACACTGTTGATCTCAACTACCGCGTGCTGGTGATCGAAACCGCCACTTCAGATATTGCAGCGGTTCTGGTGGGTAAATGGCAGGATGGCAATGGCGCCGGAACTTATGATTTGTTTTCCAACAAGGTCACCTTTACGATTCCACCCCAATATGCGGGCGACGCGTATGCCATACGGCTGGCCAATATACTTCAGGGGAACAAAGCCCTTTATTATCTGATACTGCCAAATAACTGATTGAAAAATGATCTCAGGCTATACCAACATGCCAAAGGCAGGGTTTATGAAAACCCTGCCTTTTTTGACTTCCAAAACATCCAAGGCGGGACGCGGGCCACCTGAAACCTGAAGCTGAATGCCGTTACAACCAGAGTTACGAATGCATTAATTGAGCTTCAGCTCCGTTTCCTGATAAAACAATCTTCCGCTCATATCTTTCATCTTTTCTGTGACAATCACTTTATCTGCCACTACTTGCGCCACGCGACCTCCGTGCAGCCCGATACGGGTGCCGGTTCCAATCACGTAGCCCCTGCCCGAGGCTTCCTTGACCAAAGCCCTATTACCGCTGGCCGCAAGAACAATCCCGGTTAGCTTCAGCTGGCTTATATCGATTTTTTCCAGCGGCGTGGTGCCGTTGTGGTTGGTTTCTGCGTAGGTTGCCGTTTGCCCCTGGGCTTTTGGTCTTTCTTTAAACAAAGGCGCAAACGGGTCAATTTTGTCTATTGGGTCATACACCGGAGTAGGGTTGCGGGCATATGCTGTATCTGTTTCAGTATTCCTTTCATCATCAGCATCACTTTTGAAAGCGGTTATATCCGGTTTTGGCTCGGGAATGGCGGCGTTTTGATTTTGTGCGGTTGAGGTGATGATCTTTTTTCGAATTACCATGGGCTTGTCGTATGTGCGGGACTCACAGACCGGATTTAACGCTATTGAAAAGATGCTCACCAGAAAGGCGACCCAGCTGATTTTAGCAATGGGCTGTTTCATAAATGACCTCCTCGATTTGGGTTCGAGGAGATAGTCGCAAAGGGGGCAGGAAAAGTGACATTTTTTCAGACCGCATCTGAATAAATTTTTGATGCAATCGGTGGGTCTATTGAGGCTTGTTCAGTTTAATGACCCTTTTCTGAATAACGATTCTACCATATACGTCTTCAATTTCTTCTGTGATGATAATTCGGTCTTTTAATATCTGGCTGACTTTTCCGGCGCTTGTGCCGATATAAGTGCCTTCCCGGATAACATGTCCTTTGCCGGTCGCGTCTTCAACTATGGCTTTGTTGCCATTATCCGAAAGCATCACTCCCACCAGCTTTAACTGGCTCGGATCCAGCGTTTCAAGCGGGGTGCGGGGTCGGGCTTTATTTTTGACAGCCTGTCGGGATTTGTTTCCGATTGCTGGCTCAAAAGGATCCACCGCCCAGCCCTCATGCATCGAAAACGAATTAACCATGGAAGGACTATCCTGTGTGCTGGTGACGGATAATTGGGCTTGTTTTTTTCTGGCATTAGCAGCAGGGGCTGTTTTGTTTGAGATAGGCTGCGACCATTCTGTGGTTTGTGTCGGTCTATGGGTGAAATGGATATTGTTCAATATGTCCAGTCTGGAAATGATGAGCATAAAGCACACCACTGCCACCGGCGCTGCAATGATTTTAAGCGTCATAAAAGTGCTGCCCGCTATTTTATCGATCAAAGAGACTTTTTGCGGCTGATTGATGGTATCCGACAGGGCGGGTAAAACCTTTGGTGGTTGTTTGGCCTGCTCTCGGGACTCGATTTCGGATGTGCGGGTATCGAGAATCAGATCCATGCAGGTCAGGCAGTGCTCGAGGTGTTCCTCCATTGTTTGTTGCGCATCCGGTGCCAGTTCTTCAAATGCATAGGCGATCGCCTGCTCGGAGAACGGACACTCCTCAAGGGCCTTTTGGGAGTCGCCAGCATACCCGTTCCGTAAAGAGTCCATTAACTGCTCTGTTTTTTCAGTCTTGTCCAAATGTTTTTCGATCATCTGTCATCCTGTTCCATTGATATCGCAAGATACCAACGCTTTCATCTGTTATAGTCGCCCATATGAGATCATGGGTGACATTATCTTTCATCGATTAAACAACTCTCGATAATCCAGCCCATCGGTATCCAGACATCTGGTTAATACATTTTTGAATTTGGCCATCGAGCCGGTCTCTTTACGGGTAAATTGTTTTTTAATGGCCTCTACCCTGCGTTTTAATTCCTGCGGGTCCGAGCTGTCGCCATTTAGTTCCCTATTGGCCATCTGTTCGTAAGTCAGGCCCTCAAGGTTCATCCGGATCAGATTGGCATCTCTGGGAAATAGGTCGGATAGCTGCACCAGGGCTTTTTGAATCAGTTTGCGCTGCTCCTTGCCGATAATTTCCGTTTCCGGGTTATGTTGGCTGTCGCATTGAAAGCCTGCTGGGTTAACATCGGTAAGCGCAGCTTCGTTGTGCTGCCGCGCGAATTTTCGATTGGCGTCGATGATGCGCCTGTTCAGAATGATCGTCAAATAGGTCTGCAGGGAGGCGCGGCCATTGTATCTGCAGATGGCTTTGCCGCTCAACAGCTCCAGCCAGAACGTTGAAAGTACGCTTTCAATCGCGTGCGGATCCTTGTCGAATAGCCGGCGGTTGGCAAAGGCTGCAAAAAAATGGGCGTAGCGGTTATACAGCTCTATGATCGCACTGCGATAGCCGGAACGCAGATCTTGGCAGATTTTACGTCCCAGATCATAATCCATATGTTTTCGATGATTTTTCATATACGGCTCTGTGCTAGCACCTTCTGCCGGATCTGGACAGCCATGAGAGCAACGGCACAACCCGGCTTATGTACAATTATATCGGCCGATTAAAAGTCTAACTTGAGTGGTGAGAAGGCATGTTGCGCTTTACGGTGACCTTTCGAAAACCTATCGACGACAAGAACATGACGGGGGTAGTGCAGAAGGGCGTCAATATTGAAATTAGCTCGACCCGGCTTTTGTTCTAAACAGCTGAAAAAACTAAAGTAAATAAATTTTTAAGCCGATAATGCAGATTAGAGGCGGCCATCCGTCTAACCTATTTTCAGCCAGGGAGACCAGCGTGCCGGTATATCAATTTATATGCAAAAAGCATGGCTTCTTTGAAAAAATAACGATCAAAGCCGAATGGGATCGCATCCGTTGCCCTAAGTGCGGTGCAAAATCCAAAGTGGATCAAAAATGCAAGTCCGACCACAAAACTGTCTTTAAATATTTCTATTGACTCACTACATTCATTGATCTGTTATTGAATTGCTCCAATTAAAAGCCAGATGATATGTTCAACAGAGACATTTAGCTTAATTCTGATATAAGGAAGGTAAAAATTTTATGGACTTCCCTACTATTATGATAAAACGGATGCCATTTTTTGTGCTGGCCGTGTTTCTTGCTGCGGCGGTGCTGTTTGCCTGTTCGAATAACCCGGAAGCCGAATCTGAACCGCAAAAAGGCGTGATTGAGGAAATGACCGATAACGCCGCTAAGGAAGTGGTCAACCGGATTCGAACGCCGCTTAACAAAGCACGTTCTGCCGCAGATCAAGAAGAAGAACGACTGGATGATATGGAAAAATCCCTAAAAGAATAGGGCTGTACCATTAACTGTCCACCGTTAACATTCAATCGCGCACGCTTGCCTCTGTGACACCCTGTCCCTTGAAAGATGCCCCTGGCTTTGATATCCATTTTATGGATGAGCCCCTGGCTGACGAAAAATCGTTTGAAAGAAGGCGTTGCATACCTGGCTGAGCGCGATGATGACCTCGCGCGCCTTTTCGAGGAAAACGGCGTGCCGCCTCTTTGGGCAAGAAAACCTTGTTTTTCAACTCTGATTCACATTATTTTAGAACAACAGGTGTCGCTTGCTTCTGCCATGGCCATGTACCGTCGTCTCAAAGATAAGCTGGTGCTGTTTACGCCAAAACATTTTTTGGAAGTGGGCCCATCATATCTGAGATCGCTGGGAATCACGCGGCAGAAAGCGGTCTATTGTATGAATGTGGCTGAGGCCATTCTTGAAGGCCATCTCGATCTAAAGGCCCTGTCCAGAATGGATGACCCGGCTGCCGTGAACGCGCTCACACAAATCAAAGGCATTGGTCCCTGGACCGCGGATATTTATCTTTTGATGGCCCTGCGCAGGCCAGATGTATGGCCCTCAGGGGACATTGCACTGCTCAACACAGTGCGCAAGGTGAAGGGACTTAAGCGGAATCCGCCGCCATCTACTTTGGCCGCAATTGCTGAGGACTGGCGACCTTTCCGGTCAGTTGCGGCCAGGATGCTGTGGCATCACTATTTGTCCGGCAAGGATCGGAACTCAGCGGCAGCGCGCTGACAGCAACATGGGCGGGCGCCAGCATCGGGCCGGCTCTCAATCTTAACCTCAACCGGGAATGTGTGGTTAACGTGGTATGTCTATATTATTTCAATACGCGTTAAACATATCTTTGCTGCTTGCACTTTTAACCGGATGCTCAACCACCGTGGATCGCAAAGAACCGGAATCGAAAGGTCCTTTGCAGGAGTGCATCGCGTATGCCCAAGAAGGGCAATATGATCAATCGATTGTCTTTTGTGACAGGGTCATAGTGAATCATCCGGAGTTTGCCGAGGCTTACCTTCACAGAGGCAATGCCCATAGAAACCTTGGCCGGTATGAAAAAGCGATCTCGGATTACGATACGGCCATCGCGCTAGATCCTGATAATGAAGAGTTTTACAATCATCGTGCGATTGCTTACCGGAAATTAGGACAGGCCGATAAGGCGATCGCGGACTGCAATAAGGCTCTGGAATTAAACCCGAGATCTGTCGAGGCCTACATTAACCGGGGCAATGCCTACATTAGAAAGCGCCAGTATGATCAGGTCATATCCGATTTCAATAAAGCCATTGAGCTAGACCCCTTGTCTGCGGATGCCTATTTCAACCGTGGGCTTATTTTTGCTTCAGCCAAAAAGCAATATGACGAAGCCATTGCGGATATCAGCAAGGCCATACAGATAAACCCTGAGTTTGCCAGAGCTTATTACAGCCGGGGACTTGTCTATGATGCCAAGGGCAATTACCAGAGGGCCGTGATTGATTATAACCGCGCCATCGAGATCGATCCGGGTTTTGCCAAAGCTTACGCCAAGCGCGGCATTTTCTATGGCCGCATGGGTCAGAACAGACGGTTTTGCGCGGATTTGTTAAAAGCCTGTGAATTGGGTTCTTGCAAATATTTAGAAGTAGCCAGAAACGTCGGCGCCTGCCCTTCAATACCCTGAACTTCAAATCACTTCCTGTTGAATATCTATCAAAAATAAAGCTAATCGGCTCAATCGCCAATCTTTGTGGCGAATGTATTCGCCTCTGGCACGTTCTGATGAGACGGCTGCATACCTATACGCTATAGTCGATTTGAATTGTGTAGCGTGGGTCTGCGTGTACTTCCCAATATTGTTTTTGCAATTTTTGTGTCGCCGGGCCGGGTGCACCTTTACCGATCGCCTGCCCGTTGATTTTTGTAATCGGTATGATACCGCCGGCGGTCGTTGTGATAAATACTTCATCAGCCGCAAGTGCCTCATCAGCAGGAAGATTGCGCTGCACGACTTCATAGCCGCAATCAGGCGCTATCTCAATTGTGGTTCTGCGCGTCATGCCCTCCAGCACACCTGCCCCCGGTGTTGTCAGTGTGCTGCCGTTTACCGCAAAAATGTTGAAACCTGGACCCTCGACCAAATTCCCCTGTGAATCGACAACAACTGCAGTTTCGCCGCCACGTTCGTAAGCTTCGAATAGACCCATAACCATGTCGAGCCAGTGATAGTTTTTCACGGTGGGGTCGACTGATTCCGGGGGTATACGCTGCCAGCGACTGATAATGAGGTGTAGTCCTTTTATTTGCTTTTCTGGGGTTGCAATCCAGATAAAGGGGATGGCAAAAGCAAAGAATTGGTTCTTACAGGTCCGTGGGTCGCGTGAGCCTGGTTTGGGCTGTCCCCTGGTACAAATCATTTCGACATAGGCATCCCGCAATCCGCTTGCTCTGACGCAGTCCATTAAAATATCGCGCAAATCGCTGCGGCTGTGTGGAATTGATAATTGCAGTTTTTCCATACTGGCAAAGAAACGTTCAATATGATCCTCAAGCCGAAAAAACTTTCCCGCCAACACACCGGCGACATCGTATGTCGCATCCGAATGCAGGAAACCCCAGTCAAGCAACGAGATCTTAGCTTCCTCTACAGGCACGATGTGTCCATCAACATAAGCCACACCTTTTGATAAGTCAGCCATCCTTATTATCCTTTCATGTTTTTTAATTACTAATCAGATTTTTATTACCGCAAATATGAAAATATCACAAATATCTTACGGACACGAAAATTCATCCTTTTATTTTGAGGAATGGTGATCCTCTTATTTGCTCTGAACCCCTGAAATTTGAACCCTGCCTGCCCTCCGGAGCGTTAGCGGAGGCGGGAACCTTTTAACCCTATTTCAATCCATTGACACAGCCCCCCGGGCTTTGATAAATACGAGCCGCTTGCAATTAAATCCGTTTTCACACAGAAAAGGATATTGTTCTCCGGTGTCAGATAAACCTACCATCTCGCTTCCTGTAAGCAATTCGCTGAAGGGGATCGGTTTGATCATCTTTATGACGATCTGCTTTTCTTCTTTAGATGCCTCGGCCAAATACCTGAGCAATGCACTTCCTTTGTTCGTGCTATTATGGGGCCGTTATGCCTTCAATTTTTTCTTTGTAGCACTTTTCTTTTTCAGTGGCGCACCTGCTGATATCATTCACACAAAAAATATAAAATTGCAGCTTCTGCGTTCAATTTTTCTGGTGGCTGCGACACTCACATTCTGGTTGGCATTGATGTTTTTGCCGTTGGCAGATTGTGTGGTCATTCTTTTTGTATCACCCTTATTGGTAACAATCCTTGCGGCCCCGCTTTTAGGCGAAATTGTCGACAAACACCGCTGGATCGCTGTAATAATAGGCTTTATCGGTGTGACGGTCGTCATGCGGCCCGGATTTACCATTTTTAATTGGGTATCCATACTACCCCTCATCACTGCTCTTTTATATGCTGGGGTTCAAATCTCAACGCGAATTCTCGGCCGGACAGACGCTGCGCTAACGACTTTGCTATATTCCAGTGCTTGCGGAGCTATCATTTGCACGATTGGCGTATTGTTTTTTTGGGTCACGCCTTCTCTGCCACAATGGTTTCTTTTAGGCTGGCTGGGATTTTTAGGAGCGGTGGGTCATTATTTAATGATTAAGGCCTATGGACTGGCACCGGCATCATTGCTGGCGCCATTTGATTACACTACCCTGATTTGGGCGACGCTGCTGGGCTTTTTCCTGTTCGGAGACTTGCCGGATACGATGACCGTCTTGGGGGCCTTGATTATCATATCCAGCGGGCTTTACTTGATCAGGCGTGAAAGTCGTGCTAACGTTGGTTAATGATTGCCGGCCAGCATTTCCTTCCTAAACGCTTTCTTTTATTTGCGATCCGGATACCAATGTCTTCAGAACATCCTCTTTACCGATAATTCCGACAACTTTATCACCTTCCACTACAGGCAGTGTGTGATATTTTTGATCGACCATCAATTTGGCGACATCCTCGATATCGGTTTCCGGGTTGACGGTCACAGGATCGGGTGTCATGGCTTGTTTCACTTCTAAGGCTGCAATTTTCTCCACCTCTTTGTCAATCCGCTTTATGGATGTCAACGGAATAAAACTCTCCAGCAGAGTGAACACGGATGGAATGGGAAAACTTTTTTGCTGGGCGACCAGATCACTCTGGCACAGAATGCCGACCAGTCTGCCGAAGGCATCCATTACTGGAAGCCCATTGATTCGCTTTTCCAAGAGAATTTTAGCGGCAGTCGCAATCTCAGTATCAGGGGAAACGGTTATGATCTCACTTGTCATAATATCTTTTGCTTTAAGCATGGTAATATTTTACCCCTTTCAGTGATTTTCAGTTTCAATGATGAATCTACAGGGCAATCAAATCATGCCTTCAGAGCTGAGCGGAAACGTAAAAAGGTATTTTTGATGACTTTCCGCCGCTCTTTTCGAAAAACGGGTTTATATTGAATCCTGCCGGCGCCTTTGTTAAGGTTCTAAGAAAATACATAAAAGACCGATGATTGCCGCAACAAGCGTTCGTGTTTCCTGTTAACTCGCAGCCAAGGAATCAATATATGGAATATCTCAATATAGGCATCATATTGCTGGTCGGCATTTTCCTCGGATTTGCGATCAAATGGCTCATTTCAAAAGCCCCGCATCAGCAACCTGATTTTTCGCTTCCACCGAAGATGAAGCCATCATCAGGGAGCACGACGCGGCTTTATGATCTTGCACAGCGCATGATGGGCTTTTTTGAACAGGCGGCCCATCCCAAAGATCTTCTGGAAAATACCATCTTTCAGCAGGGTGTGCAAATCCTCTCTACCGGGCAGTATTCAGACGAGCAGCTCATTGAATACTATGCCGGACACAACGTGCCCATCGGTTGCATGGCGTTGGAAGCGCTGAGCCAGCGCACCTTATCCCAATCCACTATCGATCAAATAATATCGCATATCGGAAGTCGCTATGGCTGGACACTTTTTTTTGCTTTTCGATTGCTGGGTATAGACGACACAAAGCCAGTCGTCGGTCCCGCATTGCTCAAAGCACCGGAATGGTGGAAGGAAGATCAGCTGATCCTTCAAATTCTTAAGGATTTTATCAACCAGCGCCTTGATATCGATGAACGCCTGACTTTTGGCACCCTTTTGAAAGATACCGATTCCCAGCAGTTGAATGAGGCTTCCGACCTGATTGTGGCACTCAACCATCCCGGGCTTGAACCGCTCAAAGAAGAAATTCAGCAAGCTTCCGATACTCAGTTGGATCGTGAATACCTCAAGACAGTGGGCCGCTTATGGGAGCCTTTGGAGGCGGATCCTTGTGTTCATTTGAGCGATGAAATGCAATCCATTCTCAACCGGATGGAGCAATCCGTTACTGGTGACCCTTGCCGCTCGGTTATTTTAACCGGAGATGCCGGGGTCGGTAAAACAACCCACATTCGTGCGCTGGCGCAGCAGCTGGCCGGCAAAGGGATATTGTTTTTTGAAGCCTCGGCGGCAGATATCATCGCCGGCCAATCCTACCTGGGCGAGCTGGAAAAACGTCTGCTAGAAGTCATCAAGAACCTGGGTCGCAGGCGTGGAGTGATCTGGTTCGTTCCCGGGTTCCATGAGCTAATGTATACGGGCCGCCATCGCTACAATCCGGCTGGTATTTTAGATATGCTCATGCCCTATATCGACAGCGGAGCAATAACCATTGTTGGCGAGGTCCGTCCAGCAGCCCTTGAGCAGATCACCCGAGAAAATCCGCGTATCAAAACCACTTTTGACATTATTCATATAGAAGCACTGGATGATGGTCTGACATTGGAGCTGGCCAAAAAATGGGCAGGGCTTCAGACCATCCAGGATGGCCAAGCACCTCTGATTGAACGCGAAGCATTGTTGGAAGCCCAGCAGATGGTCAAACAATTTTTGGGTGATAGTGCTGCGCCGGGTAATCTGCTCGATTTTTTAAAGATCACGAGCCAGGGTTTGCTAACTGATGGAGAACCCGTGCGGGCTTTGAGTATCGATGATTTGTACCGTACCCTGTCTCATATTACCGGCCTGCCGCGGACCATTCTCGATGAGCGCGAAGGTTTGGATATCAGCGAGCTACGCGCGCTTTTCCAGCAACACGTGCTGGGGCAGGCCGAGGCTGTGGACTGTCTTGTGGAGCGCATCGCTATGATCAAAGCCGGCCTGACCGATCCGATGCGTCCTCTGGGGGTGTTCTTGTTTGCCGGCCCCACCGGGACAGGGAAAACCGAGATTGCCAAAGCATTGGCCCAGTTTCTCTTCGGCTCTCCGGAGCGTATGATTCGACTGGACATGAGCGAATTCAAAATCGCCGAATCGGAGGACCGTATTCTGGGGAGTGCTGCAAAAGACGGTTTTTCCTGCGCCGGCGCACTGGTCAATGAAATCCGTAAGCAGCCCTTCTCTGTTGTGTTGCTGGACGAATTTGAAAAAGCCCACCCCAACATCTGGGACCTTTTTCTGCAGGTGTTTGATGATGGTCGGCTCACCGATCGACAGGGAAACACCGCTAATTTTCGCTATGCCATTATCATTCTGACCTCCAACCTGGGGGCTACCATCAAGCCCGGTGACGGCATTGGGTTCAATCCCGATGCCAGCTCCTTTTCCATGCATCAGGTACAAAAAGCGATTGGCAGCACTTTCCGGCGCGAGTTTGTCAACCGACTGGACCGTGTCGTGGTATTTCACCCTCTTAGCCGTTCGGTCATGCATGAGATTCTTTTTAAAGAACTTGACATGGCACTGGAACGCCGCGGTCTTCGCAATCGTGAATGGGCAGTGGAGTGGGAAGAATCGGCTATTAATTTCCTTTTGGAGAAAGGCTTTACCAGAGATCTGGGCGCTAGGCCTCTCAAGCGTGCCATCGAACAATATCTTCTGGCGCCGCTATCCATGACCATCGTCAATCACCAGCATCCTGAAGGCGATCAATTTTTGTTCGTCCGATCGGACAACAACAGCATCGAGGTGGAATTTATTGATCCGGATGCTCCGCTGAGCGTTCCCGCCGATAGCGAGCCCCTGCAGCCGACCGAGGAAGTATCCTTTCTGACACCCGGTGTGAAAAAGATGATCCTGGCATCCGAGGGGCTGAAAACCGAAGCCGATCATTTGGCTGACATTTATTCACATATCAGCCGGTCGGTTGCTTCATCCGACTGGCAGGCTCAAAAAAGTGATGCTTTGCAGCAAATTGCCGGTCCTGAATTCTGGCAGAAACCGGACTGCTATGCTGTGCTTGGCCGGGTTGAGTTCATGGATCGCATTGAAGCTGCACTCAAAACCGCTGGGTCTTTGTTAAGACGACTCAAAGGCCCGGATGATAGAACCAAGCGAATTTACTCCAGGAAAATCATTACGCGTTTAGCAGAACAGCTTTATCTTTTAGACGAAGCCAACCAGAGCCTCAATCAGAATCTTCCGCAGGATGCCTACCTTATGCTCGAATCAGGTCCAGCTCCTTCATTCCCGGAGCAGCCCGGCGCGTCCTTCATCAAACAGCTTCAGGAGATGTATCAGCGGTGGTGCCATAATCGACGAATGCGCCAGGACCTGCTTGAGAGCCTTGGAACTTCTGATTCGGCCGCAGATTCTATTATTTTAGCTATCAGCGGGCTCGGCGCCTATTCTATCCTCAAGCCAGAATCTGGTTTACACGTGCTGGAAATTCCAAAAAAAGGTACTTCTTACGACCGGATTAGCGTTCGGGTAAAAGTTGTAGGACAGCCCGAATCGCCGACAAGCGGCAAACAAGATCAGTTACGTCAGGCTAAATTCGGTTTGTCAGCTGAAAAAACCGCCAGAGCAATCGTTGTCAGACGCTACCGGCGCGAACCCTCACCACTCGTTCGCGATGCCGTGCGGAACTACCGCACCGGCCTCATCGATAGAGTACTGGGGGGCGATTTCGACCTGTTTGGTTAAAAGGTGACCATGCGGCATTCACTGCAGTCCCAATAGTGTTGCCCTTAAACCTGGTTCTTTTTAATTAACCATTTACCCAATCAATTAATTAGCGTCTTTTGGCTTAACAAAGGATTGAAGAACCGCGCGCTGCCAGATCTCGTTATAGCCGTCTGCTTCAACTGTGCCGCTGACACGCTGCTTCTGGGAAAAACTGATGCGCACAAAATCCCTGAATCGCTTTTCAACTTTTTTGCGCAGCGGCTCACACAACTGATCGTACATCAGGTCGTCGACGTCACTGAAGTCAAAAAATATGGCCAGGTTGTTGATGATGCTGTTGAGGGTATTTTGCGATACGTCCTGGGCCTCAACGACGCTCATCAACTGGTTGGCCACATCCACCAGCCCATAGCGGATGACCTTTGTAATATGATGAAGCTGCTCGGCTGTCCAGAATATGCGGTTGCGGTCCATGCTCAGCTCGCATTTATCCTGGCCCATCAGGTTAATACGGGTAACCACATACTGCCGGGCGCCTTCGGGGAGCAAGGCGGCGATCTGAGTGACAAAAATGCCGTCCTGGAACACCGATACCCCCCCGCTGGCGGTTTCCAGGGCATGGATATGGTCTCCTAAATTCTTTGCACCCAGACGAACATACCCCTCGGCGTCTTTAAATTTCAGAGGTGCCAGAAATACGGGACCAGCGCTTTTAGCGATTTTGTAAGCAAGCTGCTCCCGGCCGATGGTTATGGTTTTGCCCTGCTCATCTTTGAAACCGACCGGTATCTGCAAAAATCGAATATTGGTTTTAAGGTAGCCGGCAAATTCCAGGCTGCGGCAGTATTTAATTTTCGAGGCCTTCAGATGCAGGATCACTTCGGTGCCCACCGGTAGGTCTTCGTCTAAAATCCTGACATCAAAATAATCTCGCAGGCCGCTAATCGTAATCATCAGCCCGGCATGCCCTGCTTTGCGCGTTTTGATCTCAATTTTTTTTGCCACCAGAAAACTGGATAAAAATCCAATGCCAAACTGACTGATAAATCCAAAATCAATCCGGGTATCCTGATTGATATCTCTGATCTCGTTGGACTGGTAAAAAGAGATACCGATTGCCAGAAAATATTTTTCAATCCACTGACGCGTCATGCCGATCCCGTTGTCGCGCATTTTGATGACACTGATATCATCGCTGAATTCAATCGATATGGCCGGCGAATAGGCTGAATCGACCAGCTTGCGGTAGTTGCAGGCATCCACCGCGTTCTGAATCAGCTCGCGCAAAAAAACACGCTTGTCCGAATATAAGCGGTTGCCCATGAACAGCTGCAGGCCGGCAGAGGAATCGACATTAAACTTCAAGTCGATGGGCGTATACCCTTGGGGCTCGATTTCATAGATCACGTCGGAATACAAAAACCGCGGGCGCACCCTTTGGTTCATATTTTCAAGCAGTTGCTGCACCCAGCGTTCGTGGTGTTTGAGGGCCCGGTGTATCTCAGGATCGCTGCACTGGATTTTAAGGCGGATTGTGCCGTTTAAATATGGGTGGGAACCGATATCAGAGACGCTGAAATAGTCTTTTAGCTCACCAGGCTTAAAGCGATCTTGTGTCGGCAAGTGGCTGTAGATCTGCCATAGGGTTGTTGCTGTTGATAAATCCAGCTCCCGTCCTAGTTGAAGGCATGCGGCCAGCAGCGCTACAT
>JAAUYK010023586.1_pt1 | contig 17394 bp, 18 predicted proteins | sample 7278021 | NCBI WGS metagenome assembly JAAUYK01 (sample SAMN14350223, study PRJNA611818) | marine sediment metagenome | isolation source: surface marine sediment (1.8m) | place: French Polynesia: Moorea | collected 2018-08
CCATTCAATGGAATGGAGGAAGCTATATAGCTGGGCCTACTAGCTAAGGGAAATCATAAACAGGTAGCAAACATGAGCGAAGAAACGTCTTAATTATTTTGCATGGGGCCGAAATGATCCAATTAATAAGAGCGGCGCCGGCCAGCAGCCAGATATTTGGCTTAGATTGAACACGCACAAAAAAGAAGAGGAGCGCAGGTCCAACCATCAAGCATATTAGCGGCAATCTTTGCTTTTATAGATTGCTTTCTTTGCCGCGCGGCCGTTAAGAAAACGCGGACTTCCCTTATCATAGCCAAACGGATGGGCCCCATTGTACGTGCCTTATTAAGAGGAACATAGTGCGTGACCTGTAAACGAGTGTAAGAGGTGAAATCTGCTGACGGCCGGACAATATCTCAACATTAGATGTTTCCGGAAATTAACCGAGCAAGATAAAGAGTGTCGTCTCTCCTCCTCCTCCTCCACCACCGTCTCAATCTGCCTCCCCCTTTCAATCCTATCATTGCAATGTATCGTTATTAGGCTGCCGTATTTGACAGCAGCTGTGAAAAAAAACAGATCTCGGTATCTATAGCTCCATATCCAACTAGCTAGCCAAAACAGTTCCTAATACAAACGACCCAATTTACGGCCTCGCACTAATTAACTCCATATTATAAGGTTGGAGGGCCGGTTTTTTTTATTTTGGCGACTAACAGTCTGCCCTAGCTGTACGTATCCTTGCGCGCGATGATGGCTTTACGCAACATTCGCGTGCCACTGAACTAGACACTTGTTCACAGCTAGGTGCGTGAGTGAATAGGTCGGCTTATATTCCGCCGGCAATTTGGATAGCAGTGCAGCGCATTCAGCGAATTTATTCATGTTTGTCGGGTGCGCTGCTGGCTTGGTTTTTCACGGAAGCAGAGTGGAAAACGTTTGGGCGGGCGGATTAATGCTGTGCATCAATCCAGTCGGTTCTTTCGTCCAAAGGAAATCAATGTCAACAGCGACGGACACTGCAACGACTGCACACGCGCTCACGTCCTTTCCAATTTCCTGGCTGCTCCCAACTCCCTCATTCTTTTTTCTCCGATTTTCATCTGAAGGGCGCTCTCACTAGAATTTAAAGAGATTGTCCAGGCATCCTTTTTTCCCTTAAAAGTTGGGATCTTTGATACGCGTACCCTTTCCGCTCTCCCTCCAGCTTCTTCTTCCCGCCCATAGTATTTCCGAGCGATAAGAATCCCACGTCCGACCGTCGTTCCCTCTCCCTCCCTTTCTCCTCTGGCGGCGCCCGATCTGAAACTCTTATCTCGATTCTCCAGCTCGGCTCAATATCACATCACGTAGCTAGCAGTAGCTAGCCTCCCTAGCTTCGTCCCCAACGCGATGGTTGCCGCCACCAAAATGCCACCTCGATCCCTCCTCCCATCTGACTCAGTCAATGAACGAGCTTACTCCGAAAAAATATCATTGCAGAGATCGATATGGAGGGACTTCGCCGACCGTCCTACTCAGAGTCTTGGTCCGCGTCCGACGAAGAGGAGGAGGAGGAGGAAGAGGAGCCTCCGGCCGGAGCGTCCGATGAACGGCCTTACCAGTCAACGCCTCCGAGCGTCATTCCCGACATCGGCGACGGCGACGGTGACAAGGTGGATAACAGCTGCCTCGACCTGGCCGACGACGACGAGGACGCGGCGAGCAGCCTGGTGCAGGAGATCCGCGAGTCCATCCAGAACGGGCTGCTGCAAATGGAACTGCAGCGGAGACTCATCGGTGAGTCCCCGTTCGTCCGTCCGTCCGCCGGTGTAAAAGCGCGCGATCGACCGACCGTTCGAGCCAACCCGTTGGCGACACCCCGTCGGGGCCGTCGCCGGTGTCGCGCCGTGGCGACACCAACGCGACGCTCGTTCGATCGCACGCTGACCGAGCTCAAAAGCTCGTCTCACCTGCCCATTTTCACTCAGTCTATCGCGGTCGATCTTAGATCAGAGATCATCTACCGTAGCTCGGTTAGCTCTTGGTCGTTTTTTCCACTGAGCCAAGCATACGTATACTTCGTACGTACCCGATCGAGAATGGCTTATTCAACCTTCTCCGACGCCGCCGCCGCCTCTTCCTGGCGTGACCTCCAGCAATCCTATAACCCGTACGGCAGCTACAACTCCGGCTCCAGCTCGCAGGATTCGGCCGCCGCCACCTATTCCCACTTTTACCCCTATCACCACCTCCAATCTCAGCATCATCTACACCAGCAGCAGCAGCAGCAGAATGTGACGACGACGGCGACGACGACGGCCGCGATGGCAGCGGCAGCGGCGGCGGCTTCCAATTTCCAATTGCACCAGCACCAACAACATTTCCAACAGCAGCAGCAGCAGTCACAGTATCAGCCGCTGACTCCTCCGCCCTCAAATAATGATCAGTGTCAAGATATCAAGTTTGATTACGGCGGCGTCAACTCGTTCTATTCCGATGCCGGTACGTAAGAGTTTTGGTTGTTGGAAGGAAAGAGAGAGGGCTAGAGAGAGGCAGTTAGGCGGGTCCGACCCGACCGAGAGGCTTTAAACGACAAAAGTTCCATGTCTGCCGCCAAAGACACCTAGCTATATACATAGCTCGTTACGCGTGCATGTGTGCGGTGGAAAACGAGCTCCGATCCGACCGATCCGGGCACCACAATTTATCATAGCCTGTCTGCAATTGGATCCCATATCTGACCGGCCATCTTACTTTTCCAGCCTGTTCGACCGCCTACACGGCCAGCTACTGGGGAAACCAGAACTCACCGTCGGCCTCGGCCGTCGTCACCCAGGAGTCCGGCCCGACGTTCGTCCCCGAGCCGTCCTCCTCGCCGCTCGGCTGTCCCACTCCCGAGTCGGTGCACAGCGTCGGCAGCAGCAGCGGCAGCTTCGTCTCGCCCTCGTCGGCCTCCTCCTCCGGCGTGGCCAACGCGTCGTCCGGCCTCTCGCCGAAATCGTCGTCGCCAAAGGGGGCGAAGAGCAAAGGTACGTGCATTGTTCGGTGGCGCGCGCGTTCACGCTCGTTCAATGCCCCTATTGGGAATTGAATAAAAGAGGAAGGAAGGAAGGAAGGAAGGAAGGCACGCGGCAATTGAAATGACTGTAGTACGTATATCCATTTGTACGTCTGCCGCATTCCGCAGTCGGCCGTCGTAAATTTTCAATTGAGTCGATCCATCCCCCTACAGCCGGCTAATTGTCTCCTCCGTCCGCTTGTGCATTCTTCGCTCGCTCGCCCCGGTCCCAAAGGACAGACTTTCAAATAGTGTTTGCCTTTTTTCAGCCGGCCGCGAGTGCGTCAACTGCGGGGCGACCTCGACTCCTCTGTGGCGGAGGGACAGCAACGGCCACTACCTGTGCAATGCCTGCGGCCTCTACTACAAGATGAACGGCCAGAACAGGCCGCTCGTGAAGCCCAAGAACTCCAGAGTGGTAAGTGGAAATGAGTCTTTGTCGGTCGGTCGAGCGCATAATTTGCCCCATGCAGAGCACGAGGTTATTGATTTGTCGGAGTCAATTGACAATCGCGCCCCCGGCGCGGCGGGTCAAAGTTTGAGAATTTTTTGCCAGTCGAGCCAGACCACCCAAAGCCGAAGCGGCGGCTAGCTGGACCACCAAGAAACAATTACGACACCTATACCTGACCTGTCTGTCTTTTCTCTCTCTCTTGCAGAGCACGTCCCGTCGGGAGGGCACCTTCTGCGCCAACTGCAAGACCAACCAGACCACGCTCTGGAGGAGGATCCCCACCGGCGAGACCGTGTGCAACGCCTGCGGCCTCTACCACAAGCTGCACGGGGTACGTAGCAAATTCTGGGCAATTAATTTGGGTATGGTTTTGGCTGGCTGTATGTAATCGATCACCGTTGGTCCGGCGAGCGGCGCCTGCTCGGTCAGCCGGCGCCGCCGCGGGGCGCCAGACGTTTATATTGTCTTAGGAGCGGGCGGACAATTGCTCGCCCAATCCCCTCGAAATCCCCTGACCCAAAATGTCAGATTATGGGGCTAAAGAAGCCTCGCTTACTCGCTGGCCCGGCCGGCCGGACAATGCCGCTATTATTGTCCCACTGACGACAATACGCAACCGACCGGCGAGCGAACGGAGCTGGTTGGTTGGTTGGGCGGAGACAAAAATTGTGTCTCATCTCTTCCTCCTAATGGCCTTCCATCTTTCCATGCGGCAAAATACGGCCGTAAATTCTGGCTGCGGCGGCGCCGGCGTCAGGGAAATGAGCAAAGTTCCCCCTCTCTCCCGGTGGGCGTCGCCAGAACGGCATCTTGTTTTCCTCGCATTCCGCCGAGATTAAGCAACTTTTCCTCCTTCTCTCCTTGCAGTGCCCGCGACCCATCACTCTGAAGCAGGACAACATACAGACAAGAAATCGCAAAATGAACAAGAACAAGGGCTCATCCGCCTCCGCGGCGTCGGCGAACACCGCCGCCTTAAAGCAGGAGCAGCAGCTACCGGAAGGCGCCGATGTTATCAACGCGTCGTTCTCTTCCTCGGCGGTGGCAACGGTAACGAAGCCGCAGCGGTCGGATGCCATTTCAGGCGGCAACGCCGACGAGCTAACGAGCAACATCGACGAAAGCAACTGCTCCTCGACGAATGCGGCGGCGACAGCGGCTGCCGCGGCCGCCGCAGCCGCCGCCGCCGCGGCGTGCTGGCTCCAGCAGCATCAGCAGCAGCAGTTTCCCCTCGGCGGCGGCCACCACCATTTTAATCACCCTCAGCAGCAGTCGCAAATGAATGGATATGGGACATCCAATTCCGCAGCGTCGGCTGTCGACGGCGGCGCCGGCTTCATCCACTAGGTGGCTATTTTATGTTATAGTACATATACTACCCTACCCTGGCTATTAACTGTCACATGTTCTGCATCCGCGCAACATAACATTGCCTGTACCACACGGTCGCGACCTCCACATGTAGCATAATACTGCAGACTGACGATCGACGATGATACTGTGATAAGAATTTTTCCTCCCCCCACATAACTGCGTGATTATGATTTGTGACGATCGCTCGGTCGGTTGGATCGAGCTGGAAAGAGAAACAAAAGCATATGTTCGACACCGTGAAATATACTACATATACGACAAGCATCAGTCCCACATTTAATTCTGGGCCACGTCGTTTGATATCGAACAATGTACAGGTAACATGTAAACGATCGAGGTCGTTTCTGATTTCACTTACTACGAAGGCTTTTCCTGCTAGCTGTCACGAGCGGTTTGCTTCCTCCGTAAATCTCCGTCTGCATATCTGACATTCCTTGACCACCGTGACTGACTGACTGACCCAATCTACCTGTTGTTGTTCCTGTGCCCCATTAGCTTCCGACAGTGAAGGGGGAGGAGTCGGCCGGGTCGGCACGGAGCAAAAGCTTTGTGTGAGGGAAAATTAGTTTTTCTCCCTCCCTCCTCCTCCCCTCCCTCCGAGTTGACACAACGAGATTTACGATCGACGGGCTGTCCGTCCCGTCTGCATAAATATGGCAATAATATTTCGAAGTGCTCGCTCGCTCGCTCGTTCGTTCGGCGATAACTAATTGGGTGGCGATGCGCATTTGTCTCTCTCACTGCTGATCCCAATTTAACTGCTGCTGTCTTTCTGACTCGTACTCTCGTAGTTCCAATCAGGTTTTCCTTTTCAACGCCCAGCTCACAGCATCTGTTGCTTCAGATTCCCGATCGGCGCTGATTGCCTGTCGAACGCTCGATTGGGCATTGGGCTTCCATCCAAGGGGACGAGCAGGCGTTGCATGCATAAGACCGAGCGAGCGACGACAGCTTCCATTGGCCGTGAATGTATTTGCCCGGCCAGCCAGCTTTGCCTATCCGGCGACGCCCTAATTAAGAGGCACTCACTCGATCGCGAATTAAACGAAGTTTACAGTTCTCTCTCAATTTCATGGCCGTGGATATATCGAAGCAGACCTTGCGCACGGAGGAGTGATTGAGGTAGCCGGGATCGCGTCATTAGAACAAACCAGAATGACAAGTTTGGAGATCAATTAGGCGAGAAAGAGAGGAGAGACGGTCGGACAGGCGCGTAGGGCGGGCCGGCTCACTCACGAGATCGGCCGGCCGGCGCCTCTTATCAGCTGGATAAAATGAATGAAGCCCCCTCAGTCATCTCGCGATTAATATGACAATCCCGCCGGGAGAGAGAGAGACAGAGAATGGCAATCTTTGGGCCGGCCGGCCAGTTGGCGAGTTGGCAGAGTCGAGATCTCTCTCGCTCTCACGCTCGCGTCGCCCACTCCTCGGACGGATGGAAGTTACTAAATGGATGAGGAGTATTCCGCCGTGGAAAAGTCCCTAGTAGGGTTGACGACGACGTGTGGAGAAGGAGACCAAAGTGGCGGTGGAAAGGGAGAGAGAGAGAGAGACTGACGGATCCGAGAGAGAGGGAGGAGGTAGAAAAAAGTCGTCGCTGTTCGCCCGTTCGCTTGACTTGCTCGACTTTGCCTCGAGGAGCGTTGTCTGAAATACATTGACTTCAAACTGGAGCTCGCTACGTTAAAGGCTCCTCCGATCTAGGGTTAAGAATAAGTATCATCAAGTATTTGGCTACCCTGTTTACTCGCTACCAGCTACCTACCCCGCTTCGTCGCCCCCACTTCGAGACAGATTTTAATCTAAACCGACGAAAACGGGCGAGCGAGCGCGTCTTGAACAACAACGAACGAACGAGGAGGAGCAGACAGCCAAATCCATCAGACAGACGGACCACGGAACAGACGCGACGCGACGACGGTAGCCGGCCGTGTCCGTCCCCTACGTCTATTTAACCACCAAGCTGGAGGATAAAGAAAGAAAGAAATGGAACGGCGTTGGAGAATCATGCAGCGAAAAGAAGGGAGCAGCCTTCTGACGACACGGTTTCATCCACTCGCCAAGTGACAGCCATCGATGCTCCCTCGCTCCTTATGTACGTCTTATTGTCTGATGCTGACAGAATGGCCAGTAGCTGGCAATTCCATTTGCAGGCGGACGCGGACGGCGAATGGCGCGTCAAATGGCCCATTAAATCGGGGTAAGTGAGAAGCAGCTAGCAGTGGATTTCCATCGCCGGCCGGGATGCGACGTCGACGTCCGTCCGCAGTTTGCGATTAGCGCGATAACGGCCTAAGTGACGTCGCATCGTCCGTCAGATCATCTGCTCTCAAAGTCGCGGCGGCCTCCGAATCGTCATTCTATCGCAAGACGCTTTTAACCGGCCGAGTTTGCAACCGGAGAAGCAGCTGTCGATAGATCGATGGAGCAAATTTCTGTCGCTATAAAGTTAAAGGGTGTGAAGAGAGTCGTTCGACAAATTCATTGGAATGGGACGTTCGCGAGCAGTTTGCACAACTCACGAAAAGTCTTGGGCTCCCGCAAAGATAGATTGCCGCATTGGCGGCCAATTACGAATGGCAAAAAAGACACTTCGTTAAAATTGACTGACGAGCCCTCGATTAACTCGCCGTCCGCCGGCTGCCATGTGGCTTTTTTCGAAAGCGGACTGGGGTAAATATAGCTGACAGAAAAGCGAACAAATGAACGCAAGGGGACAGAGCCGGCACAAATTTCCTTTTTCAGAAGCCTAGTTTCACCGATCTTGCAATCGTTAATCTCTCCCTCGGATGAAGAAGTTGCCACCAGCTATCTGGGAAAAGAACAGAAAAAAACCCACCATCGCCTTTGTGTAGAGAAACAATGTCCATAGAGCCGGAGAACCAGATTTCGTCGTTTCCATCGTTCGTATCTCTGACAATATCGTGCGTGGAAAGATTAGGTGGGCGTCTGGCTAGATCGCTGCTGCTATGGGCTTCGTCTGTCTGTATACAGCTAAAGCTACGACTTTCTGATACGCGAGCTGCGGCCGTTTCTCCACTTTGCGTTTTTCTCCACCACCATCATCGCTCTGGCTGGCCCTAATGCCGGGCATACCTCGACGCCAATCGCAATCTAGGCGAGGCGGAGACTGGAATGCCAGAAATTTCGATCGACTTGCCTTTACGGCACACGCGCCGCGACATCATGTCAGGAGGGACAGTTTGCGGGGATGAATTCATTTCCTTGGTATCAATTTTTGGCACAAAATTGACATGCGCTTGGCGCAATCGCTTATACGTACCTGACTTTTTCACCCCACTTTGATATCAAAACGGCTCATCGGCAGTTTTGACAACGTTCTTAATGGAGTTGTCACCTGGCACGTGATCAGATTTGTCTTATGTATCTTGCTATATTGGTCCAAGTATCAGTATCTGTAACACTATCTGCCCTTAAAATTCTAGACCTTTGGAGGAAGCACCACCTCGCAATCAGAGCACATGTTATTGTTGTCGAGTAAGAATCTTCATGATCGTCCAGGTTAATTTACTGCCGCCCATATAATAACGAATCCAATTAAAAGTGACGTTCGTCTTAATTTCGTCATGTGTATTGCATGTGTAGCATAGCAGGAAGTATGACAATCGTGACAAAGGAAATTGGTATTTATTATACTCGTGTAAAGTCCCCGCCTGAGTGAGTGAGTGGTTGAGTCGATCTATCGGATGGATCAGGCATCCGGCCAGTTGCGTAAGTCTGTCTTCGACCAATCGTTGACTCAAAAGTTCGCATATCCTGCCACGCGCTATTAAAATTAATCAACAAGTTTGCACTTTGAGATCAGTCAGTCCAAACAACAGACTGCTGCGTGAGTACGTTTCTGTACGCGTACGTGTCCTTTGGTTCGTTCGTTGTTCTTTGCCTTCATCCTCGCACGACTGACTGACTGTAGCACTGAAAGTCTTTCGTCCGTCCGTCCGTCCGTCCGTCCTCACTACGTCATGGCCATTGAGTGCGCTGCCGGCGCCGGCAGGGGCGGCCCGGCAGGAGCTGTCGGCCCAGAGGGAGGCGGCTGCGGCTGCGGCGGCGGGGGACACGAGTCGAGCGCCGCCTCCGCCGCCGTAGCCGTGGTCGACGATCCGTGAAGGCCGAACGCGGACGATCCGGCGGCGTGGACGGCCGCGGCTGACATGGAGGAGGGCGGCAGCAGCGTGCCCGCCGAGGCCGCCGCCAGGGACGACGGCGACGGGGAGTACATGCCGGTTGCGGCGGCGGCAGCGAACTGGGAGGTCATCTGGCCGTGCATGGCGGCGCCGGCCGCGTAGTACTGGGACATGGGGTTGGTCAGGTAGCTGGAGGCCATGCCGGAGTACGCGGCCGCCGAGAAGGGTTTCGGGTCGAACGGAGAGAAGAAGTCGACGACGGTGCCGCGCTTCTTCTTAGACTTGGCCGACAGTTTCCGGTTCCTCGTCTGGATCCCGTCCTTCTTCATGGTCATCGGACGAGCAACCTGTATTTACAAAATATACGTTTATAAAATCAAGATAGCGTCGAGACCAAACCGCATTCTTACGTTATGAAGCTTGTAGTACAATCCGCAGGCGTTGCAGACCGGCTCCCCGTTGTGGTTCCTCCTCCAGAGCGTCGTGCTGGTCGTCTTGCAGTTTGCGCAGACAGTCCCCTCCCGACGCGCGGAGGACTTCAGCAGGGAGGAGGGGAGAGAAAGGGGAAGATAATAGCCGCTGCAAAGATGTCTCTATAGTCGCGCCATACTCACCAGTCTTCTCTTTGGTTTAATCAGGGGCCTGTTCTGGCCATTCATCTTGTAGTAGAGGCCGCAAGCATTGCAAAGGTAGTGGCCGTTGCCGTCCCTCCGCCACAGAGGAGTCGACGTCGCGCCGCAATTAACACATTCACGACCCTCTGAAAACGTCAACGGGATTGATATATCGGACCATTAGCACCTCGCTCGCAATGAAAACGGTGAGTTTGTGCGGGCGCGCATGAACGGAAAACAGACCTGACTTGCTAGCTATTCCAGCGTGAATGTGCATTTGGGCCGAGTGAAAGCGCATAAATATGCAGTTATAGAAAGTATAATAGTCCCCTTCACCGGAGTGAAAAGTTGTTAGAAGAAAAGTGGATTACCAAACCAGTGATGTGATCACACAGCGCGTGCGTAGGAAGGGTGATTAGGTGCCGACACCAGATGATTGAAGCCCAGCATTGCAACTGGTTCTTACCGGCGTTGGCGCGGCTAGACTTTGCCCTCGTCCCCTGCTTAGACCCACTGCTATTCATCGAGCTAAAGGGAGACTTTCCCGTGACGCCGCCGGAGGCGCCCGCCCCTGAGAACACGCCCGCCGAGGCTCCCGACGCCCCCGTGTAGGAGGCGTAGAGGTCGGCCGTGGGCGAGGCAAAGTAGGGGTACGCAGTGGCGGCGGACACAGAGTTGGACGGTTGCTGCTGCTGCTGTTCCAAGTCCAAGTCGTTGCCAGAGTGACCCGTACCTTCTTGGAACTTCCTTCCGCCAGACGACGGCGACGACGAGAGCGGGACAGAGGACGACGAGGCCGATGAATACGCTGCTGCTGCCGCCGCGGCCGCCGAGAACGACGACATCACGTGGTCGGGGCTGTGCGAGTGGTGATTGTGCTGCTGCTGCTGCTGGCTCTTCATGGCTTCGCCGCCGCCTGAGATGCTTGGCAGGGAGGCGCCTGAGTTGCCGAGGTAGTCTGAGGTGTGGTTGCCCGCCGCCGCCGCCGCCGCCGATTCCATCTTCATCTCGATCGGCGGCGTGGGCGGGTAGGCAAACGATCCGCCCACCGAGTACGCCTTGTTCGAGGACGCCGCCGCTGTCGTTGAGGCCGTCGTGTTGGCGAACGCAGAGCTCCACATGGAGCTCAGGGCGGACGCGGCCGGACCCGAAGACGACGCGTAGAACGCCGACGGCGACGACGACGAGGCCGGAGGTGGGAGCGACGAAGACGACGGCGGCGCGGGGGGCGTGGCCCGCGCGTGGCTCTCGTCCGACGGCGGCCGGCACGGCTGAGAATGATGCACTGTCGGGACGAACCAAAGGAGTAAGGATGAGCGAATGATGTGTGTGTGCAGCTAGTAGAACGATCGCGACATAAATGCGATGAGGCACCGATTCGATTCTATCCGAACGAGCAAAGTCGGGCAGGCAGGCAGGCGACCCCAATTCCCGACCACGATAAAAACACATGTGCAACGTGTCAGTTCGACACGATCGGAACCAGCCCAATATAAATTAACAGGCAGGAATAGACGCGCGAATAATATGTTACACACTGCATGCTGTCGAATTTACATGTTCCTACATATGCAGCTACCGATCGGACACTGCGCAATGAGATGCGATACAGCCTGCCTGCGGCGTGCTTTCGATTACATTAGTACGAAATGGCCATAATTTCATGCGCAAAAAATGCCCTTGATTTTTGTTTGTTCTTGAACCCATTAATAGTTTGAATGAATTGAAAAGGTAAAGTAAGGATGGCTTCGAAAGTGTTCTAATTTTTCTTACCGTTCGAATAGGCGGATGCTGCGGCATTCTGCATTTGCGAGAAGTACGCCGCCGAGTTTGACCCCGCCTGCTTGAAGTACGCGTCTATCTCGTCACTAGACGGCTGGTGGTGGTGGTGCTGTTGGTGCTGCTGCGACTGGTGCTCCAGATGCTGCTGCTGTTGCTGCTGGTGAGGCTGCTGCTGGTGGTGATGGTGACTTTGACTGGGGTGGGCGCCGACGGCCCCGCCCTGAATGTCGTACCAAGACCTGCTGGCGGCGGCCGCAGCCGCTGCAGCCGCGGCCGCTGCCGCTGCTGCCGCCACAGACGTCGAAGACGGACTTCCCGGCGGCATCCCGGCTGCCGATATCGACGAGTCCAGGCCGGAGGTCGGCGGCGGCGGAATGGCGGTGGTCGCTGCTGCTACTGCTGCTGGCGGCGGCGACGAAGAACTTTCCATCACCACCATCTAAGCACCGCTGTGAAGTCCGCTCCTTGGTCTCGATAAAAATCTCTTAGCTCGGTGGGCCCTCCTCACTGACACCCTTCGTTGGCCGCCTCCGCCGCATTCACACTATCACTTTTCGGTCGGTCGACGTCAATCGCTAATGACTGCTTCTAGAAGGTGCGTATAGCGACCGCCGTTGCGCACAAAAGGCCGATTCTGTGGCGACTGATTGGCGGGATCGCGGACGGCCTAAGTAGCAGTATATCGGTGGCAGGGAAAAGCGCCCGCGGCGGCGGCGGCGGCGGCCGTGGCGGGCATTGCATGAAAAAGCGAGAGCGAGTGAGCGTGCGAGCCGCGATCGCTGGCTAAATACTGCTACACAAGTAGGCATACTGCTAGTACTACGTACCACCACCACCACCACGCTCGCACGCACAGTAGCTAGCGTGGTTGCGGCGTGCGTCGGCTGCATGGTTGCCAGCTAGCGATCCATCCATCCATTCTGGCTGGCTGGATGGCGACCGGCGATTGTGCCTTTCATACTCGGTTGGGGGCTTCTCTTCCATACGTACGTATATCAGCAGTGGCGGCGGCGTTATCCAGCGCGCGCAGCAGCGAGGCGATGGTGACGACAGAGGTGCGCGAGTGGCGGTGGCGGGGCGGAGCGGCAAAGAGGGAGGGAGGGAGGCAGGAATAAGAGAGCGAACGTCGCGTCCGTCGGTAGAAAGCTCGACGCCAGGCCGGCACGGAAGACTGGCAGGCATGGCGGCGGCGGGCAGCGCTCGAGCGCATTTTTGTCTGGTAGCCAGCTAGCAGCATAACCGTATTATGGGATGTGTGTAATGGAGTAGGCTACTTTTATTCTCGGAGGGCGGGCGGGCGAGCGGGCGAACTATCAGGTCGACCGGCCAGCCTGCCACTTTCTTGGGAATCGCGCGCGCTCCAACCAGCTGGCGCTGCATGCCGAATGGGAAAGAGGGAGTTGGGTCTTGGAGGCAGTTGGGCTCCTTCTCCTTCCTTCCCTCCACCTCTCTCTCTCTCTCTCTCCCTTTCTCTCTCTTTCTCTTGCGGCAATTATTTTCTTGATTGCATGCTTAGACAAGGATTAACGAGACGGCGACGAACCCGGCAGTAAAGTCAGAGTTGAAATATTTCCAAAAGACACTTGCCGCCTTGTCTACCTAATGTAAAACAAATTTGCGTGGCCTCTGAATGACGCTTGAGCTTCTTGCAATGTATTTTGCCATTGTACGCTCCCTCCCCTCAAGAGGCAGCTGCATTCTGCGCCGACTATACTGCTTCATTCGCTTGTTTGTGGAGAAAAACTATTTATTAAAGCGGCGCGGAAAAGAGGGCGAGGGAGAGGAGAAAAATGACCGCTCTCAATGATACAGAGGGCAATAACGCATGCGGCAAACGCGAGCGAGAAAGAAGATCGAGAAACGTGAGAGGAAACGCTAAAATATTTTCCAGCTTGGAGGGTTGCAAGCAAGCAAGAGGAAATCCTGTCTGGCTGTAGCTATACCCTTCAAAAAAGCAGTATTGACGTAACGTAATCAGATGGGATCAGCGTCCGGCCGTCCGCGTCCGCGGCGGAAAGAAGGCTATTTACTCGAGCTCCGTGGGGCATGTTGCCAGATGTTGCCAATTTCACAAATAAAAACGTATTTCAAGCCATTTTGCTTAGGCTAAGACGACGTTAGAAGAACACTTACACGCTGGCGCGTCCTTTCACCCTGGGATCGAGCGATCTAATAGAGAAAGAGATCGCCTCAGCTGATTAACTTTGTGGTCGAGGGGGTTTGTTTTTCTGACTACTCAATTCATTGCCGAACGAACGAACGAAAGGAAGCAAGCTAGGTAGGAGCGGCCTCGCTTCTTGGTTTCTGATCAGAGATGTCTGCGGCTGATGACGGACGGACGTACGGACAGCCTTTTCTTTTCGTTCGTCGCCTTCCTTTCTTCAATGGTTTGGAGGCAACAATGCGATCACTTCGAAAATCTTTTTGTCCCCCTAGCTACCTCGCCGTGCCATTCTCCGCCGACCGAATGGACGGACGGAGCCCCGAAGAGATTTCAGCGACAATGACGACCAACTTGGCTGTTCTAAGAAGTCACTTTTCTGTCCAGCATAGTATAGCGTGCGTATTTGCTAAAAGTCCTCCCTTTAGAATGACAATAACATCTCAACATCCTGCCTCCTTATTTTGCAAGTGAAGGTAACGGAGATCAGCAAGCATTCGGCAAACTCTGTTCCACCTGGCTGCGTAGGCAAGGAAGAAAGGAGAGGTCTCATCATGCTGCAACAACGAGATAATTGAGTCTAAGGACGAGCGAGTGTGGAATATACGTACATACAGATGTACTTATTTGTGCATAACTTGGACTAGTCAAGTCGGCTAGCTGTCCGCATGTCGATTCGCGCACTGCCGCCTCCTGCATGACAGGGAACAAGTACGGCCGGCTCGTCTCTCGCCTTGGAGTCACTCAGGTGAGGCGGACGCGGCCGCTCGCTCGCCGTGGCAGTATCAATATGGCCAATCAGCAGCATCGGACGTAAACAAGTGCAGCCAATGAGCTCAGATGGAATACGACGATAAAGACGGCGGCGAGCGAGCGGGGGCAGCGACTGGAAAGTCAGTCTCTAATGGAGGAGGAATGCCTCGATCCCTAGTACTTAAACGCGCGGGTGGCCAACTGGCCATTCCGTATGTAAGGAGAACTCATCACTTCGGCTTAATGAATAGCTGGCAGCAGGCAGGAAAAAGACAATGGCATCACTCGCGGCCGTCCGTCCGTCGCTGGCAATAAAGTCGGGAAATGTCCCTCTCTCCATAGCGACGCACTATCCAGCTTTATGTTACTTTTCGCTCTCCCTTCCTTCCTTCCTTCCCTTCCCAGCCGAGCTGTTCTAGCTAGCCGCCATACGTCATCTCTTATCGGGTCCGCGGCGGCAGTTAGTTATAAAAGAGACTGCTGCTGCTGGCGCCGGCGTTGCAGCCAGTCTATATTGCTACGTCTCTCTCGTAAACGTACGCGTACGGTGCATGCAGTGATTTTCGATTTCCGCTGCTGCATGGACAGGCAGGCTGGGAGGGCGGGCCGTCAGCTCTCCTCCTTCGAGCTAGATCTATGTATGTGGGTCGACTGACGGACGGACGGACGGCCGGCCAATGCATTATGTTTTCTACAGTTGCAGTGCAGTGGGGAACAAGATAGCCGTCCGACCGTCCGACCGACCGACCGACCGACCGACCGACCGACCGACCGACCGGCAGCCAGTATGCGCCCTGGCTCCTTCCTCGGCACGCGTCCGTCCGTCCGTCTCTTTTTCCCTCTCTTTCTACGGAGAGAGATAAGGAAAGCCCCTTTGGGGAATCGTCTCTGCTGCACCGGCTATGAAACAGCAGCGCGGCGGCCGGCAGCAGCCAGTACGTAGTGTAGTCAGATCAAGGGGACTTTGGTGATTCAGCTATCCCGGCCGGCCGGTCTCCCTCCCCTCTCTCCCTTCCTTCCTTCCCCCACCGCTCCTCTTCCTTTCCCTCCGACCAACCTTCTTCTCCTAAAGGCAATTGGCTCACTCCTGCTCGCTCCTCCGGCGGCTGTAGCTACTGGCAATGGAGATAGCGTCTTATCTTTTCCAGAGCTGGAGCAGCTAGAGGCGAGGCGTCCGTCCGCGTACTGCAGGCTGAAAGTCTGGAGAGAGAGAGAGGGAGAGGTAGGGGAAGGAAGCAAGGAGGGGGATTTTTCCCAAGAGAACGTTCAACCTATCCCAGATATCTTGACTATCTCTTGATGGACCATCTCGCTCGTCGGTCGGGCTGGAGGCAAGTTTTCCTTGCATTCAGACGGACGGACGGAAGGAAGAGGGCGAATGAATGCAACGGAAGGGAAAAGAAAACCTTTTCGTGGTACGTACTGATTTAACGTAATACTCGTACGTACATGAAGTACTTTTTAACTGTATCCGTACCAGTCGAAACTATTCCTTTGAACTAAACACGTGCCGGCAACCAGCATAAACCGCGGGTATATATATCCGGCCAACCATGCAGATAACGCAAGCGAGCGAACATGTTCTGTGTCAAGTGTCACTTTCCGTCTAGCTAGCTGTCCGTGCTCTCCATTCACTTTCGGAAAGGACCGCGAGTCCCACGCGCGTGCCAACCATGGTTCTCCATATGTTGTGTTTGTTAATAGGATCTGTACAATACAAACTGTGAAAATTGTGCTCGACGTCTCAACGTACAAATTTAATTACACATACGTATATTTTCTACTCAAATATCAAGGTACGTAAACTGAGGGAGTCTGGCCAGGATGGATCGTGTCGGAGTTAATCGAGCGAGTTAGGTAAACGACGTACGCCTTTCTCCCTCCCTCTTTCTCTGACTCCTTCACGCTCCCTTAACCGTTGCAACTCCGATTCATTCTTTTCGCAATCGAGACTGGCTGGCTGGCTCGCACATCCGCTTATCTCATTGCACACACACGGCCGCTTCGTATCTCTGTAAAAATCCGTCCAAATATTCACACCATGGCTGTAGTAGCCCTTTTTTGATCTGCACCTCTGATGATGACAGCCAGCCAGCCGGTCCGGATTAGGTTACGCGGGAAGCTAGACAGACAAAAATGCGTCGCATGCATAGCTAAACTGAATTATCATTTCTCCTCGCACCTAACGCCATACCTCGAGTCTCGGTCTCCGGTTTCGATTTCGTTCGCCAGACAGACAGAGCGGAGTGGACAAACATAGCGGACGACGGACGATTTACGCACATTCCTAGGGTAGTTCTCCTCCTCCGTGTTATGTATACGTATCTTCCAACCTGCCCACAAACGAGGTGACGCCGCGCTGCTCAACCCAAAAAAGGAGCTTGTATGCTCATGCAACAAAGGCGCGGGAATTCCGGCGACAATGGTCGCAATTCTCCACTCTTAATTGCAACTCTGGCTCCTTCCATTCATCAGCCGTGGCTACCGCGACCGACCCGGACCGGACCGGACCGGCTCGCCTAGCTGCATCCGTTGTTGTGGCAGCCCCCCGATGGGAGACGTCACTCAGGCGACCGGATTTATATTCCTCGACTTAACCCAGGGAGGTCGGTCGGTCGGCCGGGCAAGGACAGACAGACAGACAGACTGGTGTTGGAGTTGGAGACGATCGACGCGACTGACTGACTTGTGTCGCATGGACGAGTGCAGCTGGATGGAACTTCTTGAAAGTTGACGTTGGTTTCCTTTACGTAATATATTTCATAACACTGTATGAGGAGGCTCATTAAATCCAACTGGGGATCCTCGCTACCTGTCACGTTGGCTGATAGAGCGAGTCATAAGATAGAGAGCAGGGTAGACATAATATATTTTCCCACCAAAAGAACGTACGTCTAGACCGTAGGAGCTAAGGATCATTACCACAACAACGACCAGTGTCCACTCCGCCCGAGACCAAATTGAGGAAAAGGTTGTGATGGCTGACACAGATAGTGATAATGGATTTACCCCAAAATCGCTCGCTCGCCTCCAGCCCTCTGACTGTCTGTCAGCATGACATGTCAGTGAATAACAGACAGATCGGAAGA